>Ga0325401_1001342_pt1 | contig 20671 bp, 7 predicted proteins | sample PopdelMetagenome_FD_205666 | JGI IMG/M metagenome (GOLD analysis project Ga0325401, IMG submission 205666) | Populus deltoides microbial communities from Bellville, Georgia, United States - Xylem-PdKOR-R2 | ecosystem: Host-associated > Plants > Phyllosphere > Stem > Wood/Secondary xylem | place... | reverse complement strand
TGGATCACAATGCTAAACACTACCTAAGACATAAAGTCTATTTGGGTATCGCATTCTCTCAAATTTTAAATTTTTGTTTTTGCTAAAAATTAATTTTTTATATGTTTTTAGATCATTTTGATATATTGATATCAAAAATAATTTTTTAAACATAAAAAAATATTTTTTAATTTATTTTTAAATGAAAAATATTTTAAACCGCAATCGCTACTACAATCTCAAACACACATTCTGCTTTGGTGATGTTTGGCATTATAATCCAAGTGCACTTTTAAAGAATTTAATTTTGAATTATTTCTTATATTTTTAAATTTTCTAGAAATATTAATATTAAAAATAAATATTAAAAAATAAAAAAATTAATATATTTTAAAATAAAAATCACTTAAAAAAACAATACGGAACACCCTTCTAACCGGACATTGGTGCGTTCGGTAAAGAATGGTGCCATGTTCAGCGCAATCATACACAAGAGGTCAAACTCGTAAGTTGAAAAACTCTCGAATCCACGCAGTCTCATGATTTCACGTGACGTGGTTTGGATCGTGTACATATATGTAGGCACCATCTGTCTGAAGGCCCCTCCCTTGCTTGGGACCGTAAATCAACCTTTTTGTTCCACAAAGTCACGTACAGGCACAGCAATCCTTCATTTTATTTTTATTTTTTTTATTTTTACTAGTTATCTTCGTTTTTCAGTTGACGTGAAAGAAATGCATATTCTCGCAACGCACGCGTACTCTAGCTGTGGATATGAACGCGCTCCCAAATTTGGGTGTTCTAGCCATAGTTATTAAGTACTCTTTTTTATAGTATTTTTTAAATTTAAAATATTTTTTATTTGAAAAAACATATTATTTAAAAAAAAAAACATGACGTTGTTAATGCTACGTTTGTTATTATTTTTTTAAAAACATTAAAATACTTTTTACTTAAAAAACATTTATTTTTTTTGTTTTTTATATATTTTTATATATATCAAAAATAAAACAGAAAAAAATTATTTTAATATATTTTTAATTAATACACATTTTTGCTAAAATAAATTGCATCATATGACCAAACATACATTAAATCTGACTTATTCCCATGGTTTAATTCACTAATACACAAAACATTTCAGAGACTATGCATTTTTTATGCTCTTTTCCCTTTAAAGCCCCTAAATTGTTTTCCAATACGGTAATCAAAATAAATTTCTTTGCAATTCCATCATTGCAAGTTATATTAATATTGTTTTATGTGTTATGATTTGTTTCATTTTGCATGTTCTAAACATTGTTACATTGTGAAGTGTCTAAGAATATTTCTAAAATAAATTAAATATCGTTATTATAAAATAAAATTTTAGGTTACAGTGAAAAAATTTGGATGCACAAGAACCAAAATTAATACACATATAAAACACATAGCCCTTTAATTCATTTTCATGGTTAAAAAGGAGAGGAAATTTATGCATGTTTAATTCTTGATATTTAAGGATTTTATACTTTAATACTAAACTCCTTTTTTGTCATGTTTTAGTCTCTAAATATTGAGAGAGAAGAGATAAAATTTTGAGCAGTCACAACCCGATCACAAAAATAAATCTTAGTATTTATGAGATTGTTTCAAAAAAAAAAGTTCAATGGAGATATTTTTTTTTTCCTTTAAACATGCTAGAAAAGGTAGATTAGGGTGGTGATGGTTTTTTTTAGTTTGATTTTTTTTTATTACACTAATTAGAGTTTTTTTAGGACTAAAATATATTTATTAGCATTTTAGAATGTTTTTTTGAGGTATTTCTAGGTGAAAATATATTTAAATTTGGATTTTAAAATTCAAAAACTTTCATCTTGATTTTTCAATTAGAGATGATTGAAAAATATACTAATTAATGACATATCTTCTACCAAAATAGATGACTTATCATTCATTTCATTTTAAAAAAGCGTGAGTGAATGAAATGTCGTCTACTCATTTTCTTTTGAAAAACAATTTTAACAAAACTAGGTACACCTGGATTATGCTTTTTAGCCGGATGCATAGACTGACCATTCTTCTTCTTTCCTTCATTAATATCTCCGCTCTCTATTTTTTTCATTAATTAATCTTTTCAATTGTTCTTATAATTTCATAATACTTTAAAATGATTATTATAATTTATCTTTAATTTATCTTCTTTTTAGATTGATCATTTGTATTTGCATGATGTATTTATAACAACAAAAATCATGTGCATTTTACCAACCATATTTAACATATAAGATAAATAAAAGAAAATATTTAAAATGAAAAAAACAACTAAGATAAAATATTTACACATACATTTATCTTTTGTTTCTTACTAGAAAAGTAAACTTCACACTAATGTTACTAATGTTTTCTTGAACGTAAAAAAAAATTTAAATGCTACTAATGTTTTCTTTCTATTGAAGAATAAAAATTTAAACCATGTGGTAGTTGATCTAATATGACCTGGTTGACTAGGAAGTGTAATGTCCATGCTCTTCACACCTAAAACATTTAACATAACGAGTATATTTAGGTTGGGTGTTAGATTTACCTTTGAACCCCATGGAGGCTTCAACCTTAGCTTTAGGTGGTTCGACTTTGGCAGGGACAAAAGATTTTGGTTAGGCAGCCCCTTCTCTCCTCAAATTCGGCTTCCAAGATAATGAAAAACCCGAATTGAATGCTGGCCAAACATGTCATTTCTTTTTGAGTTGTCTCTCCACTTTCATAACTATAAAACCATATCTTCTATCTCCACGTAGTGTTCTAACTCAATAACATTAGCTATATCTTTATTCATCCCATTAAAAAACCTAGTCATAATAACTTTTCTATCTTCAACCACATTAGCACTAATCATTGCAAACTTTCCTAGTCATAATATGGTAGTTGATCTCTTTATGGTAATCTTTCACACTTTTCGAACCCTGATATAAACTCTGTAGTTTCTGAAAGAGCTATATGTAATAAAAGTTAGGAACAAATTATTTTCTCATTATGGCCTTCATGCCATCCAATGACTTAATAGACTTTTCACCATTCCTCCTCCTGCTCAAAACAAGTTGATCCTACTATATTAGTGCATGATTTGTAAACTCAATAACAACGATTTTTATCTTTTTATGTTTTGTGTAGTAATGACAGTCAAAGATCCAATCAACCTTATTTTCTCACTCTAGATATGCTTGTAGATCATTCTTTCCTGAGAAAGCAAATATTTTCAACTTAATGGTACTTAAATCTCTACATGAATCATTATGATACCAAAATATCAGGAATTCTCCCTGACAAAAAACTACACTATGTCTCAAGCTTATATTAATTCTTGCTTTATTCGGCCCAAACATGTTTCCTTGGCCCATGGATGAAAACTTATGGTCATCATCACCTACATTTGTGTTATCATCAACAAACTCATCAAAATCAGTTCTATCATTTTGTACAACCCTTTTAAAATTACTTCTTTGGTGATCAACCCCACTATTATATTGCTTCATTGAGTCCATTTCATCCTTTAGCTCCCTGGTCACCTTAGTTAAGAGTTTAATTTGCTGGACCATCACTTGTATTTGGAAAAAGAATTCAGCGTTTAGTGTCGTTGATTCGTTGTTTTCAGACATCCTTTAAATTCTGTAAGAAATTGGTGAGTAGAAAAAAATATATCCTCACACCCCTCGTGTTTCACACAAAATCAAGGCTTTTTACTATAATAAACCCACTATACCTTTTACCTCATAACTTTCTTTCGGTTCTTTCAAAACCAAAAATTCAACCAGTCAAAGTCAGAGGATTTTGCAACGCAATCCAATTATGAATATAGACTTAAGAATCTCAAGAATAAATAAATATACAGAAAACAAGGCAAAAAAACTATGATTACAATTTCGCGAGTAGTAATGCAAATTTGTGCGAATTATGGACAAAACAAAGACGTGAAATAAAACGAAAGTAAAAATTAATGAGACACTTATTTGATTCCTAAATGACCCAAATATAATAGAAATAAATTGATTTGGTTGAAACAAACAAAAGTTAAACATGTTTTGGAACTTGACGCAAATCTAATTGTTACTCAATTTTAAAACATTATAATTGAAACCCATACCTAACGGTATTATAATGACATGAGATTCAATATGTAGTATCCTGATACCAAATAAACTATAAATCTCAGTTTATAAGTTGTTCCCTTATACCTAGGTATTGAAACCCATATATGATCAGTTTATGGTAGAATTAAACTTTGAATTGAAACCTTAAGAAAATAATATCTAAATCATCCTAAATTTATATATATAGTGCAATTTCACTCCAGAAAGAAGTATATAAAATTTCAATTAAGTCTAAGGTGGTTTGCTTAGGGTTCTCTCTGAGTTGTGTTTCTGTGAAAAAATAACAAGCTTTGAATAATTTCTCTTCTTCTTTTATTTTTTATTTTTTTCACTTTTATGTTATTGATATGTTTAGAGACCATAACAAAACAAAATATTAATTTTTTTCTAGTATGTCGCAGATACAAAGAAGAAGAAGAAGAAGATTGACACAAACATGAAAAAAACTTAACGAACATTAGGAAAACAAAAATACTAAAAGGTTATGACATGTTCTTAGAGCCTTGCTCTGACTCCAACTAATATGAACCTCGTGATCATGTATTCATGTAACCTACAATCAAGATTGAGATCTGGTCCTTAAAAGCCAAAAGAGGCTTGATAGGAGTGTGACATAATAGAAACTTGTTCCAAGACACCAACACTATTCGAATGAAGTCAAATAATGTCATAAAACCATTTAATCTTTGATGAGTCAATTTCAGTTCGTTCAAGAACCAAAGAATGCAATAATCTCTCTCACATATAAAACTGAAAAGTTCAGAAGTATTATTCATCAAAGGTGCTGAAATTTAGGCTTTACATGTGTTTAAAAAGTTTGGAGAAATTAATCCTAATGGATCTACCCTTGTGGGTTGAATTGATTTCTTTACAAAAACTAGTCTAAAACTTTTACTAGTAAGCTCAAACCCTAATCCAAACAAGCGTTGGATCCTAGCTCAAAATAAAGTATTAATTAAGTCCAAACAAGCTTTGGATGTAGCTGACAAAATAAAAATAAAGCTTATAAGTCTAAGTTTTGTTCTGCCGTTGAGAAAAGAAGAAGAAAAGAAAATATTGTAGGTCTGAGACAAGACTTATTTATAGCCTATAATGTTGTCAATAATCCTAGGAACTAAAAAAGAAGTTGTTGCCCTTTGGTTTCCAAGTTAGAATAGAATTCCGATCCTAGCCTTGAATTTATCTTTCTTTTAGAAGGAAAAAAATGATGCCTTTAATGCTCTTTTTTGCTACCACATATGTTTTCTAAGTCAACTTGGATTCTTTTATTTTCTTTGCTGTGTTTTCTCCTCACCTAACAAGGGAAATAAAATAAAAATAATAAATTTAAAGGAAATAATTATTATTCTCATACATAATATGAAATTCAAAACTAGTTAGGAATCCACAAAACACATGGAAACATTATAGAACAAGGCTGATGGAAACTGATATAAAATTGACAGCCTTGTTGTCGAAACTTCATGATCTAAATAAAGGTGAATTGGGTTCCTTTTGCACATGGATTAAATTTACTGATTCCTCCTTTTAATGCTCCAAAACATCCCCAAGTCTTTCAGGAGATCCAATAGAAACTTGCACAACTAATCATTTCAATGTCTTCTCTTTAGACCTTGTGATGGGCCCATTTGAAACGCGTAATGGGTCAATAGTATTAGTGGGTTGATCTACATCAATGAGGCGGTGATATCTTAAAAAGAAGCAAATCGAAATAAATCATGAAGTCTAATTCCCAATCAAACTCAATATTAAATGATGAAATTGAAAAAAAAAAGTCAATGAAAAAAAAACTGGGTCAATTGTGTTAACCCACTACTCAAATTATGAGATGAGAAAAACCTAATAAAAAACAATCCAATGTTGAAGGATTCATGCCTTGAGTCATGAGACTAAAATAATATTTTAGAAAGAAAATAGAAAAACAACCCGATTTAATCGGGGTTAAAATACCAAAACATGCGACCCTAATTATGAAACCAAAATATCCCTATAAAAAGTAAATCAAAATAAATTATGAAACTCAATTTTTAACCGACGCAATGTTAAATGATAAAATTAAAAAACAATCAATTAAGAAAAAGAACACAACAAACAACCCGGGTAAACTAAGATTAATCAGTTAAACACTATTTTCAGGTCATAAGAGTGAAATAACCTAATAGAAAAAAAAATCATGAAATTTAATTCTCAATTAATCTAATATTAAAAAATTAAATTAAAAAAATTAATTAAAAAAATATAATCAATTAAATTAACCTATCAAACCTATTGAAAGTTAAATATTCCAATAAAAATAAATATAATATTAAAAAATAATATTAACAAAATATTGATCGGAAAAAAACCCCACTATTTCATTAAACAGTACCGTGTTAAAGTAGGGTACAATGAATAACTCTCATTTATTTTATTTTTTTAATGTGCTGTCCCTCTCTGCTACTGGTTGCAGCCATATAATTTAATTAATTGTCTGAATCAAATAATAATAAAAAAAAAAGTCTCTTTAGTCACCGAAAAAATAACCGTTACAAATGGCTATGTGTCACTCCAACACTACTACCTGTCTTCTTCACCTCTCCTTCGGATTCCCTCACAACATTATTCCTTTGTTTCCTTGCTTAGATTCCAATCTCTCCCTCTTTCTCACTCAAAATCCGTGAAGAATTCTCAATCTCCTCCTCCTCCTCACTTCTCCAATAAACCTGAAACACTCAGTTCTATGATGTTAAAGTCTTAATGTCTCTCTCTCACAAAACTTCGCACATTGTTCCTTCACCAATTGTCTTGTTTCTCCTCCTCTGTTTAGTGCTACTAAGAACCAAAGCATCATCAACTGATTTTGACTTCGGTACTTTAACTCTTAGCAGTCTTAAACTCCTCGGCGACGCTCACTTAAACAATGGCAGCGTCCGTCTCACTCGTGACCTGGCCGTCCCGAATTCTGGCGCCGGCAAAGTTCTCTACTCTAAACCCATCAGATTCCGACAACCATCCGTTCACTCCATCGCTAGCTTCTCCACTTTCTTCTCCTTTTCTGTTACTAATCTAAACCCTTCCTCCATCGGCGGTGGCCTAGCTTTTGTCCTCTCTCCGGACTCCGACGCCCTCGGCGCTGCCGGCGGCTTCCTTGGACTCCTCAACGTCGACGATGGGCCTGAGGCTGCTTCCAATTTTGTGGCGGTCGAGTTTGATACTTTAATGGACGTGGAGTTTAAAGATATTAATGGGAACCATGTGGGTTTGGATCTTAATAGTATGGTTTCTACACAAATAGGTGATTTAGGAGCTATTAATATTGATCTAAAAAGTGGTGATCTTGTTAATGCTTGGATCGATTATGATGGTACTAATCAAAGCTTCAACATTTCTGTTTCCTACTCAACTCTTAAGCCCAAAGAACCAATTTTGTCTTTTAGTCTTGATTTAGACCAGTATGTTAGTGATTTTATGTATGTTGGGTTTTCTGGGTCTACACAAGGAAGCACAGAGATTCATAGTATTGAATGGTGGAGTTTTAGTTCTTCTTTTCAGTCAAGTTTAGGTTCCGAGTCACCTTCTTCAGTACCTCCACCTCCGACGGCTAGTTTGATGAATCCATCGGCTAATTCTGTTAAGTCCCCGCCACCAACATTGGCTCCTAGCGGTTTAGAGTCAGTTAGTGGTAAGAGTGACAAGTCTAATTCATGTCATAATCAACTTTGCAAGCAGGGTGCAGGGGCTGTTGCAGGGGTGGTGACTGCTAGTGCTTTTTTTGTTATTTTTGCTGGTGTTCTTATCTGGGTTTTCTCTAAAAGATTCAAGCATGTGAAAAAGTCAGTGTCTTTTGCATCAGAGGTTATTAAAATGCCTAAGGAGTTTAGTTACAGAGAGCTTAAATCAGCTACCAAATGCTTCAATGCGAATAGAATTATTGGTCACGGAGCATTTGGGACTGTTTATAAGGGTATATTGCCGGAGACTGGTGAAATTGTGGCAGTGAAGAGGTGTAGTCATAGCAGTCAAGGAAAGAATGAGTTTTTATCTGAATTGTCAATAATTGGGACTCTAAGGCATCGAAATCTTGTTCGGCTTCAAGGTTGGTGTTATGAGAAAGGAGAAATATTGTTAGTTTATGATTTGATGCCCAATGGGAGTCTTGATAAAGCGTTGTTTGAGGCAAGAACGCCTTTGCCGTGGTCACATAGGCGTAAAGTTTTACTTGGTGTTGCTTCTGCTCTAGCTTATTTGCATCAAGAATGTGAAAACCAGGTGATTCATAGAGATATCAAGACCAGCAATATTATGTTGGATGAGGGGTTTAACGCAAGATTAGGAGATTTTGGTTTGGCAAGGCAAATTGAACATGATAAATCGCCAGATGCAACAGTAGCTGCTGGTACAATGGGGTATTTAGCTCCCGAGTATCTTTTAACAGGAAGAGCTACTGAGAAAACTGATGTGTTTAGCTATGGAGCTGTGGTTCTTGAAGTGGCTAGTGGGAGAAGACCCATTGAGAGAGAGACTAGTGGGGTTGGAAAAGTTGCGGTTAATGGGAATTTGGTGGAGTGGGTTTGGAGTTTACACAGAGAAGGGAGATTGCTAATGGCAGCTGATGCTAGACTTGAGGGTCAGTTTGAGGAGAGTGAGATGAGGAGGGTTCTGTCGGTTGGGTTAGCTTGTTCGCACCCTGACCCAATGGCTAGACCCGCTATGAGGGGTGTGGTCCAGATGCTTATAGGGGAAGCCGAGGTCCCTCTTGTTCCAAGAGCAAAGCCTACATTGAGTTTTAGCACTTCACACCTCTTGTTGAGTTTGCAAGACAGCGTGTCCGACTGTAACGGCCTGATCGCCATTTCAAGTTCCTCATCAGAAAACAGCTTCATAAGAGGTCATGACCTAGTGTGATATATATTTTTTTTAAAATTATTATTATTCGTTTATGCTTGTATAACACTATAACATCCACTGTAATCTCAAGTTTTTGTAGGGACATTTTTTTGGGTGTTAATTTAATGTATCTTCTGGTACAATACAAATAGTAGTGGGGGGCTTAAGCTATGGTCGTAGAGGCAAATAAAAATGGTGGTGGGAGTCATTTTCTTGCTTTTCTCAGTGGATGTGTTCGCCTTCGTGGAAGGGGGAGGGTACTATGTGTTTGCCTTCACAAGCAAGCTTTTAGTCAAAAGCAGAAATAGAAGTTTGAGTAGAGGGTTGGTAAAGCATTAGTGGCTAGTAGGTGTGCATGTTTTTTGTTAGCTTTTTAGAGACTTCTTTGGAGATGATGAGCCTAACGGCACAATGAAGTTAATTTTACAATGATTTTTATTTTTTTAATCTCCCCTACTAGTTAATTAAACAATTATTCTATTTCTTTTTAAATGTGCCGACCACTAGTTATCACCCGAATATCATAAAATTTTTCAAGCAATTATCTTGCTAGTGTTACAAATTACAAAAATAGCTAAATATTTTGAGAAAAATTTTATGATAGAGAATTGATTAAAAAATAAATCAATATTGAGAATAAAAGAAAAATGAAATAATTTTTTCACTCTAGTTTGAGAAGTCTCTAAAAAAGCTAACAACAAATATTTAGTTTGAGATATTTTATTATTTTTATTGAGTTATGAATTTTAAATTATTTTTCACTCTTTGTGTTAATTTTTTTCTTCAAAGTAGATTCAGGAAGTAACAAAATATCATTAATTATTCTTTGGATACCATAAAACTTATTACCCTATTTTATCTTAACAAAGACAAATTTGTCATGCAAATGAATTTTCTTAAAGATAATTATGCTTGTATTTGAGATCGATAATAGCTCATTAAAGAGTGAACCTGCTCTATGATTGAATTTTTCAACACTTATATCATAACCCAATATTTTACTCCTCTCAAATATCTTGAAAAATATTTAATAAGAAAATTCAAGGAGAAACAATGAGAAGAAGGGGGAAAAGAAGAAAAAAATGCAATTAAGGATGAAAATGAGAATAAATATTGAGAAAATGATTGAAATTAACTAAATAAATAAAAATTAAAAAGTCAATGACTGAATGGAAAAGGTGGCCACATGCAATGATCATTTTAATATAATAAGGGGTAAAATTAAAAATAAATATTGAGAAAATAGTTGAAATCTGTTAAATAATTAAAAATTGAAAAGCTAATGAATGAATGGAAAGAAGTGGCCACATGGAAGTATCATTTTAATGCAATCAAGAACAAAATATGAGTTTTAATAGTTAGGTCAACATGTCTTCTGGTTTTTAGTGACCGATATAGGCTCAGCACGACATTTTCAACCTCAAAAAGATTTTTAAAAAATAAGGTGACAAGTTTTCATTAAGTTAGCGTTATGTTTTGATTAAGTTTAGATTTTAATAGTTAGGTTGATGTTTCTCCTAATTTAGGAAGACAAATAGTTGAGATAATCTTTCCTTGGAAAGGTTGATGGAGTGGTGATTTTTATCTTCTCTTAAGCAAAACCAAATCTTTACTCATATCTCTAAAACCAACACATATTTTAGAATTCTCAGTCTCCTTAAATAATTAGATGACGACTCTGTTTTTCATTTTTTTTTAAGTTTAGAGGTCTTATTTATGTTGAGGGTGACAACTTAAATGCCAAACAAGTTTTGATAAGTATGTAATAAAAGAAAACTAGCTGAAATTAAAGTGAAGGCATTATAAAAGAAAGCTAAAAAAATTTAATTATACCTTCTAACATCTTACTAAAATTGTTTTATTGTTAAAAGAGAAGGTTGGTAAGGTTGGTTGAGTGATGACTTTCATTACTTGTATAAACATTTGTATATATGTGTGTTGCTAAAAAAAGTAATTAAAAGTCAACATAAACATTGTGGATTGTAAGTGGAAACAACGTGGATTGTGATAATGATTTGTTTTTTTAATTTTTTTTTTGCAACTTTGGTTATCACAGTCTCAATCCCAATATTATGTTAATGCTCGCTTTTGTGACAATAATTAGATTTTATTGTTTGCAAAAAGTAAAAAATAAAGGGATTAAAATTAAAAGTGAGTGAAAATATAGCCTTTTTTTACCCAACATTGTTCATTCAAAAGTGGTTAATGCCCTGTATTATGATAACAATGGAATCATTGCATAAGCAAAGAAATCAAGGTCTCATCAATGATCTAAACAAGTACTTAAGAAATTCTATTTGATTTGATAAATCAATGAAATAAAAAATGTAAAGATAGAGTAAGTATCTACCAAAAAGAATCTAGAAGACACTTTTACTAAATCACTATCCATGCAGAAGCATTAATACTATATGTAACAATATGGTATTAGATATATGAGTGATAGATTTTAGTGCAAGTGGAAGATTGTTAGTTTAATTTCTTTTATGAAAGGAAGAAGTTGTTCTCATAAGCTGAAGTATAAGGGATACCTAAAACTAATATATAAGTGCTTGTTATAAGACAAGTACACTAAACTGACCTGCATGAGAATTCCATATGGAGATCACCTATGTCTATGGAAAAACTAATGTGATGGTTGTGTAAATGATTATTAGACTTAAGATCACTAGGTTAATTTATATAGAGAATGTTATAATTTGATCCTGTTACATGTTATCTTAATCGATGTAACTATTGGGCAGATATTGAGTATAACATGAACTATATGAAGGTACTGGAGTTATCAATAGAGGATTCATGACCCTATATGAATTAGAGAAAATGTTCCATGTGTTTTCAAATAGTACTGACTGAGAAATCATTGGCTAAGATGGAATGATATTTAAAAAGAGTTTCAAATCTTATTCAAACGATCAATGACTATTATATGGAGCACATAATTTAACATGACAAACATACTTCATACTTTAATGTTAAATCAGAATATTATTAAAAAGATATTAATTACACTGAGAAACTGGTCACTGAAAGGTTAAATCAAATCACTAATAACTTTTCTAATATTTAGGGGATCATGATATGTTACTATATGATGCACCTGATTTTCAAATATAAATTAATCAATTATTGAATTGATAATAAATTAAATTATTTAATTTATTTAATTTTATTTAATTAGAATTAGAATTAGAATTTATTTTTGGACCAACATATTAGGAACCTAATAGGTCACACACATTAAAAACCATTAGTCATAAATTAAACTAGGATGATTTCTTAAGTATGACTTGATTAAAATATATTTTAGAAATTAAGGACTAGAATATAATTAATATAGGGATTATATTTCTAGATCTTGAAAAATCAAGGACTTGATTGAGTTAATTTCTAAAATTTTCTTGAATTAATATATAGATATTATTCAAAGTGCAAGTTGATATTTTGCTAATTTATTATGTTTTCGGATTTTTCTATAAATAGTAAGCTATACCTCTTATTTTTTGGAGTTGTTATCTATTAGAAAAAAAAACTACGTAAGTTAGAATAGAGCGCTAGCATTATAAGCATAGCAATCCCTCTCTTCTAAATAGAGATTTAAGATATTTCTCATTAGTGGTTTGTGTGAATTACCGTTGGAGGCCATACAATAGGATCACTTGTGGTTTGTGACAACTAAGCCTTTAAAGAATTATTCAAAGCTAAAGAAGATAAGATCTTTAGGTAATAAATCCCTAAATAACTCTAGATATGTCTAACAGGATCCTAGGGACACAAACAATTTTGTTTTATGTTTTTTATTGCGTTTATGACATTTAGGAATCTAATAGTGGTGTTAGAGCTATTGTTAGACAACTAGAGTTGTTGATTGCTTGTTTTAATTGTTATTGTTTTAATTTTGAATTAATTTTATTTACAAAAATTATTTTCCCCAAAAGTAATGTTTTCTCATAGTTTTTTTTTTAAATGGTAGCGCCAACAGTAGTGGTGCCGGATCTGCTGGTGCTCGTTGCTGGCGTGAAGGGAAATAACCACGGTTGTTGCCTCGTTAGGCATGCTACAAAGATTAGTGTGAGGCTACTGCCTAGCGCTGGTGGCAGATACAATGCGGGGCTACTGCCCTGCAATGCTAGCAATGCAGCGACAACCTTTGTTACCGTTGTCGCTACTGTTGCTAGCGATAGGCAGTGTGCTCACTGTCGGCTGCAGCAATAGGATGGAGATAAGGGACATTAAAGTTGACATTTGGGCCTTTGGGATATAATTATGATTTTGCCCTTTCTTATATAAAATGTTGATTTTATATTTTAAAATTGAAATTTTATTGTGAAATTAATTTTCCTAAAGGATTAGGATTGAATTAAAATGTTTAATACAAAATTTATGTGTTTTGTAATATCCTAATTGGATGAGGATCTAATTAAAATGTTTAATTAAATAATGTTTAGAAAAATTGTTTTTCTAAAATAAAGAGAGAGTTTTTTTTTAAGTTGAAAAATTTTATTTAATTGATCCTAAAATAGTTTAGGATATTTAATAAGAATTTTAATATGATTAATTTTATTATAAAATTTTGAAAAATTGTTTTTCAAAGAAAACTTGTGTTTAATAAAATTTATTATGTTTGGGAAATTATCAAATTAGATTTGATTTAATATTTCTAAAAGTTAGAAATATTATTTTAAAAATTGCACATAAAGCCATTAATTAGAATTGAAGGATGCAATAATTATATTATGCATATTATTATGTTATTATGCATGATGAATATTTATGGACATTAAAGACCAATGTGATTGTGTTTTTATGGTTGAAATAATAAATAGGGTCTGCGTGTCCTATCTTTTATTTATTTTTCTTCTAGGTTGTAAAATGTTTTTCTCATCTAATTCTTCTCGAATGTAACTTGAGGTTCCTTATACAATTATGTAAATGTTATGAATTTAGAAATGTAAAAATTTAGATAGGAACATATATTTTGTAATCCAAGACGAAGGAAGAAATAAAGGCGAAAAAGGCTACAACCATGGTAATGCTCACAAAAGACTTACGAAGATTTACAACAACTACCTAGATTTTGGCCACCTAATTCCCTTCAATGGCTTAAGAAAATTAGTTTAGATATGTCTATAATCATCCAATTAGAATGGCATGTTAAGGGTGTATGTTTATATATAAATTGTTATGTATGAAATGTATATATGTTATGTCATGTTATGTATGAGACCTAATTAATTGATAATAAATCTATCATTAATATATTAAGTACATGTTGAGAACATGAATAATTACCTTCTGATTTTATATGCATAAAACCAGAATTTTATTTATGGATAACTTATTGAGTCACTCAAGATTATCGTTAATCAAATATGTTTAATACTATAAAAATTAAGTTCTACTTAACTAACCTATATGATCTGGATGTGTCACTCATGATCATATAAGGTTAGAGGCATGAGATGGGTGAAACATATAAGATATCTTTAGAAAAAGGCTTATGACCTAACTGATCTAGGATTCACATAGAGATGTGATTGATAAACTGTTATCTATCTAATTTAGTTTATTTTAATTTGTTGAGTCATTTGAGGTTAGATAAATTAAATGGGATCCTAACCCACTAGGAAAATCTGAGTGAGATTTCTCAAATTAATATGGAGAGCTATTAATTTGCAAGAAAATAATAAGAGATTAAATAAGTATTAAAAACCTTATCTAAATTTAGAATTTAAATATATATGCATGAAACTAATACTCTTTATCTTTATATAAATAGGTTGGTAGATCAAAATAAGTAGTAACATATTCCTACGAAGTATACTTGATGCTAACAAATTGACTTAACCAAATTTCATGGATTGGTACCAAAATGTGAGAATTGTTCTCAAGTAAGAATAAAGGTTATATGTTCCAGAAAATCCAATTCCAAATGCCTCTGCTGAGGATGTTGAAGAAGAAGTTAGGAATGAACATCAACGTCATGTTGATGATGATAAACAGATTGCATGTGTAATATTAGCCAGTATGTCACATGTACTTTAAATGCAACATGAGAATATAGATGTCTATGCTATGATTGATTATGCATCTAAACGAATTGTTTGATGAGGCTGGTAGGACCGAGATGTATGAGACCTCTAAGAAATTGTTTTGTTGCACGATGGCAAAGGGTTCTTCAGTCAACACCTATGTTTTGAAAATGATTAGGTATATTAAGAAATTAGACCAATTGGGTTTTGTCATGGATCATGAGTTAAGTGTTGACTTGGTCTTGCATTCATTACCCAAAAACTTTTTACAATTCATTATGAACTATCACATGAACAAGTTGGATAGTACATTGTTTAATATGCTTAAGACTGCTAAAGGGATCCTTAAGAAGAAAAAAAGCCAAGTTCTTTTAGTTCAGTCTTCTAAAATGTTCAAGAAGAAGGATAAGAAGAATAAGGGTGTTGTCTCTAAAGAAAACAAACCTAAAGGGGAGTCAAGAAAGACAAGGGCACTTGTCATTATTGTGGTAAGGAAGAACATTGAAGGAGGGATTGCAAGGAATGCTTTGCAACCATGAAGGCAAAGAAGCTTAATGAAGCTTTTATTTTAGGTATGTTTATAATTAAAAACTATCTTACTACTTTACATTGTAGTTCTTGGGTATTTGATGCCGAATGTGATTTTCACATTTGCAATTGTATGTAGGAATTAAAAAAAAGTAGAAGATTAGTTGAAGGTAAAGTATACCTATAACTCAGTAATGAAATAAGGGTTGTTCTAGTATTTTAAGACATTGTTTCCATTTTATTTAGTATTAAATGGATTTAAATTTATTATTGAGGAAAATATTGATGATTTTATGGATCCAATAATTATATGGATGGTTTGTATATACCTAAATTTAAAATGCCTAGGTTTAATATAAACTGAAATAAAATTGAAGTACAGATTGGAATAAGTATTAAGAAATTTTGATTGGATCGAGGTGGTTAATATTTAACCAAATATTTCAAGGATTATCTAAAAGAGAATGAGATTCTCTATACCTCTTAGAACACTACATCTAGATGAAATGTATTTATAAGGTTAAAACATTGGATGTTTAGTCTAAACCTCAAGAAACACAAAATCTCCATAAATTTGGTAAGACATGTCATGTATTAATGAGATAAAGGCCTCTCATAGAAATTGTGAATGACATGTTGCTTGTAATTGATGAGCCTACCATATATGGTATTTATTCCAAGAAATGACTTGAAGCTATAGACTTTTTGTACTAACCAAGTTTGAAACTTGGTTGATCCACCTGAAGGGATAAAACCCAATGGATCTAAGTGGGTCTTTAAAAGAAAGATTAACATGAAAGACAATGTATAAACATACAATGCAAGCTTTAAGGAGTAAGAATATCTAATTTTGATGGTATAATCAACAAATTTGATTTAATTAAAAATATGGATAAACCTTGTGTTTACAAAAGGTTACTGGAAGTGATATCGTTTTTCTAATATTATATGTAGATGATATATTATTGTTAAGAAACGATATATTTGCTTTTATTAGTAAAGTTTTGGCTATCCAAGAATTTCTCCATAAATAAATTTGGAGAAGCAACCTATATATTGGATATAGAAATCTATATAGATAGATTTAGAAGGTTGCTTAAATTATCTCAATTCATGTATATAGACTAGATGCAAAAAATAGCTTAGCATGCAAAAATCTAAGATTAGATTCTTATCTATTTTGCATAGAATACCTCCCTTCAAAGATATCTGTTTTAAGACACAGATTGAGAGAGATATGATGGAAATAATATCCTATACTTGGATATAAAATCCATCAATAGAGAAGATAAACTAGAAGTTCAAAATTATTTAAATTAAGATTTTTTCATTGAAATGTTGAAAAAATAGTAAATATTGTTGACTTGTGGGTCATATATTAGTATTTGTCTTGTATTTTAATTATAACAACTAAATGAAAAATGGACTAATGATATGGTTGGATGAAATTGAGTTTAAACAAATTTTATTTGAAAATTACATCAACAAGCATATGGAATTGAATAAAAAAAGTCCATTAACAAGTCCAAGATAAAGCAAGTGAAGACTTGGCTGTTAAGAATTCATTTTAAAGATTAGTGTTAAATCTTTATATCTTACTCAATAACAAACTAAAATGAACTCACACACTTCACATTGTATGCATAAATAGAATTGATATACATTTAATCAGTTCAAGTTTCACCAGGTTTGAAATTGTTAAAACTAGTATTTAAGTTAAACAGGTCGACCGTTGTTCATTTGTGATGAACACCTGAAAATTTTACAGGAATCGGTTGATCGAATGATATGGTCATTTGAACCGATCAATCGCTTTAATTGTCAAAGGCATTCCAACGACTAGTTTTTTTTAGAAACATATATATAGCTCTTTTTTATGCATAATAAATTAGAGATTTTGAACATAAATGATATAGAAACTATTTCAAAAGAAAAAACAACTAGAAATCAACTATCATAACATACTCTAAGTTGTGCTAAATTAAATCTTCATATTCTTGCACAAGAGTATAAAATCTCAAACTCATTATACTTACACACCTTCAATCATCCTAAATGTTATTGAGTGAGCTACAGAGATTATAGTTTTCAATTGTATAATCTACTTTTTGGTATCGAAGCTTAGTTTTCATATATATAAGTTTGCTTAGACTTGAGTAGAATGTTAATCATTAGTTTTAATGTTCAAAATGAAGGATCATCAACCTTTAGATCACATTTCTTTGATGGTAATAACTATGCCTGTTGGAAAGTTAGGATGATTATATATCTTCAATCTATTGATTATTATTGATGATTTTCTATTGAAAATGGACCTCACAAGCCTACTAAGATTGAAATTGATATAATGATTCCTAAACCTAGAAGTGAGTATACCGACGGTGATAAGAAGTTATCTTCTATGGATGCTAAAGTTATGAACAATTTATATTGTGTCTTGATTAAAAGTGAGTTTAATAAAATATCTTGTAAAAATACTAGGGATATACGACATGCTTTATAAGTAACTAATAAAGGTACTAATCAAGTTAAAGAATCCAATTTTGATATGCTTGTACATCAATATGAGCTATTCAAAATGCTTCCAAATGAATCAAAATGTGGATTTAGGAGATTTTTTACTGGTGGTTCGTGTGAATTATCATTGGAGGCTGGACAATTGAATGACTTGTGGTTTGTGACAACCCAACGTTTAAAGAATTATTACAAGCTGAAGAAGATCAAATTTTTAGATAATAAATCCCTAAATAACTCTAAATTTGTCTAACGAGATCTTAAAAACTTCCAAATAATTTTATTTTATTATTTGCGCTGCGTATATGATATTCGAGGATAGTCACCTATTTCATTTCATTAGGTAGCATACAAATTTGGTTGGAACTTAATAATTTGTTATGTGGACATAGGCACAGCCCACCCCAACATGCCTCCATGTTATACTCCGTGTCCTGGTGACCGATCCAGCAACGCACCTTGTCATGTATCAGCAGAAATGAATTGCAAAATGCAGGCTACTTTTCAGATATCAATGCTAAGACTGATTCCCCTGCATTCCAAATTTAGGGAGTTCAGCCAAATTTTCCAGCTTTCAAAGATACATTACCACAAAATTATAAAGCACAATCTTCCACTGATGCACATGCAGCTCAACACTCATAACATCCTACACGACAAAGACCCCGTGATATTCCATGACCTAGCACATTAATTCACCTTGAGGATAGATTTTGTACCTTAATATACCAACAAACGTATTGTCCTGTTTCTTATTTGTCTAATAATTATAGATATACTGCTGTAAACATTGCTTGGTGGTGTCGAGCCCTGTAATTAAATAAGGCAGCGGCATACCGTTCATTTAGTTATCAAGCTCAATCTTGGTGTAAATTGTGCCCGTTGCCGACCATTTGTAATAAGATTCTTAAGCAAATGTAAATGACAATGCTGTCTGATTTTCAGATCGAGAGGCGTACACACTCATTTTCCCAAAATGGTTTTGAACAGCTACAGGAGATTATCTTACAAGCTAGATAACATTTTTAATGGCCCGCTGGTTTTTAATTATGCATAGCTTTAGCAAGCAGAGTGCCAGAGTTTGATCATCTACAGCCTACAGGATGATATTAGCATGTGACCCATCACCAAACTATTCTGAGATTGAAAATTCTTAACCACCTGATAATGACAAACACAAGCCCTCGTCTCGTCTATATATATATACTAGAACAATCACTTGGCAATGAAGAGGGAGTTGTTTTTGTTTTTTCTTTTCTTTTGGTAGTAATAAACAAGATATAACTATAGTCTATATATGTTCTGCTTGGTTGACGAGGGAAATTACGGAACAAAATGCATACAAGTTTATTTTATTTTTAGTATGTATTATCATCAAATTTATAATTTTTAGAATAATAAATACAAATAATTATTTTTATTTTATTTTATAATAAATATTAATTTTTTTAACTAATTTAAAATAGTAATTTATTCATTCATCAAAATCATGTTAAAAAAGGATTTGTAATCATTGTAAAAAAGAAAAAAGAAGATAATATACTACTAAGAAGATAATAAATTATGATTTACTATGTTATTAAATTATTTTTTCAAATATATTTAATAATTGAACCAATCATATATCAAATAAAATATTTGTATGAACACAAAGTTAAAATTTAACATAGTTACAAATAAAAGATAATAATTTCATCACAAATACATTTTTTTTTCATTTATTCCCTACCTCTTTATCATTAAATCTATTTTTTAAAGAATATGACCGATTTTTATTTCTCTATATTATGTATATTTTAATTATCATATTAATTTTTCAACAATGATATTCATTTTCTTTTACAATATTAAAAAAAATCCTACAATCATTAAAAAAAAACTCTTAATGTACTTTTTAATAAATAAATCACTCTTATATTAATTAATTTAAATCAATTCATAAAAAAAATAATTTAATCTAACTCGTTCATTTTTTAATTGTTAAAAATAATCAAATTATATAAAATGATTTATTGTTTAATTTTAGCAATTGATTTTTCCATATTAATTTGATGAAATAAAAAGACCAAATCTTTAATATAATTACATTCTTAAAAAGTATTTTTAAAAATTAAATATGTGTGTATGAGTAAAAAATGTATTTGAAAATGAGTAATATATATATATATATATATATGACACTGTGTACAATTGAACAACATGTCATTTGTCATTGTCTCCTTCAACCTCTCTCTCATTTCTAGGATTTATTATGGGATTCTAATGAACGACATATGTCCTCCATCTAGAAAAATATTCTATGAACAATATTTTCTATTTCTTTTATTTTTTTTCTTTCTTTTTCTGTTTTATAATTCTCATATTTTTTATGATTTTTATTTTTATATTTTCTAGTATTTAGATGTAATGGTAAAAATCAAATCAATTAAATCAGTGGTCTGGATTTGAATGTAAAGATAGAGATTGAAATAATGAAATGTTTAAAGGGAAATTTGTGAATTTTTTTATTTTAAATATAATTATATCTTTTTCCATGTCCCCATTGTCCCTCTTTTGTATAATAATGGAAAATTGGCTAAAACATTTCCTTGAGACAATCTTCCTGACCAAACACATGCATTATAT
>Ga0325401_1001341_pt1 | contig 20676 bp, 11 predicted proteins | sample PopdelMetagenome_FD_205666 | JGI IMG/M metagenome (GOLD analysis project Ga0325401, IMG submission 205666) | Populus deltoides microbial communities from Bellville, Georgia, United States - Xylem-PdKOR-R2 | ecosystem: Host-associated > Plants > Phyllosphere > Stem > Wood/Secondary xylem | place... | reverse complement strand
GATGACCGAAGCACTTTGTTCTTACTGAAGTAGGTTTAATCAGAACCAATGAGACTGGAGGTTGTTGCCCCTACTGTTGAAAGACACGACTGGCCATTGATAACAGCTTGATTTTAATTTGCAAAAACATACATGAATTTTGACCTTCTTCTACAAATCACTGGGTGGATCATATCAACTTCAGTGATAATATATGAATATAATTACAAGATAAACAAAGAGATAGCCATGCCTTTTTGTTTTTCTGTTCTTTCTGCGGTAGTCAAGATAAACTCTCCCCTGATGATGAGCTCCTGTGTGTGTCATTCGATGCTTTTCGGACAGTTTCCAATAATTACAGAAGTCATGTCACATTGCTATTGCTGATATGTTCCTCAATCTCCAAAAGGTACGTAGGATGCAAATTGGTACACTGCCCTTTGTAAGGCTAAGGACTTATTTATTAACCAAGAGTTGCATTATATTTTATCGTTGTCTTGAAGATTCTCTGTGGAAACCAAGATTGCAACTTGAGTTTTGTGCCTATTCGGTTCAGCTGCGGCCAGACAAGTTTTTGATGAAAATTTATTATTATTATTGTTTGATGTATTTTTAAAGTAACTTTATTTTTAAATACCACTTCGTTTAATATTTCAACAATATTAAAGAGAAGGTATCGTTAAAGGATTCCATCCACAAAGTGATATGATCAAACCTATCTCATTCTTTTTCGAATCATAAACTTTCGAGTGGAATTGAAGTCCAAGCTTTAATGGTTAAGTTGTTTCCTTAGCTAGAGCTACAGGTTAAATTTTCTTAATAAAAATTCAGATTATTTCATATTTAGATAACATGTGAAACAAGCCTAACACCTTTAACCCATCTCAAGTTGGAAAAAATATGATCTAAGCATTGAATTGTTCTTTTCATGGATTTCCTCGTGATGCTCCATTTCTTTCTGTTTCATTACCCAAAGAGCTTCAAGACAAAGTAGATGACCATTGACCACTCCAAGCTTGCTTGCTTTTTGAGTTTGATCACAGCCTTTTGTATGGTATAAGTTAATTAGCTCCCATATTGGTCAAAACTAACATAAATAACAAATCAAAAGTCGGTCGAACGAGCGAGAATAAGCAACACTTGGACCATGCACAGGGGTAGAGAGTAAAGTTGAAGCACATTAACGAGGACGGGGGCTCCATATGATAGGAGATAGAACCTGCTGTGTTGGTGCCCCAAAAGAGGAATAGCACAGCCAAACCCACTAGCAATACCATGTTGGCCTTGCCTTTATGAATATGGACAAGTGTAAGTATAAGGACAAGACTAGAACACCCATGAGACAAAGATCATTCCTACAAGCATGTGAAAATTGTCTCTAAGAACTCTTGATTATAGGTGACATTATCAAAAAATTAACGTATTCTCCTAAATGTAGGAATGTCGAAGTAATAAATAACCCAACAAGATCAGGGTCGAACCACAAGAAGGTTAACTATATAAACTACAAATAAAAAAATAGATAATAACAAAAAATGAGTTAAAGAGAGCTTTGAGATGTAATATTGATGTAAGGATTTAAACAAATATAAAACAATTGTTAAGGTTAGAGGATCCACTAATGGTATTTCAAATAAGTACAATATAAACTCTTTTTATTATTCAACTGGAAACCACACACAAAGAAGGTTCCAATCGGATTATAAATTGTTAACATGATTACATTAATTATCTTATTTGAGTAATGTCAATACTTGTAAATGTGGTCAGGTATTCATGGTGATAAGTTATGTTAATAACAAATCAAGTTTCTTTTATAGCACAGATGTCGGTTATACCATACAGTTGGGTTATGAAAGTGCCAAGTATTTGTTGTATCAAGGGTTATTCAACACAAATCTAGATTAACCATTTAACAAGCAAGGTATTAAGAATAAGTAAGATAATAAATACAAAACATGTTAGTATCAAACATTAAAGTCCATGTTGAGTTTATACTATACTTATTCTTACACCATTAGTGTAACCTTTTCACATTGACATAATAAAATTAGTTGAACATTATGAATAAGAGAGACATAGATAAACAAGATAACAACATAATTATATAAGTATAGTAAAGGAAATGAAAAGCATAAATAAAAGATTAAGGAAAATATAACATGGAATAAAACTTGAACATTACAAAATATAAAGAAAGAGAGTAAGAGTAAGATCTTGATCTGAACAACCAAGATGCCTAAATGCATGGCAAATGCCTCCTTTTGAGGCCAAAATTTGAAATTATTGATTTGATGACTAATTGTTGAGTGGGTGGCCACATCTTGACCTGGTGACAATCCTTATCTTCTTGTCTGAACAAAATGTCATTGTTAACATCAGAATTTGAATAGATAGTCTTCATGAAAGTTCTGGGAAATTATCTCAGCTTTCCAACAAAACAAGAATCGGTGCATTTGGACTTCTAGAACTCGAGATATGGGCTGAACACTGAACAGTGTCTGGCCTGCAGGACAGATTCCGACTTCTCCGTTGTTGCTACCATTTGAACTCGCAAATTGCACTTTCAAATCTTGGACTCTTCATGGAAGTTTTAGGACTATGTCTTAGCTTTCCATACATATAAACCAGACCTAAATTCAAGTTCTACAACTCTAGTTATGATCCAATAACCGAATTGTGTTCTAGTTTGGACTAAACCAGCATCTCTTTTCTAAGCTTAGCCCTCTCTTTGTCTTCTCAATTTCAGTAGTTAAACTCATCAATCAATCATTTGATTTATGTGATAGACCTGCATTTAAAATGAACATTTATCATAAATTAAAGATATCTTATATTATTAGACATGTTATTATAAATCATGCTCTAGTTAAAGAGTTATTGATACTTCAAGTGCAAAATGATGATATAAAACCTTGATAAAAATGCACTTTTAAGTACTAATCAATAAGTTTTAGGCTTTACCATCATTCATATTAGAATTAGAATGCATGTGATTGCAAACGTGCATCCTGGTTTTTTCAAAGTACACACGATCCAGGTAGTCTAGGATTGTCAGGTGGTAACAAGTAGGAGGCAGTGAAGTATTCTATTTTATCCCATGTTTAAATTTGATCCAATATACCTTATTTTCTCTAATTTTGTCCACTTTCATTCTTTTTTAAAAAAATTTGGTAAATTAAACGCGGACACTGAAAGATGATAAAAAAAAATAAACTCTTAGATAACGTTTTGTTGTTGTCTAAAATCAGAAAAGACAAAATTAGTTATGACTCATTTATCTTTATATCCTTGTTTTTATCTTTTCAAATAAATATATTTATGTTTATTTTGTATTTTTCTTCTTTGTACTAAAACACTAACTAAATGTAACATTACAGACAAAATATAGAAGAAAGATAGAATACTTATCCACATGTTTACTAGGTTTAGGGGCAATAGCCACCTGGAAAAAATTTGAAATGCAAGGCCTAGTAGTTGCCTAAATATAAAATGAGAAAAAAATTAGAAAACACAAAGTCTAATTGAGCAAATTTAAGATATGGTTAAACGTGAATAATTTGAACAAACACGTTAGTAAATTCAAGGGTTTTGCCTAGTCTATGCGTGTAAAATTTCACACTTTACATAAAACCTAGCTAAACCAGTGCATGCTTCTTTTTTAGCTGACCAAATATTGGGCTGGGCATGTTTTGTAATCGAACCTTGATTAGGAAAACAGACCTTCCTGACATTCTTCTCAAGACCAACTTAATTTGACAGTGATGGTCCATGCTCATGAAGCTGCCAACGCTTAAGCTAGCCCATTTTCTGATTTGAAACAATAAAGTTGGCCCAGTTGTTTTTATGTAGTTCTTGACGTGGGCAACTGAATTGATCGCCATGGAAATGGTGCGTGCAGGTGTTCACAAAACATCAGTCTTATCAGTGATTACTAATTTTCGGTCGTTGCTTGAACCTGTTGATGTCAAAGATTGAAGGGGGGAGAAGACTTCTCTTTACCGAGCCTACTCCTCGTGCTCTGGAGAATCAACAGGGCCAAGGCGCAGAATGGAGTTTGAATGTTTGATCACGCATGGAGTCACCTAAGTTAGATGCCCCTTCGAGTCCAAAAATGGTACTATAAATTTTCCAAGGATGCTTTATTCAAATTTCCTTGTGTATTGGTGTTATTTTTCATAATCACGGGCTTATTTTTATTTTTTTGGATGATAATAAATATTTACAGTCAAGTTTTGTATTATTTATACCTGAATGTAAACTCAAAATAACTATCTGAACCGATAAGGCATAAGTTCTTTATACCCGAACTTGACGTGATCGGGTTCTAGGTAATCATTGGGTATCCATAACCCGAACTGGAATGTTATAATTTACAACTATTTAGTATATAATTAGTTTGGTATACATGTATTTTTTTCAAATATTTATTTATTTTGAATTTAGATAGATCAAACCTAATTTTTTGCCGATGAGTTTTACCAAAAACATTATCAAGTATAAAAATTTTTTATTTGTTCAAGTCAATTCAGATCATTATTTATTAAATTCCAATAAATTTATTCTCTAGTGCTTTTTAGGATGAAGGGGTAGAGAAAATATTAGCTTGTTTGACAGGTTTTCATTTTTGTTTTCGTTTGCAAAATGTAAAATTTATGAGACTTTTAGTTGATCAAACTTGATTTTTTGCCAATGAATTTTACTAAAAACCTTAACAAGTATAAAAATCTTTTATTTGTTCAAGTTCATTCAGGTCAATATCTATTAAATTCTGATAAAATTATTCTCTAGTGCTAATGCTTTTCAAGATGAAGGGAGTAGAGAAAAAGCCAAGTTTTTATTTGCATTTTCATTTGTGAAATGTAAAATTTATTAGACTTTTAATTGATCAAACCTGATTTTTTGCTAGTGAATTTTACCAAAAACCTTATCAAGTATCAAAATCTTTTATTTCTTCAAGTCCATTCATGTCATCATCTATTAAATTTCAATAAAATTATTCTCTAGTGCTAGTGCTTTTCAAGATGAAGGAGGTAGAGAAAAGGTCAAGTTTTCATTTTCGTTTTCGTTTGCGAAATGGAAAATTTATAAGACTTTTAGTTGATCAAACCTGATTTTTTACCAGTGAATTTTACCAAAAACCTTATCAAGTATCAAAATCTTTTATTTGTTCAAGTCCATTCATGTCATTATCTATTAAATTCCAATAAAATTATTCTCTAGTGTTGCTTTTCAGGATGAAGGGGGTAGAGAAAACGCCAAGTTTTCATTTTTATTTTCATTTTCGTTTGCGAAATGTAAAATTTATGAGACTTTTAGTTGATCATACCTGATTTTTTGCCAGTGAATTTTACCAAAAAAAACTTATCAAATATCAAAATCTTTTATTTGTTCAAGTCCATTCATGTCATTATCTATTAAATCCCAATAAAACTATTCTCTAGTGCTGCTTTTCAAGATGAAAGGGGTAGAGAAAAAGCAAAGTTTTCATTTTCATTTTCGTTTGTGAAATTTAAAATTTATGAGACTTTTAGTTGATCAAACCTGATTTTTTGCCAGTGAATTTTACCAAAAACCTTATCAAGTATCAAAATCTTTTATTTGTTCAACTCCATTCATGTTATTGTCTATTAAATTCCAATAAAATTATTCTCTAGTGCTGCTTTTTAGGACGAAAGGGGTAGAGAAAAAGCTAAGTTTTCATTTTCATTTTCATTTTCGTTTGCGAAATGTAAAATTTATGAGACTTTTAGTTGATCAAACCTGATTTTTTACCAGTGAATTTTACCAAAAACCTTATCAAGTATCAAAATCTTTTATTTGTTCAAGTCCATTCATGTCATTATCTATTAAATTCCAATAAAATTATTCTCTAATGCTTCTTTTGAGGATGAAGTGGGTAGAGAAAAAGCCAAGTTTTCATTTTCATTTTTGTTTGTAAAATATAAAATTTATGAGATTTTTAGTTGAGAAAATTATGTTTGAAATATTTGCAAATAATATATGCTATCAATAGTATCATAAATCATTTATACAATCAATTATTTAAATATATATTTTCTGTATGATGATATATCAAAGAGTACTTAATTATATTTGTCGTACTTATTCTATCATCGTAATAATAATATATTGCAAAGAGTTTTCTTAGGTTGTCCGGTTACTCGATTGTATAATTAATATAGAAATAAAGAATTAAACATGGATTGGAGAGAAGGATTAAAGAACTGTTGTATTTATTCTTCAGCTATGCTTCTTCTTCATTCTCGTTGTCTTTAAATAGACTTTGAGTTTTACAGAGTTTTACAGTAATGCAACAACTATCATGTTAGTTAGCCTAAGCATGATATACATTTGAATTTGAAAGGCTTGTTATCTTATCTTCTGTTGTTAACATTATCTCCTTTATTTCATGAACCGGCTGCTGGTATTGAAGAGTTCTGGTTGACCTGTTCTTCTTCATTATGGACATGTTCTTCTACACACCCCCGCATTTGAAAGGGTAAGGAGCGAACAGTGAGACTGTCATGTAAAAGAAGAAACCTAGTGGAAGACAACGGCTTAGTGAGGGCATCTGCATACTGATCTTTGCTAGATACAAATTGAACATGAAGTTAACCACGTAGAACTTGATCACGAACAAAGTGAAAGTCAATTTCAATATGTTTTGTGCGGGCATGAAATAGAGGATTACTGGTCAAGTATGTAGCGCCGATGTTGTCACACCAAAGAATGGGAGGCTGGACAAGCTGTACATAAAGGTCTGTTAGTAAGGATTGCATCCATATAATTTCAGCAGCAGCATTAGCAAGAGCTTTATATTCTACTTCAGTATTACTGCGTGCAATAGTTTGCTGCTGTTTGCACCCCCATGAAATTAAATTTTTGCCCAGATAAACACAAAAGGCACCAACTGAGCGTCTGTCATCACGATCAGATGCCCAATACGCATTGCTGAAGCAATGAAGTTTGACAGCAGTACTTGGTTGAATTAACAACGCATGAGAGGTTGTGCTTTTTAAGTAGCACAAAATACGTTTTACAGCTGTCCAATGTGGTTCAAGCTGATTATGCATATATTTGCTAACCTTATGAACTGCAAAGGCAACATCAGGCCTAGTGAAGGAGAGGTATTGCAGCCCGCCAACAATGTTGCGATATAGATGTGGGTCAGCAAAAGGTATTCCATCAAATTTGGATAATAACTGGGAGGTGGATATGGGCGTCAAGTGTGGCTTTGCTTTGTCCATCTTGTTGCGGGTAAGAAGATCCAGAATGTAATGGCGCTGGGATAAATGTAAACCACTGGCGTCTCCGATCGCTTCAATTCCTAAAAAGAACATTAAGTCACCAATGTCTTTCACTGCAAACTTGGTCTGCAATAACTGAATCACACGGTTAATAGATTGTATGTCAGCCCCAGCCAAAATTATATCATCGACATAAATGAGAAGATAAATGAGTGTGGAGCCTTGGTGATAAACATATAGAGAGTGATCAGCCTGACTGCTAATGAAGCCAATGGTCTGCAGCTGATCAGTCAACCGAGAGAACCATGCTCTTGGTGCCTGACGAAGACCATACAAAGATCTCTATAACTTGCAGACATGGTGAGGCAATTGCGGATGAACAAAGCATGAGGTTGAGTCATAAATACATCTTCGTGGAGAAGGCCATGTAAAAAGGCATTTTGCACATCTATTTGACGAAGAAACCAACCATGAGAAACTGCAAGAGACAACACCAAACGGATAGTAGGTGGTTTAACTACTGGACTGAATGTCTCACCAAAATCAAAACCCTCTTGTTGATGGAAACCTTTGGCTACTAGACGTGCCTTGAAACGTTCAATGTTACCATCAGCTTTCCTTTTGACTTTGTAAACCCATTTGCAGCCAACTAGATTAGCAGTCGGTGGTTTGGGAACCAGAGTTCAGGTTCCATTTGCTAACAATGCATCAAATTCTTTGTTCATAGCCTCATGCCAATGGTGGTGTTTGACTGCAGTTGAATAGCAAGTGGGTTCTCTGTTTTGTGGTTAGAGTGTGGTCATGAGGGCTTTAGGAATGGGATAGCGAATATGGTGATCAGATAGGATTTTTGGTTTGTGGATGTTATTTTACTTCTTGTGATCATGGGATGAGTGGCAGGAACCGGCCGCTGAGGTGGAGAAGGTGATGGAGCTGGATCAGTATTATTCTGCAGAGGAGATGGAATAGGATTGCTGGCAGGGGAGGCAGAATTATAATGAAGAGAATTTGAGGGACGGGATGGTGAGACCATATGTAGCTGGCTTGGTGCAGGAGGCTGAGTAATTGTACCTGCAGAAATAAGAGCACTAGAGGATGACAGGTGATGATTTGGTGGGAGAACAACAGGATCCAATTTAGGTGTGAATGAATTAGATGGAGGTACTGTATAGAGGTAAATGGACTCATCAAAAACGACATGACGGGAGATGAAAACTTTTCTAGTAGTGACATCTAAACATTTGTAACCTTGATGAGCAATACTATACCCGATAAATATGCAGCATTTTGATCGAAAATCCAGTTTATGTCTATTATAGGGACGTAAATAAGGCCAACAAGCGCAACCAAAGGCACGCAAAAAATGATAATCAGGTTCATGATTATGGACCTTTTTGTAAGGAGATTAATTTTGTAAAACTGGAGTTGGCAATCGATTAATAATATAAACAGCAGTCAAGAAGGCATCTTCCCAAAATTTTTGTGGTAATTTTGAATGAGCAAGTAAAAATAAACCTACTTCAACAATTTAACAGTGACGTCTTTCAATTGCACCAACTTGTTGATGGGTATAGGGACAGGTTATTCGATGATTAATGCCTTGAGTGTGTAAATATTTATGGAGGCTACGAAATTCCCCACCCCAATCTGATTGCAGAGTTTTTATTTTTGTATCAAATTGGCGTTCTACAGCAGTTTGAAAATTAATAAAAGTAGGATATGCATCAGATTTGAGTTTTAAGGGAAATAACCATAAATATTTTGTTGCATCATCGAGAAAACTAATGTAGTAACGAGCACCATTGGTGAATAAAACAGGAGTAGGGCCCCAAACATCTAAATATATTAATTCCAAAGGTTTCAAAACAGAAACATGAACATGTTTAAAGGGCATACCATGGCTTTTGGCCAATTGACAGTCAGAACAAATGGAAGTAAGTTTATTACGAGGAGCTATTGAGATAGCTTTATTGAGGACTAGAAAAGAAGCATGACCGAGATGACGGTGCCAAAGCTGGGCAGACACATGAATACTGGATAGACCTTAAGATTGAAGATGAGCTAGAGATGCAGAGAAGGTGTAAAGACCATTACTGAGTGGACCGCGATGCAAGATGTTCCCCAAGTAAAATCCTTCACAAGGAAGAAAGAAGCATGAAACTCAAAGAAAACATTATTGTCTAGACAAAAATGATGAATATACAGAAGATTTTTGTTTATTTCAGGAACACAAAGAATTTGTTTAAGCAAAAAGGATTTAGAAGGAGAAGAGAAAGTGGAAGAGCCACTGTGAAGGATGTCCAAACCTGCACCATTAGCCACCTGAATATGATCTTGGCTGTTGTCATCATCATTAAACACGTGAATGTTGTTGGCATTATTGGTTAAATAATGGGTAGCTCCAGTATCATGATGCCACTCATTATCAACAGTGTGGTAACGTGCAGCAACCATGGCTTGAGGCTGGTTTCTATTATGGCGCTGATCCTGATAAGAAAGTTCAAACCGATGATAACACTGTATAGTAGAATGACCTAGTTTAAAACATACCTAACATGTAACAGAGGTAGATGAACCATGGTTACGTGAGTTGAAACGTGAACGACGACCTCTGCCACGGTAAAAATCAGTTTCAAGATTTGGATTGTGAAAGTTTGCATGGATGGAAGAAGCGGATGAGGGGTGGTGCAAAGGATGCTTTGTAGCCACATTAACTAAAGGAGTGGCTTGAAGTGGCTGGTTGTTATGATTAATACGGGACTCACTGATAAGAAGAAGTGAGTAGAGTTCCTCAAGAGTGACAGAATCTGAACGAGAGGTGATGATAGAAGCTAAAGAATCATATTCTTGGCCAAGTCCTGCAAGCACGTAAGTGATGATATGATCAGCCGTGAGAGGTTGGCCAGCAAGAGCAAGTTCGTCAACTAGGTGTTTAATGGAGAGAAAATAGTCATTAGCAGACAGAGAACCCTTACGAATATTGGCCAGTTGAGTGCGAATTTGGACAGCTTTGGCACGTGAAATGGAAGAGAATGTGCGCTCTAAGGCAAGCCAAACCTCACGGGATGTTGTATAAGACATGATTTGAGTTAGAACATCTTCAGTGAGGAAGGCATTTATAGTGGCAAGAATGATAGAATCCTGTCAAAGCCACTGAACATACTGGGGATTTGGGATTTTGATACCAGCACCTGTGCTGGGATAAAGAGTATCAATTTCTTGTGGGGGAATGGTGATTGTACCATCAAGGTAACCAAAAACACCATGCCCTCTGAAGTAAGGCAGTGTTTGAGCCTTCCATACAGGATAATTGGAGGAGTTGAGTTTGATGCTTATGGTAAAAGGGAGACTGGAGAGGGATGGGACAAAGAGAAGGGGATTGGTAGAATTGTTTGAGGTGAAAGATGAGGAAGTCATTGTGAATCAAAAGTAAATAGATGTTGGTCTTTTTAGAGGCTCTGATACCATATAGAAATAAAGAATGAAACGTGGATTGGAGAGAAAGATTAAATAACTGTTGCATTTATTCTTCAGCTATGCTTCTTCTTCATTCTCGTTGTCTTTAAATAGACTTTGAGTTTTACAGAGTTTTACAATAATGCAACAACTATCATGTTAGTTAGCCTAAGCATGATATACATTTGAATTTGAAAGGCTTGTTATCTTATCTTCTGTTGTTAACATTATCTCCTTTATTTCAGGAACCGGCTGCTGGTATTGAAGAGTTCTGGTTGACCTGTTCTTCTTCATTATGGACTTGTTTTTCTACAATTAATGAATGAAACCTTTCTTAACTGTTTTATATTCTAACATGCGATTATTTTTATATACCATATAATAATTATCCAATAATTTTATTAATCAAACTCATGGCTAGTAATAATATTTTTGTATGAAAATACATTATCAATTACATTACGTACGTTGTTAAAGAATATTTTAAAATTATTACAGGAATATTCTAGTGTATATGAAGATACTCCTGTCTCAATTTAAGTAATGGTGAATTAAACAGGAAAATCTGTTTCGTTTCATTACACGTTTGTTGCATCCATCTAATCTGATAATAAAAGAAAATATTATACAAAGGCAAACCCTATAACTAGGATCCGTGCCTGTTACAACACACCATTAAGACAGCAACACATTGACTTTGTTTCATAAGAAATAGACTGTCTAATAACTTCTGCAATGGAAACGCAGTTGCTTTACTGTCATTCTTTTCTTATCTTTAATCTGCCGTTTTAACGTCGTTCCTGCAGGACCTACGGCAATTTGCAAATATTAGCCAAATTTGTCTGAAGAAAAGAACGCATATATATAAAATAGACGTCTGTGGAAGAGCAGCAGCAGCAGCACATTGCCTTGAGATACCTTGCAGACCACATCGTAGGATCTGAAATTGATTGAATGCACGTTAGAAAGATTAGGAATTCATTGTCTTGTACGCGTGCCTAATTATATATATATATATATATATATATTAAAATCATATAATTCAAATAAATTAATGATCACTACTTGACGAGGACTAGGAGGATAATCATAACCAAGTATTTGTCGCTGGGACATCTAAGATATTTCTATCGATCTTTCTTTAACAAAAATATCAAGACTATACGTACGTACAAAGAAGTCTCCGTCGCTGTTTAATCATTCTTTTAAGCCCCTTGTTTCGGTAAATGGAGAGGAAATGAATGCATTTTCATACTCTTTAGTAAATAAAACTAAGTATAATTATCTAATATATATATATATATATATTATGGAGCCTGCTCGTGCACTATATGATTGGCTTGATTTTAGAGATTTATCCTATATATACAGCTTACAGCTTACAGCTTACGTAATAATTAGAACAAAGACACGTAAACGTTACAAATTTCGATATAGCATATACAGGCATAAATATGCATGTCCAAATCAGGAGTCCAAGTCACACGATACCATAATCCACACTTTTCTCTTTAAATAATTCATTTAAACTATTTAAAATAAATAATTCAATAAAAGCTGCATCCATTTTACTTGTCTATTTTGATTTAGATTATTTACGTGTTTAAGTCTCATATGAGCTTCAACGCACACGCAAAAATACAGTTTCATGGACAAGACCCGCTTCAGAGAATTTCTTAGCCTATCTGTACAGGAATCCGTCTCTCTATACAAATGTAATGTGACTTTTGAGTTTCTAAGAAAATAAAAATAAAAATTAGAGCTATTTGTAAGTGTAGTTAGTGTAGTACCAATTATTTTTAAAGTGTTTATTTTTTTTTTAGAAATGCATTAAAATAATATTTTTTATTTTTAAAAAAATTATTTTTAACATCAAAACTATTAAAAACATAAAAAAAAAAATTGAAATACCCCCCAAAATAACAAATTACTTTTACTCTTCCTCTAGATAAGAGCTGCTCAACAATTTGCGAGTCAAAATCTAGTAGTTGAATACCCTTGCTTAACTACAAGCCAATCTTTACAGCTAGCCCATGGTTTAGCTTTGATAGCATTTTTGTTACCAGCACTCGCGGTAAACCCTGCAATAAACCTGACTATATCATCTTTCATTGTATTTTTTTTTATAGCAAATGTGTCAAAATATGAACATATATATAGCATAGTCTCTCGGCATATCTAAGTTAATTGCTTGAAACAAAAGAATCATCACTTGCATAGCAAATGACTTTCAAATAGCATATCACTTCCAAGCTTACTGCTTTATATATATATATATATATATATTATGACTCTGTCTTGAATCCTCCAAATTAATTTTCTCGTATTGCCGCGTGGAAATTTCCACAATCACCACTAGGGCTGGCTAGCTAGGTATGATATTTTTTTCGTAAATCAACGGAACGCGGAGGCTCCACCTTACTGGTTCAGGCTTGAACGTGAAAGGGACCTCCATGTGATGAACCCACTCTCAATTTAATACTGTCAACCATTGTGGTTAACTTAGTCGTTGCTTACTTTGACCAAATCACCCACTTGCAAGGACACAGCACCAATTCCATAAAGGCATCATGGAAATTGCTAATGAATAGCTGGCCTGTTCAATTCTTACATGGAATTGACTTCGTCTTCCTGCATTGAAGAGAAATCATTCAATTGAACCACCTATTTGTCTTCCATATGATAGGAGTTTAATGTTTCCTCAATTAGAGAATGTGCAGGTTCATAGAAAGACCTACTTTTTGGGTTGCGTAGAGCCCTACAAATGAACCAATGTTCTTGACTTTGTCGAAGTTGTACTGGATTTAAAGGAGGGTATAAAAGAATTATATAAATTGTTTTTTAAAATTTTTTTATTTGAAAATATATTAAAATAATTTTTGTTACATTTTAAAATTCAATCTTAATATCAACATATCAAAATAATCCAAAAACTTTTAAAAATTTTAATTTAAAATAAAAAAATTAATAAAATAAAATTACACCGCAACCCCAAACACGAGTCTTGATTAACCACAGCTATTATGGGCTGACTTCTCATTTCTTGATTAATCATTTATCAGTTAATTAAAATATATCTTTGATTAATAATTTTGAGCTCAGAAAATAGCATCCTATATATAGGTTGAAGTTCTTCGTAATAATTTTGGTTCATCTTCGAAACAAGGAAAGGATTGATGAATCTAATTAACCAACCAAACTCAAGCATGCATTCATCTCCTCCTGGCCTCCGAGAAAGTGGAAAAACCGCAGAATCAACACCATTTTACATAACTCGCAATCACAATATGGAATATTGAGCTTAGAATATGGATTACTGTAAAGTTTAGAGGTCATACACAGAATCTTTTCAAGAAATATCGAATTACTACTAGACGGATCCAAAAACTTGTTTTTCAAAGTAAATTTATAGTTTTTTATATATTTTATTATGGCTTTTTACGACTCATGCTCTTTTGGGTTAATTAATTTATGGAAACAAGTAACTCTCACCCTTGATTGAAGTGATGTGATCGTGTCACCATGATCTTCACATACTTGGTGGCCAACTTGGACGCCATGCAGATGGGGGCATGGACAAATTCAATGATAAATTAACTTGGATGGGCGGTGTTATTTGACCTAATCCTCAACACCGAGTAATTGATTGGTTTTATCTTGGCAACAATTGAATTTGATATAACAAAGATAAAATCAATTGCAGCCTCCACCGATTAATCCAGGTTTTGGACGAGGAGTGTTAGCAATCCTGATTTTCTCGCATCCTTTTGCCATTTAATTTGATGAAGCTTTCCTGGAAATGGAGCTCGAAGACTTCATCAATAGCTCCATTGCTCCATTCTTTTTCCTGCGTGCATATTTTTATATAGATAGCGTACTGCACAGTTTTGAACAAAAACCATCCGTTCCACTTGTTATTAAATAGATAGCGTACTACAGTCTACACAGTTCCCAGGAATGGTATGGTCAACAAAGACTTCTCTTGCACTCATACTGCGTGTCGTATTTTATCAAACTTGGTGAGTGCGTTTACTTGAAAAAATAAAGATACGGAGTATAATTTGGGTTGGAATTTTTTAAAATCTAATAAGATATTAATATGGTAAATTTTAATTAATCTGAACTGATTTTTTAATTAAGATTTAATTTATTTAATTAAATCCGATCTAAACTCAACCATGTTAAAAAATATATATATATCATTTTAATAAATATAAAGCTTGCAAATCTATTGATAATTAAAAAATAAACCTCAATTCTTTTTCGGACGAGTTCACAAGTTATATCTGACATTTGCCATGTGCTGCTTCTACTACTTAAAATCAAGATCAAGTCATTTTATTTATATAAAAAAATACAGCTCCAGTCCAAAATTACCGCCTGCCTCGAAGCCGAAGGCCCCCGAACCTGCCATGTGTAACAATAGTAAAACAAATCCACTTAAGCAAAAAAAAAAAAAAAAAGACACGTGTCTGAGAGCCAACAAGATAAGTAAAGTAACCTTAAAGGGGTTTGCTTACATCAGTCGTGCCACTATGATAGAGATTTCAAGCCAGTCCCCAATCTATTACTGAGTGCAAATTTACCATTAACCGAACACTCAAATCTGGAAAAGAAAACGACATAAATTTACTTCCCTTTTAAAGACAATGGTCGGAGTGTGTTAACTTTATTGTATTCACGTGATTGTGTTTTGAGCACAAAAAAAGAATTTCATATTACTGCAAATTAAAGCACTAAAAATGATTTATAAAATTGCAATTAAGGTAGTGGATTGGATATCTAAAAAATTAGGGTTAAAAGGCATCTTTTATCCTGGGTTAATTGTATTTCCTTTGAATTGTTCATCATTTGGTCTCTTGGTCTCCTAGGTTTTAAGTTGTTTTTTAAATCAACAATTCTTCCTCTCCATCCGAAAAATTGTTTTAATTAACTACATATTTCAATTTATATTATGCGTTTGATTGGTCTTGTTTGTTTTCCTTAAACAAATTGTATTAGAAGTATGCAACTGAAATATAGTGTTCGATCGATTTAATTAATTTTTCGATCGAAACCTCTTCTTGAAGGTAGTTACTTTTTTCTTTCAGAATTTTGATATATTTTGCATTAACTCATGTGTGATGGAGTTTTGTTTGTTTGATTAGTTTAGATTACCTAGGTTTCGCTTCTAGTAAAATGGCTTTGTGTTTTTTATTTGGATCAATGCCTGAATTTAGCTGCTACTTTTGCATTAACTCATGTGTAAAGGTAATTATGAATTCTGACAAAGTTATTTCTTCTAGACTGAGTAGATAATAATACAACTTGAGAAAAATATACTAAGAATTGCAATCTATTTTAGATGTTCATAATTGAACTTGGCTTTTTTTTTTATTGTGTTTATTTCAAAGGAATTGGTCCTTTTTTTAATGTTTTGTCTTTGACAAATGAGTTCAATTGCACTGTAATTACACTTGCATAAACATAGAATTGCATCTAAAATTCAAAATTTTAGCTAAAGTCAATATCCCTTGTTAATAATTTTGTTACTTCTTCCTATAACACTTCAATAAGCTTAAAAAGGCAAAATGTAGATATAAATTAAGGGAGAAAAATAACAAGAAAATGAATATATTACTCTTACAAGTATCCTGAAGTTACTAGAAAAATTGAAGAAAAAAAAAGAGTTCAGAAGACCATTTTTCTCCGCAACACAAAGTAAGTACACAACATCACAATACATGATTGAGGATTTGATGAACCTGGTTAGGATACAAAATTCTCTATTTCTTTTATTGAATTTTTCCATATAAACCTCCTTTTAAATATACAAAAAACCAACTAACCACTGTAAAAAAAAAAACAGTCTACAATCAAAAATCTAGAAAAAATAAAATCACAAAAGAATTTTAAGTGTGTGTGTCCTTTTAAGTTATTTTACAACCAAATCTCAATATAAAAAACATATGAAACTACTTTTTATTCAACCTTAATCTCAATTATATTATTAATCAAACACTTTAATTTATTAAACCAACCTCAACTAAAATTGATTATTATAAAATTATATTTTCAAATCATAATCATAAAAGTACTCATGATGCCAAACACATCTTAAGTCTGAATGTATGTATGTGTTGTTTGTATTTATGACTATGTGTCCTTTTATTGGTTTCAAACTTTCCTGTAAAATTACAAAAAAAGTAAAATTGTAATGGAGAATGATTTCAAATATCTCATGTGAAGATTGGTGTGTGATTATTTATAAGCGTGTTCGGGATTGTTGTAGATATTATTTTTTTAAATATTTTTTGCTTACTTCAAAATAATATTTGTTTTATAAAAATTTTATTTTTAACATTAGTACATTAAAATGATCTAAAATTACAAAAAAATAGTGATTAATTTGAAAAAAAAAATTATTTTTTTAAAAACACGGTTGGATTCCAAAAATAAACATAATTTACATGTGTGTTTAGTATTATGATGTAATATGCTTTTTAAAAGTGTTTTTTTACTTAAAAATAGATAAAAATAATTTTTAATTTTTTAAAAAATTAATACATTAAAACTATAAAAAAATATTAATTTAATATTTTGTTTTTAGTGAAACGCGGCTTTTAAAACCCACAAATAAAACTGCTTTTGAACGCTAGACGTTTAGTAGATTTAAATTTTAATAGAGTTGATGTGATTAGAAAATTGAGATGGCCTTTGGTGTAAAACTTTAATGGATAATTAAAAATAAAAATCGAAAGCGCTTCAAATGGTTAAATGATATGTACAATCTGATATAAAACTTTTAAATATTACTTGATAAAGAAATAAAAAAAAGTGCTACTTTTCTGCACATAATATTTATGAAAAAATATTAATAATTAGATTTTAATTGTCTCAAGTAAATATCAAAGTAATATGAAGAAAAAACAATTTTAATAGGATTAGTCACCAAATATGTGGCACTAATTATACCATAGTTTTGAAACTCGGTTCGGCGGTTGATCCGGGATCCGGCCGACGCGGAACTAAAATCGAGACAGATTGAAGAAGAAAAAGGAGAAGGAAAAACCCGGTGTGATCCGGTTGACTCGACAGGTTGACCCGGTAAGATCCGGTTGCAACCCGTTGATTTTTTTTTTTACTAAAATGACGTTGTTTTGATTTAAAAAAATTGACCCGGTAACCTAATAACCCGGTTAAAACTCAAAACCTGAATTTTAAACCGGACGAGATACGAAAACTATGATTTATACCATTCATCGACCAACTTCGTTAATTACTTTGTCCCCCCATTTCTCACAAGTTTTGGCTATACGAAAAATGAAGGAAAGCATTTTACTAGTTTGTTACAAATGGAAAGTATCTTATTCCTTATTCCTTTGCTAGGCATTAAAAATCTCTGACATTTGGATGTACCTTGTAGAGTTTTTAAACCTGAACTGTTAACTAACCCGAGTGAATTCATAAATTAAATGGTTTTATAAAAACATAAAAATAATATTATTTTAAACAAAATTACTAAGTTTTAACTAGGTTTTATTGAATTGATTGAATTATAAATTAATCAAGATTTTTAAACGAGTTATAAAATGAAGTTAATTTTTTTTCATTATAACTTATTCCTGTCTAATTTGTCTGTTTAGAAGTATGGTTGCGGTTTCTTTTTAAAATACTTTTCATGTTGAAATATATCAAAATAATATTTTTTTATTTTTTAAAAATTATTTTTAAAATTAACAAATCAAAATTATTCAAAACATAAAAACATTAAATTTTAATAAAATAAAAAATAATTATTTTAAAAAAACAAGAATTAACCCACGTTTCTAATCCATCTCTTAGTCGAACGAGGTAGAGTTTTAAAACAATTTCATCGAATGTGACTGCAACAATTACAATTTGTAATTTACAAATAGTAATCCGAATATTTATTACATAATGTTTGGGATTTATTTTGAGATAGAATAAAAAAAAACACTGCGACAGGCGATTGCTCCTTTCCATTGAAGTAGGGTGGGGCCGGTGAGCCTTCCTTCCGTGGAAACATAATTTTAAACTCTGGTCCGGCCGGTAGCCAGGGTTAGAAAAAAACTCGGTGCGACCTGATTGACCCGATAACCTGGTTAAAAAATCAGTTACAATCCATTAATTTTTATTTTTTTTACTAAAACAATATTGTTTTGATTTTTTTTAATAAAAAAATTAACCTGATCAATACTCAAAATTCAAATCTTGAACTGAACCGTTCACCAAAACAGGTTTAAAAACTATGCACGGGAAGGTTCACTAATTTTTTGTTTGAAAAAGAATATTATATTCTTGTATCCAAAACGAAGAAAAGAAGAAGGAAAAAAAAAATACAAGTAGCGTTGAAAGATAAGAAAGAAATAGGAAATGGGTGAGAAATGAGGAAAAAAAGGATGTCTTGCTTATAACAAAACAAAAAAAAGACTTTTTCGTTTTAATGATAATGATAACAAGAAATAGTCTCTATATCATGTGATAATCTATAAAATTATATATCTCTTATCAGTCTGTTATTTTATTTTTTATATAACATATTTGAAACCCGTGATTTTACTATTACTATACAAAGATAAATTATAAATTAAATATTTATTTTACTATTCCATGTAAAGTTTAAAAAATACTTATTGAATATATTATTAATTATTTCAATTTCAAAATATCATTAAATAAATATATATAGTCTAGGTAGTTTGCCGACAACCATGTGAAATCATATTTTTTATTTTTCTTACAAAAAAAAAAAAAACACACATTTTAACCTCCTAAACCCAAATTTAACCTCATGAGTTTTAAAGTTTTTATATCTAAAATTCGAAATCCTTATATTTTCCAAATCCTTTGTTGAAATTATACATTTTTGGTGCTTATGAATTCCTTGCAACAAAATCGTTGATTTTACAGTGATTTCTACGGGTGATCATTTTCGGTTCAGTTCAGTTTTTATAAAAAAAATAACTAAACTGAATTTTTTTATTAAAAAACCTGTTCAAACCGGTTTGGCTTGGTTTTTTTCTAGTTTGGGTTCGGTTTTTTCGGTTTCAAACTTATAAAACCAGAACCGAACCGGTCAGTTTTTTCAAAATTTTAATCGGTTTTTTTTTTATGATTCGGTTTTTCCAGTTATTTCTACCCCCTACTCTTTTCTTAATATTTTTTTTACTTTTCTTAATTTTTTATTCTTAAGTTTTTAGATCAAATAGTTCATATTAACGGTTATAAAATCAATGGTTCAGATCTTTGGAATGTTTAATGAGATATTAATGGAAGGGAAAACTTTATTACTTTTGTCTTTGAGGTCTGTCTCTTCATCCTTCTTTTTTTTTTTTTTTGTAAGGATAATAACTAAACATTACTTTGTTTTTTTTAACGTTCCAAACAACACTTTTTTACAGTTACATGAAGATGTTAATATAATTGTAGTTATGCAAACAACATTTATTGTTCATTGAATTTAATTTTTTTTACACGTGTAGATTTATAACATGTTTGAAAGTGTGATCGCGGTTATTTTTCAAATTATTTTTTAATTCAGAAAATTATTAAAATAATATATTTTTTATTTTTTAAAAAAATTATTTTTGATATTAGTATATCAAAATGATCTAAAAACATCAAAAAAATATTAATTTGAAACAAAAAAATAAAAATAAAAATTATTTTTTTAAAATCGTTTTTGAAACATAAAAATAAACCGAGCTTAAAATTTATTTATTATGAATAAAATAGATCTATAGATTTTTTTTTAGATCAAATATCATGAAACCAAATCTATCACAAAAGGATTGTCTTGAAGACAGCTATACAAACTCTTGATGTCATAATATGAGCAGTCCAAGCATATATTCAATTAACATAAAATAAACTATAGAGAAACCTAATTATAAGATATAGAACTTATAATTGTAAAGCATTCAAATAAATATAAAAAGGGCGATACAAAGTGAAAAATACACTATCATAAATAATCCAAATAAGAATA
>Ga0325401_1001340_pt1 | contig 20681 bp, 21 predicted proteins | sample PopdelMetagenome_FD_205666 | JGI IMG/M metagenome (GOLD analysis project Ga0325401, IMG submission 205666) | Populus deltoides microbial communities from Bellville, Georgia, United States - Xylem-PdKOR-R2 | ecosystem: Host-associated > Plants > Phyllosphere > Stem > Wood/Secondary xylem | place... | reverse complement strand
CGCGCCTCCACACCTCGTCCCGCATCCCCGAGGGATCGCCGCATGTCCACCACCTCCCGCCTCCGCCGCAGCACCGTCTGCGCCGCCGCCGGTCTGGCCGCCGTCGTGACCACGGCAATCGGCTCCGCCGCCCCGGCCTCCGCCGCCTCGGCGACCGTCACCGGCAGCTACACCTGCACCAGCCCCGTCGGCACGGTGCCGCTCCTCGGCGGCGTCCTGGGTCCGGTGACGACGTTCAAGGTCCCCGCGACCTTCAGCCTGCCGAGCCTGCCCGACACCCTGACGGCCGGCGTGCCGGTGCCGGCGGGCATCCCGCTGACCGGCCGGCTCGACCTCGGCGGCGCGGGGCTCGGTGCGGCCCTGACCGGCCTGCAGCTCAGCGCCGTGCGTGCCTTCGAGGGCACCTCGCTCGCGCCGGTGGGGGTCACCCTGGCCCAGGCCACGACGCCGGTCGTCGGTGGCGTCGCCACGGTGTCCGGCACGCTCGGCGGCTTCACCCCGGGCGCGGGCGCGGTCCCCGTGCCGGTCCCCACCTCCTTCGACATCGGGCCCGCGACACCCGTGCTCGGTGCGCTCGGCGTCCGCTGCGACCTCGACCCCGGCTACCTCGTGCTGCCGGGCGACCCCGGCGGCGGCAAGCCCGGGTCCGGCACCGGCGGCGTGGTGACGACGCCGGGAGGCGGCGGCTACGTCACCGTCGCCAAGCAGACCGCGGTCGTCGAGGCCGCCGGCGCAAGGCGTGTGCGCGCCGGTCACCGCTCGGCGTACGTCGTCACCGTGACGACCTCGTCCGGCCAGGAGGGCGCCGGGCGCGTCGTGGTGCGCGGCGCGGGCGCGAAGGTCGTCAAGACCCTGCGCGCGGGCCGCACGCGGTTCGTGGTCAAGGGGCTGCAGCCCGGCCGGCGCGTGCTCCGCATCTCCTACAGCGGCAACGACTGGACCGAGCCCGCCTCGCGTCGGATGACGGTCCGGGTGCTGCCGCCGCGCTGAGCCCCGTGCTCGTAGTGTCGGAGCCATGGGCGAGCGCATCGAGATCCAGGCGGCCGACGGCACCGCAGAGGCCTACCTCACCGGGGAGGCGGGCGCCCCGGGCGTCCTGCTCTACGTCGACGCGATCGGCCTGCGCCCCCAGATCGAGTCGATGGCCGACCGCATCGCGTCGTGGGGCCACGTCGTCCTCGCGCCGCACGTGTTCTACCGCGACGGCTCGGCGGCCGAGCTCGCCCCGCAGGGCGACCTGCGCGAGCCGGGGGAGCGTGAGGCGTTCTTCGGCAGCGGGGTCATGGACCGCATCGGCGCGCTGACGCCGGACCTGACCGGTCCTGATGCCGACGCGTGGATGCGCACCCTGCTCGAGCACGCGGGCGAGGGGCCGGTGGCCACCACCGGCTACTGCATGGGTGCGCGCCTCGCCGTGCGCACGGCCGGGCAGTTCCCCGGCACGGTCGCAGCCGTCGGCGGCTGGCACGGCGGCGGGCTCGTGACCGACGGCGACGACAGCCCGCACCTCACGATCACGGCCAGCACCGCCGAGTTCGCCTTCGGTCACGCCGACCAGGACCGGTCGATGCCGCTGGAGGCCGTCGAGATCCTCGAGGCCGCCCTGCAGGACGCCGGTCGCCCACACCTCAACGAGGTCTACGCCGGAGCGCCCCACGGCTACACGATGGCCGACACGTCGATGTACGACGAGTCCGCCGCCGAGCGCCACTTCCGCGAGCTGCAGGCCCTGGTCGCCCGCACCCTGGTGGCGTGACCGACCTTGCACCGACTGGCGGCCGACGTGGCGCCCGGACCCGTTACGGCGGGTGCCACCCCGGTTACCGGCTGGGCATGGCTACTCAGAACCTCAAGTACACCACTCCCGGACTCCCCGAGGCCGACGCCCAGCGCGTGGTCGCGATCCTCCAGGACCGCCTCAACGCCACCACCGACCTGCACCTGACCCTCAAGCACGTGCACTGGAACGTCGTCGGGCCCCACTTCATCTCCGTGCACGAGATGATCGACCCGCAGGTCGACGCCGTCCGCGGCTTCTCCGACGACCTCGCCGAGCGCATCGCGACCCTCGGCGGCTCGCCGATCGGCACGCCGGGCAAGCTCGTCGAGGCCCGCAACTGGGACGAGTACAGCATCGGCCGCGACACCACGCAGGCCCACCTCGGCGCGCTCGACCTCGTCTACCAGGGCGTCATCACGAGCTACCGCGAGCAGATCAAGGAGCTCGACGAGCTGGACCTGGTCACCCAGGACATGTTCATCGCCCAGACCGAGCAGCTCGAGCTGTTCCACTGGTTCATCCGGGCGCACCTGGAGGACAAGGGCGGCTCGCTGTCGACCGCGGGTGCGCACACCGAGGCCGAGGCCGCGCAGCAGGCCGGCTGAGCCTGCCGCCCCGGGTCTCAGACGATCCGGGGCAGCTCGGAGGCGCGGCCCGTGAACTCCGCGGGCCGCTTCTCCACGAAGGCGGCGACGCCTTCCTTGCCGTCACCCACGGAGGCGTGCCACATGGCGACCGAGTCGGCCAGGTGCGCCTCCAACGGGTCGGGGGCCGCGGCGTTGCGGTAGAGCAGCTGCTTGCTCAGTCCCAGCGCCGTGGCCGACCGGCCCTTCACGAACGTCCGCGCGAGCTCCTGGGCCGCGCCGAGCAGCTCGTCGGGCTCGTGGACCGAGCGCACCAGCCGACCCTCGAGCGCCTGCTCGGCGGTCAGGATGTCGGCGGAGTAGATCCACTCGAGCGCCTGCTGCACCCCGACGATGCGCGGCAGGAACCACGTCGACGCGGCCTCCGGCACGATGCCGATGCGGCCGAACACGAAGCCGATCCGCGCTGCGGTCGACACGAGGCGGATGTCCATCGCCAGCGTCATCGTCGCGCCGATGCCCACCGCCGCGCCGTTGATGGCCGCGACGACCGGCTTGGGGAGCGCGTGGATCGCCAGCGTGAGCCGGCCGCCGGTGTCGCGCATGCCGTCGTGGTACGGCGCCTCGTCGTACGCCGCGCGGAAGGCCTCCGGCGAGGGGTCCAGGGTCTCGTCGAGGCCAAAGACGTTGCCCTCGACCGCGAGGTCCATCCCGGCGCAGAACGCCCGGCCCGACCCGGTCACCACGACCGCGCGCACGGCGTCGTCGCGGGCCTCGGTGAGGAAGAACCGCTCGAGCTCGCGCGCCATCGTGACGTTGAACGCGTTGAGCTGCTCGGGCCGGTGCATGGTCAGCGTGCAGACCCCGTCGGCGTCGGTCTCGTGCCTGATGGTCTCGTAGGCGTACGCCTCGTCGTTCATCCGATGCCTCCGGTGGGGGAGCAGAGCTTCTTGGTGACCTGGTCGGTGTCGTCGTCGATGAAGGTCTGGAACATCTGCGGCGCGAGCTCCGGGTCCCAGGTCACCCTCAGGTCCTGCAGCGGCACGACGCAGGTCAGCCCCTTGTCCCCGTCGACGCGGGTCATGGCGGTCGCCCACAGGCCCATGCGCGCCGGGCCCATCCCCTCGCCGAACTGGAAGAAGTCGGGCACGGCGTGCGTCAGACGCCACCAGCGGACGGGGTTGACCACCGTCCAGGGCGACAGCACGGCCTTGCCGACGGCGGAGACGACCTCGCGCTGGCGGCGCACGCGGTCGATGTCGCCGATGCCGGAGGTGTGGCGCGAGCGGGCGTAGGCCAGCGCGGTGGTGCCGTCGACCTCCTGGCAGCCCTTCTTGATGTTCAGGCCGGCGAGCTTGTCCTTCATGTTCGTGCGCGGGCAGACGGTGATGCCACCGACGGCGTCGACCACCCCGGCCACTCCGCCCATGCCGATCTCGATGTAGTCGTCGACGCGGATGCCGGTGTTCTGCTCGATGGTCTGCACCAGCAGCTTGGCGCCACCGAAGGCGTAGGCGGCGTTGATCTTGTTCTCGCCGTAGCCGGGGATGTCCACGTAGGAGTCGCGCGGCAGCGAGAGCAGCACATTGGGGCCGGACCCGGTGTGCAGCAGCATGATCGTGTCGGTGCGACCGCCGGCGGCGTCGCCGGTCGAGAGCTCCTGGCGCTGCTCCTGCGACAGGTCGGCGCGCGAGTCGCTGCCGACGAGCAGGTAGGTCGTGCCGGGCTGGTCGGCCGGACGGTCGCCGTCGGGCACGAAGTCGATCTCGTCCATCCCGGAGATCGCGTGGATCGGGGTCGCCACGAGGAAGACGATCCACAGCACGAAGAGCAGGAAGACGTAGCGCAGCCGGAACCGCGGTCGCCACCGGCGGCGCGGACGGCGACCGCCGTCCCGACCGGGGTCGACGGGCGGGGCGACCGGCTGCGGGGCGGGCTGGCGCGTCGGCTGGCGCGGCGTGGGCGCCGGGCGCGGCGGGACCGGGCGGCTGGCCTGGCCCGGGCGCGGCTGGGTGCGCATGACCTGGGTCTCGTCGGGACGCGGCGTGCGCGGTTGGGAGCGGGGGTCCTCGCGGGGCTCGCGGCGGACGGGACGGGTCGGCGGGGGCTGCTCCGCGCCGTCGCCTCCGCGGCCGCCGTACAGCCACTGGTAGTCGGGGCCGTCCTCCGGACCGCCGCCTCGAGGACGCTCAGGCATGGAGGGGACGCTACCGTGCGCCGGGTGAGCACAGCGGGTCGCGGACTGCCCCCGGCCTTCGGGCGTGTCTCCCTCGGCGTGGTCATGTCGGCGCGCGAGGCCAACCTCCTGGGCAACATCCACGGGGGCGAGATCGTCAAGCTCGCCGACTCGACGGCGGGTGCCGTGGCCCAGCGCCACAGCGGTGGCCCGGCCGTCACGGCGGCGCTCGACGAGATGGCGTTCCTCGCCCCGGTCCACGTCGGCGACATCGTGCGCACCTACGCCCAGGTCAACTGGGCCGGCCGCTCCTCGATGGAGATCGGCGTGCGCGTCGAGGCGCAGCCGTGGAACGAGCCGTCGCTCGAGCTGCTGCACGTCGCGAGCGCCTACTTCGTCTTCGTCGCCGTCGACGGCGAGGGCCGTGCCCGGCCCGTGCCGGGCGTCGAGCCCGAGACGCCCGACGAGGTGCGGCGGATGTACGAGGCCGAGATCCGCCGCTCCCACCGCCTCGCGCGGCGCGCCGAGATCGAGGCGGCCCGGCGCCAGCCCTGACCGACTGCCGTCGTACCGGCGGCGCGTCGGGACGGCTGAGGCTGCTGTGACTGGTGATACTGGCGGGGCCCACCTGATCTTCCCCTCAGGAGCACGTCTCGATGCCGTCCCCGCAGGTCCCCTCCCCGCCCTCGACCCCACCGTCGAGAACACCGTCGGCCCCACCATCGGCCCCACCGTCGAGTGGTCGTACGACGACCGCCGACCGCGCCGCCAAGGTGCGGTTCCGCCGCGCGCTCGCCCTCATGGCGATGACGCTGGTGCTGCCCGGCTCGGCGCAGGTCGCCTACGGCAACAAGCGGGTCGGCTGGATCGCCCTGCGGGTGTGGATCGGGCTGCTGCTGGTGAGCCTGGTCAGCCTGCTGCTGTCCGCGGTGCACCACGAGTTCGCCTTCTGGCTGGTCTCGGACCTGACCGCGCTCCAGGCGGTGCGACTGGCGCTGATGGCGCTGGCGGTCGCGTGGGCCGCCCTGATCGTCGACGCGTGGCGGCTGGGGCAGCCGCTCTCGCTCTCGATGCCGCACCGGCGTGCGGCGGTCGGGGTCAACGGCATCCTCTGCTTCTCGGTCGCGGCCACGCTGCTCTTCGGCGCGCACCTCGTGGGGGTGCAGCGCACCTTCATCCAGACGATGTTCGGCTCCGGGGACGTCACCGGAGCCCACGACGGGCGCTACAACGTCCTGCTGCTCGGCGGCGACTCCGGCGTCGACCGCTGGGGGCTGCGCCCCGACTCGATCACCGTCGCCAGCATCGACGCCCGCACCGGTCAGAGCACGCTCATCTCGCTGCCGCGCAACATGCAGAACTTCCCCTTCAGGCAGGGGTCGGTGATGGCGAAGCAGTTCCCGAAGGGCTTCGACTGCGAGCACTGCATGCTCAACGGCGTCAACACCTGGGCCGGCGACCACACCGAGCTGTTCAAGGACAAGAAGAACGCCGGCATCGACGCCACCATCTCGGCCGTCGAGGGGATCACCGGGCTCGAGGTCAACTACTGGGCGATGGTCAACCTCAAGGGGTTCCGCGACCTCGTCGACGCGGTGGGCGGCGTGAAGATCAACGTCCGCTCGCGCATCCCGATCGGCGGTCTCGGCAGCGACGTCTACGACTACATCGAGCCCGGCACCCAGACCCTCACCGGCTTCCAGACGCAGTGGTACGCCCGCGCTCGCGAGGGCTCCGACGACTACTCGCGGATGGCGCGCCAGAAGTGCGTCATGGGCGCGATGCTCGACCAGCTCGACCCGGCCGTCGTCCTGCGCAACTTCCAGAAGATTGCCAAGGCGAGCTCCGCGATGGTCTCGACCTCGATCCCCGCGGGCGAGGTCGACCGGTTCATCGCCCTGGCCATCAAGGCGAAGAGCCAGAACATCGGCACCCTCTCACTGGTCCCACCGCTGGTGGACACCTACCAGCCGGACATCCCGCTCATCCAGGCCAAGGTCGCCGCGGCCGTCGGCGCCCCCGTCCCGGAGACGGCACAGGCCGCCGCTCCCGCTCCGGCCGCATCGTCCGACGCGCCGGCCGAGGAGCAGCCGAGCAAGGCCGCCAAGCCGAAGAAGCCGAAGCCGGCCGCCGACGAGCCCGTCACCGGCGGCTCCCTCGGCTCGCTCAAGGACGGCTACGTCGCCAACCAGACCGAGGACCTCGGCGCCGCCTGCTGACGCGTACGTCGGTAGTCGGCAGCAAGCCCTGGCGAGCGTCGTCGAGACCCCTGACGCGTGGTCTCGACGACGCTCGGCGCTGGCGCGCCTCTCTGCTCGACCAGCGGTGAAGCGGATGGGTGATCGATTACCGGTGGGTGAGTGGATCGGTGGTCGAGCAGCGAGCCCTAGCGAGCGTCGTCGAGACCCCTCGCAGGCGGGCTAGGAGCCGATCCGCTGGTGGTTGAGGAAGGACGAAGTCCCGTCTCGAAACCACTCCAGGAAAGCCCGAAAGATTGTTGCCCGCACGTCTCGGATCGTGGTCAACCACGGCCTCGACGGGCTCTGACTGTCGGTGGTCGCCTCTAGCGTTGGACCCATGGCGGAGCACCTCGACCACGACCTCGCGAAGGCCGTCCTGGCCTCTGCGCGCGAGGCCGTGAGGGACCGTCGGTTTGCCGAAGTCCGGGACCTGGAGACCCTCGCCGCCTGGGCCGACCTGCATTCCGGCCTCGCCACCGGCCGCTGGGACGCCCTCGTGCAGCTCGGCGGGCAAGGCACCCCGAAGGTGCGTGATCACTGCCTCGGCGAGATCGCGATGGCCCGTGGCGCCGGTGTCGTCGCCACCACCAACGCGATCGCCGACGTCCTCGACCTGCGCCACCGCCTACCACTCACCTGGGCCGTCGTGAAGACCGGTGAGGCCGAGGTCCACATCGCCCGCCGGGTCGCCAAGCTGTCCCGCGACCTGCCGCTGGACTGCGTCGGCGTGGTCGACCGCGCAGTCGCCCGGGTCATCGCCCGCGAGGCGGGCGGCCGGGTCCTCGCCGTGGCGGAGGCGAAGATCGTCGAGGCCGACCCGGCATTGCATGAGGAGCGCGCCGAACAGGAGCGCCGCAGGCGGTACGTCACCTCCTCGCGCACCGACGAGCACGGCCTGCGGACCGTGATCGCCCGCGTCACCGCTGGTGACGCCCACTGGGTCGACGCCACCCTGGCCCGGGTCGCCGAGATCGTCGCCCCACGCCACCCCGACGCGTCCGCCGACGAGCTCAGGTCGATCGCGTTCGGGTGGCTCGCCCGACCGGCCGAACTGCTCACCCTGCTGCTGCAGCACCAGCAGCCCGCACTCTTCGACGACGAGGGCCGAGCCGTCCCGCGCGACCGCCGTACCCGAAGCGGTCCTGGACGCGCTCGCCCAGGTCGACCTAGAGCCGCTGCGCCCCACGACGGTCCTGTACGTCCATCTTCACGAGGCCGCCCTGCGCGGCACCCCGGCCGTCGCACGCGTCGAGGGGTTCGGCCCCGTGACGCTCACCGGGGTCACCGAGCTCCTGGCCGGCTGCAAGGTCACCGTCAAGCCCGTCATCGACCTCTCGGACCGGGTCAGGACCACCGCGTACGAGCACCCCGAGGCACTCGAGGAACGCGTCCACCTCACCACCGGCGGGGACTACTGGCCCTACGCCACCAGCACCTCACGCCGGGTCGACTACGACCACCCCACGCCGTACTCAGTGCAAGACCCACCCGGCCAGACCGGCACCCACAACTCCGGCCCCCTCGGCCGCAGACACCACCGGTGGAAGACCCACGCCGGCTACCAAGCCCGACAGTCAGGCGCGGGCCGCTACGCCTGGCTCACCCCCCACGGCCTCGGCTACCTCGTCGACCACACCGGCACCCGACCCATCCCCGCGAAGCACGCCCGGATGATCATCGACGCCCCACCAGGCCTCGACCTCTACCCCGGCATCGAGATCGACCTCCAGCTGGGCTGAGGGGTCAGGGCAGGGTCGCGCGATCGCGCCGGGCGATCATGTCGGCCGCGAGGGTCTCCTCGACTCCGCCACGTCCCGGCATGTTCAGCACGTCGGCTCCGACGATCCAGTCGACGACCACGTCGGAGTCCTCGTCCGGGTAGGGCGGACTGGTGACCACGCCGAGGGACCAGCAGGCGCCCTCGGGCAGGTGGTCGGGCAGCCAGCGCAGGACCGTCGGCACGTCCGTGTCGAGCAGCAGCCGCGAGGTGACGCTCCACGACCCCGACTCGAACTCGCTGCCCTCGTAGACGTACAGCAGGTAGTTGGCGCCCTCGCGCTCGCGGACGAGGTGGCGCTCGTCGATGCCGACGACCCGCATCACGCCGACGCCGATGCGTCGTAGGCGCCGCGGCTGCGGGCGACCTCGTCCATGTGGTCCTCGGCCCACCGCTTCAGCTGTCGGACAGTCTGGTGCAGCGACAGCCCGAGGTCGGTGAGCTCGTAGGTGACGGTGGCCGGGACCGTCGCCTCCACGGTGCGCGTGAGGAGTCCGTCGCGCTCGAGGGCGCGGAGCGTCTGGGTGAGCATCTTCTGGCTCACCCCGGCGATCAGGCGTGACAGCTCGGAGTAGCGCATCGGGCGCGGGTCGCCAGCGCAGTCCGGGCCGCTCCCCAGGGCGGACAGCACGAGCACGACCCACTTGTCGGAGAGCCGGTCCAGGAGCTGCCGGCTGGGACAGACCGCCAGGAACGCCTGGTAGTCGGCTCTGGCGGCGGCGCGGCGCTGCTCGGCGGTCTGCGTCATGTGTCCTCCGGTGACCTACGCACTCTCAGGTGCCTGCTTCCCGACGGAGAGCAGCGGTGCCAGCGTAGAGCCCAGCGTCGACGGACGGCGCACGGAATCGCTCTGGAGGAACACCTGTGACACACGACCCCGCCCTGCCGGGTGGCACCTGGACGCTCGGTGACCGCGCCGTGAGCCGGTTCGGGTACGGCGCGATGCAGCTCACCGGCCCGTGGGTGATGGGCCCGCCCGAGGACCGTGACGGCGCCGTCGCCGTCCTGCGCGAGGCCGTGGAGCTCGGGATCACCCATCTCGACACCGCGCACGCCTACGGCCCGGGCCACGCCAACGAGGTCATCCGGGAGGCGTTGTGGCCCTACCCCGACTCGCTCACGATCGCCACCAAGGTCGGAGGGGAGCGTGACCCCGACGGCGGCTGGCCCAGCGCCCGACGCCCCGACCAGCTGCGCGCCCAGGTCGAGGCCAACCTGCGGACCCTCGGCGTGGACCGGCTCGAGCTCGTCCACCTGCGGCTCGGCGACGCCCAGGGCCGCGTCGACGAACCCGTCGAGGAGGCGTACGGCGCTCTCGTGGACCTCCAGGGCGAGGGGCTGGTCCGTCACCTCGGGCTCAGCAACGCGACGACCGGTCAGGTGCGCGCCGCCCGGGCGATCGCGCCCCTGGTCAGCGTGCAGAACCTGTACAACGTGGCGGTCCGCGACGACGACGACCTCGTGGACGAGCTCGCCCGCGACGGCATCGCGTTCGTCCCGTTCTTCCCGCTCGGGGGCTTCACGCCGGTGCAATCGGAGGCGCTCGCCACGGTCGCGCAGCGGCACGGGGTGAGCGACCGGGCGATCGCCCTGGCCTGGCTGCTCCAGCGCTCGCCCAACGTGCTGCTCATCCCCGGCACGCGCTCGGTCGCCCACCTGCACGAGAACGCCGAAGGGGCCGGCGTGGAGCTGTCAGCCGGAGACCTGAACGAGCTCGACCCTCAGCGGGTCGCTCACCACGGCACCACCTGACGGTCCTCCCACAGCACCCCGGTCTCGGCGCCGTCGGCGGCCCGGGAGGCGAGCCAGACGGCGGTCTCGGCGCCCTCCTCGGCGGAGCGGGGAGCGTCGGGCCCGCCCATGTCGGTGCGGCAGTGGCCGGGACAGGTGGCGTCGACGAGCACCCCGCGGCGCCCGAGCCCCTGCTCGTGGGCGAGGTTGCGCACCAGGGCGTTGACCCCCGCCTTGGCCACGCGGTACGGCGCCAGCCCGCCGGCGTTGCCGGGGCCGCTCATCCGGCCCAGGCACGCGCTGACCGCGATGACGCGACCGCGGCGGCGCTCGACCATGCCCGGGACGAACGCCGTCACCGTGCGCCAGACGCCGTCGAGGTCGGTCGACATCACCCGGCGCCACTCCTCCTCGCTGGTGCGCAGCGTCTTGGCGGTGCGCTCGCTCATCACCGCGGCCGAGCAGACGAGGACGTCCACGGCGGCGAGCGGCCCGAGCCGGTCGGGGAGGGCGGCGACCGCCGCGGGGTCGGCGACGTCGCAGCCGAAGCCGACCGCGTCGACGTCCTCGGCCACGAGCCGCGCCGCGGCCTCCTGCGCCGAGGCGTCGCTGCGCCCGACGAGCACGACCGTCGCGCCGAGGGCGCCGATGCCGCGGGCGGCGGCGTAGCCGATGCCGCGGCTGCCGCCGGTCACGAGCGCGACCTGCCCGTCGAGGCGGTCCTGCGCGGAGGGGGTGTCGGCCGTCGCGGTCACGTCACCATCATGCCGTCGGTGCCAGCGCCTAGGGTTGGCCCCGATGTCCGAGCCCGCCCCCGCCGTCCCGACCGTCCTGGTCGTCGACGGCAACTCGCTGCTGCACCGCAGCTACCACGCGAGCGCCCGCACGATGTACCGCACGCCCGACGGCGCGCAGGGGTGGGCGGTGCGCGGGCTGCTGTCGCAGCTGCTGGCGGCCGTCGACCGGGTCTGCGCCGACGTCGTCGTGGTCGGCTTCGACGACCGCGGCAACAGCCGGCGCAAGCGGCAGTGGCCGACCTACAAGGCCCACCGCGACCCCAAGCCCGACTCGCTGCTGCGCCAGCTCGACCTCGCGGTCGAGGTCCTGCGCGAGCTCGGCGTGGTCGTGGCCGTGCCCGAGGGGCTCGAGGCCGACGACGTGCTCGCGAGCGTGACCGCCCAGGCGCCGGCCCTCGGTGCGCAGACGGTGGTGGCCACCTCCGACCGCGACTCCTTCGCCCTCGTCGACGAGCACACCCGCGTGCTGCGCATCCTCAACGGCGGGGTCGAGGCCTCCCCGCTGCTCGACCCGGCACGCCTGGCCATGGTCACCGGCGTGCGCCCCGAGCAGTACCCCGACCTCGCGGCCCTGCGCGGCGACGCCTCCGACAACCTGCCCGGGGTCCGGGGCTTCGGCGCCAAGACCGCGGTCAAGCTGCTGCAGGAGCTCGGCACCGCCGAGGCGGCCTTCGATGACGCCCGCCACGGCGGGGAGCGGTGCCGCGTCGCGGTCGGCAAGGCCCGCGCGGCAGCGCTCGCCGAGCCCGAGGCGCGCGAGCGGTGGGCCTTCAACCGCGAGGTGATGGCGATGGTGCGCGACGCCCACGTCTTCGACCTCGCGGCCGGGCGGCTCCCGCTCGACGTGGCCGCCGTGCGGTCGACGTACGAGCGGTTCGAGCTGCACCTGCCCGGCGCCGTCCGGGCGCTCAGCCTGTGCGAGCCCTCCCGCGCCGTCACCGAGGCCCAGGTGCAGGAGCCGCGCTGGGTCGACCCCCGCTGGAAGCCGGCCGCTCGACGGGAGGGCCCGCTGCCCAAGCTCGTCCCCGCCACGAGCAAGGGGCCGGCGTTCGTGCAGGAGGCGCTGTTCTGAGCGGCCACCCGGACCGGCCGCACCGCGGTCGGGTGGTGGCCGTCGTCGTCACCTTCGACCGGCTCGACATGCTGCGCCGTCAGCTCGACCGGCTCCACGAGGTCGTCGACGGCGGCGAGCTGCACGAGGTGCTCGTCGTCGACAACGCCAGCACCGACGGCACGGGGGAGTGGCTGCGCGAGCAGGCCGCCGCCCACCCGCACCTGTCCGCCACGACGCTCCAGGTCAACGGCGGGGGCGCCGGCGGGTTCAACCACGGCCTCGCGTGGGCCGTCGACCGCGGGGCCGACCTGGTCTGGCTGATGGACGACGACGGCCTGCCCGAGCCCGACTGCCTCACCCTGCTGCTGCAGCGCGACGACCTCGACTTCTGGGGGCCGGCCGTCGTCGCCGCCCAGGACCCGTCGCGGCTGTGCTTCCCGATCCGGCTGCCCGGCGGCACCCGCGTCGTGCACGACCTGGCCAGCGTCGAGGCGGCGGCCGTCGACGGCCTGATCCGCGACGTGGTGATCCCGTTCAACGGCGTGCTGGTCACCCGTGAGCTGGTGAGCAGGATCGGCTACCCGCTCGCGCCCTACTTCATCTGGGGCGACGACGTGGAGTACCTCTGGCGCGCCCAGGCCGCCGGCGCCCGGATCGCGACCGTGGTCGACGCGCGGGTGCTGCACCCCGCGACCGACGACCTCGGCACGCCGATGATGGGCGGGCGCACGACGTACAACCACAGCCCGAGCGACCTCAAGCACTACTGCATGGCTCGCAACAACACCGTCAACCTGCGCCGCTACCGCGGCTGGCCCCACGTGCTGATGTTCTGGGTCAAGACGCTGTGGTTCTACACGCTGACCAGGCCGACCCCCGGTCGCCTGCGCACCAGCGCACGTGCCGCGTGGGCCGGCCTCCGCGGTGACTTCTCCGGCCACCGGCGGTACCTGCGGTGAGCGGCCCCGAGACGGTCGCCGTCGTGGTCGTCACCTTCAACCGCGCGACGCTGCTGCGCGGGATGCTCGCCGGGCTGGCCGCGCTCGAGCGGCGCCCCGATGCGGTCATCGTGGTCGACAACGCGAGCACCGACGAGACCCCCGAGGTCCTGGCCGCCGTCCACGACCTCCCGCTGCAGGTGATCCGGCCCGCGGAGAACCTCGGCGGGGCCGGCGGCTTCCACCTCGGCGTCGAGGCGGCCCGCGACCAGGGCTTCGACCGGGTCTGGCTCATGGACGACGACGTCGTCCCGGCCCCCGACTGCCTCACCGTCCTGATGGCGACCGACGAGGACTGCCTGACCGCCGTGCGCGAGGACACCTCCGGCGCCCTGGTCGAGAAGGCCGCGGTCCGCTTCGACCTGCGCAACCCGCTGCGGATCAAGCCCAAGACCGCGATGGTCGAGACGACCTACGGCACCCGCGCCGCGATGCCTGAGCGCGTCGAGGTCGAGAACGTCGCCTTCGAGGGGTTCATGTGCCGGCGCCGCGTCGTGGAGGCGATCGGGCTGCCCGACCCGTCGTTCTTCATCTTCTACGACGACGTCGACTACGCCCTGCGCGCCCGCCGGGCGGGGTTCCGCATCTGGGCCGTCCGCGACGCGGTGCTCGTGCGTCAGCTCGACTTCGACCAGCAGCACGACCTGGCGGGGTGGAAGGGCTACTACATGTACCGCAACCTGTTCGCGGTGCACCTGCGCTACGGCGAGAACGCCGCGGTGCGGGCCAAGCCGTGGCTCATCGCCGCGGCCGTCGTCGCGCTCTCGCCCGTGCGCGGGGGCAGGGCCGAGGTGCGCAACGTGCGCCGGGCGCTGCGCGACGCGCGCCACATGCGCTGACCCCCGGGCGGCGGCGGGCGGCGGCGGGTACCGCACCGACGTGCAGAGCAGCGTCGAGCCGGTCACGCGCGAGGCCCCGCGCCTGCGCGGCCCGGTGATCATGAACCAGGACTGGCGCGACCTCGCCTACCTGCACTGGGCCGTCGACCCGGCCCACGTCGAGCGGTTCATGCCGCCCGGGGTGCGTCCCGACGTCCTCGACGGTCGCACGTACGTCGGGCTGGTGCCGTTCCGCATGGTCGACGCCGGGGTGGGCCGCGGACCCGGCGTGCCGTGGGCGGGCACGTTCCTCGAGACCAACGTCCGCCTCTACTCCGTCGACTCCACCGGGCGGCGCGGCATCGTCTTCCTCAGCCTCGACAGCGACCGGTCCGTGGTGGTGGCCGGCGCCCGGGCGGTGTTCGCGCTGCCGTACCGCTGGGCCCGGATGCGCTTCGACCGCCGGGTCACGGGTGGCGCCGACACCGTGACCTACGATGCGCGGCTGCGCTGGCCCGGCGCCGGCGGCGCCCGCAGCCGCATCGTCCTGCGGCTCGGTGCCGAGCGGGAGGCCACCGAGCTCGACGACTTCCTCAGCTGCCGGTGGGGCCTGCACGTCCGGGCCTGGGGACGCACCCTGCACGTGCCCAACCAGCACGGTCCCTGGCCCCTGCGCGACGCGGAGGTCGCGGTGCTCGACGACCAGTTGGTCGCCTCGGTGGGGCTGCCCGGCCTGACCGACCGGGCCCCGGACCACGTGGCGTTCAGTGAGGGAGTCCACACCGTCTTCGGCCCACCGCACGACGCCCGCCGCGCGCGCCGAATCGGGGAGGCCCCCGCGCGTCCGTAGACTCACCCGACGTGGCAGACGCAGGTGAGTCCAGGCCCGACCTCGTGGTCGTCGGCTCCGGCTTCTTCGGACTGACGATCGCCGAGCGGTGCGCCACCGAGCTGGGCCTGAAGGTGCTGGTGCTGGAGCGGCGCTCCCACCTTGGCGGCAACGCCTACAGCGAGATCGACCCGGAGACCGGGATCGAGGTGCACATCTACGGCACCCACCTGTTCCACACCTCCAACGAGAAGGTGTGGGAGTACGTCAACCGGTTCACGACGTTCACCAACTACCAGCACCGGGTCTTCGGCAAGTACCAGGGCCAGGTCTACTCGCTGCCGATGAACCTCTCGCTCATCAACCAGTTCTTCGGTCGCAGCTTCACCCCCGACGAGGCCCGCGCCCTCATCGCCGAGCAGGCCAGCGAGATCGCCACTGAGGACGCCGCCAACCTCGAGGAGAAGGCGATCAGCCTGATCGGGCGCCCGCTCTACGAGGCGTTCATCAAGGGCTACACCGCCAAGCAGTGGCAGACCGACCCGCGCGAGCTCAGCGCCGACGTGATCACCCGCCTGCCGGTCCGCTACACCTTCGACAACCGCTACTTCAACGACACCCACGAGGGCCTGCCGACCGACGGGTACGCCGCGTGGCTGACCCGGATGGCCGAGCACCCCGGCATCGAGGTCCGCCTCGACACCGACTTCCTCGACCCCGCCAACGGGCTGCGCGAGGAGTTCACCGGGAAGGTGCCGATCGTCTACACCGGCCCGGTCGACGAGTACTTCGCCAACGCCGAGGGGCGTCTGTCCTGGCGCACGGTGGACCTCGAGCGCGAGACGGTCGACGTCGACGACTTCCAGGGCACCGGCGTCGTCAACTACAACGACGAGGACGTCCCGTTCACCCGGATCCTCGAGTTCAAGCACCTGCACCCCGAGCGCACCTACCTGCCCGGCAAGTCGATCGTGGTCCACGAGTACTCCCGCTTCGCCGAGGAGGGCGACGAGCCGTACTACCCGGTCAACACCGCCGAGGACCGCGCGAAGCTGCTCGCCTACCGCGAGCGCGCCAAGGCCGAGCCGCTCGTGCTCTTCGGCGGCCGGCTCGGGACCTACAAGTACCTCGACATGCACATGGCGATCGGCTCGGCGCTGTCGATGTTCGAGAACAAGCTCCGGCCCCACTTCGCCGAGGGCGCCGAGCTCACCAGTGGGGGAGTGGACGCATGACCAGCACCACCGAGAGCGCCGTGACCGTGACCGAGACCGAGACCGCCCGGCGCGTCCTGCAGCGCCAGATCATGCCGCTGGACCGCGACTTCGACGTCTTCGCGCTCTACGTCGACGCCGAGGAGGCCCACCTCGACGCCGACAAGTACGAGATCGGCGGCAATCGCGCGGCCAAGGACCTCAACAACGCTGCCATCCGCCAGTCCACCTCGACCGGGCGGGGCATCCACCCCGACCAGATCGAGTCGCGCACGGCGCTGCGCGTCCGCTCGGGCGAGCGGCTCTCGCTCGGCACCTACTTCAACGCCTTCCCGGCCTCCTACTGGCGCCGCTGGACCGTCGTCGACACCACGGTGCGCCTGAGCGTCGAGGTCACCGGCAGCGGCGCGACGCTGATCGTCTACCGCTCCCTGGCCAACGGCCGCTCCCAGCGCGTCGACTCGGCGACGACCGGCTCGGAGTCGAGCGGCACCTTCGAGTTCGACCTGACCCTCAAGCCCTTCGTCGACGGCGGCTGGTACTGGTACGACGTCGTCGCGGGCGACGACGACGCCGTGGTCACCTCGGCCGAGTGGTCCGCCGAGGTCCCCGCGGACCGCGTCGAGCACGGCACCGCCGACATCGCGATCACCACCATGAACCGGCCCGACTTCTGCGCCCGGCTGCTGACGCAGATGGGCGAGGACGACCTGCTGGCGCCGTACCTCGACACGGTCCTGGTCATGGAGCAGGGCACGCAGAAGGTCGCCGACTCGGAGTTCTTCCCCGCGGCCCGCGCGTCGCTGGGCGACACCCTGCGCATCGTCGAGCAGGGCAACCTCGGCGGCTCGGGCGGCTACGCCCGCGGTCAGCTGGAGTCGGTGCGCAAGGGCACCGCGACGTACGCCCTGATGATGGACGACGACGTCGTCTGCGAGCCCGAGGGGATCATCCGGGCCATCACCTTCGGTGACCTCGCCCGCCGCCCGACGATCGTCGGCGGCCACATGTTCAGCCTCTACAACAAGTCCTCGCTGCACAGCTTCGGCGAGATCGTGCAGCCGTGGCGCTTCTGGTGGCAGACGCCGCTCGACGGCTACAGCCAGTGGGACCTCTCGGCGCGCAACATCCGCTCCTCGCGGTGGCTGCACAAGCGCGTCGACGTCGACTTCAACGGCTGGTTCATGTGCCTGATCCCGCGCGTGGTGATGGAGGACGTCGGCCTGTCGCTGCCGCTGTTCATCAAGTGGGACGACTCGGAGTACGGCCTGCGCGCCAAGGCCGCCGGCTACCCCACCGTGACCTTCCCGGGCGCCGCCGTGTGGCACGTGCCGTGGACCGACAAGAACGACGCGCTGGACTGGCAGGCCTACTTCCACGTCCGCAACCGGTTCATCGCCGCGCTGCTGCACTCGCCGTACCCCCGGGGTGGCCGGATGGTGCGCGAGGACCTCAACCACACCATCGCCCACCTCGTCTCGATGCAGTACTCCACCGTCGAGATCCGCCACCTGGCCCTCCAGGACGTGCTCGCCGGCCCGCACCGCCTGCACGACCTGCTGCCGACCCGGCTGGCCGAGGTCAACGCCCACCGCAAGCAGTTCACCGACGCCCAGCTGCACGCCGACCGCGAGGCGTTCCCCGAGGTGCGGCGCACCAAGCCGCCCAAGAAGGGCCGCGACACCTTCGAGGTTCCGGGCCGGATCTCGACGCTGATCTCGGCCGGGCTCGCTCCGCTGCGCCACCTCAAGCCGGCGCGACCGCTCTCCCGCGAGTTCCCCGAGGCCGAGATCCGCGCCATGGACGCCAAGTGGCACCGGCTGGCGTCGTACGACTCCGCGGTGGTCTCGATGAACGACGGCACGTCGGCCGCGCTCTACCGGCGCGACCCCGAGAAGTTCCGCGAGCTCCTCGGCCAGACCGTCCGCCTGCACGAGCGGCTGCTGCGCGAGTGGCCCCAGCTCGCCGAGGAGTACCGCGCGGCGCTCGGCACGATCACCGCCCCCGAGACCTGGGAGAAGACGTTCGAGCCGTGGACGAGCGGCGCAGGGGCCGAGGCGGAGGAACGGGCGTGACCGCGACCGTCCCCCCGCGCCACGACCTGGCGCAGGAGCCGATGCGCGACCCGGGCGAGACCGGGGGCCTGCACCGGGTCCTGGGCCACCGCTACCTGCTGCGGCTGATGGTGCGCCGCGAGATCAAGGCGCGCTACATCGGCTCGAAGTTCGGCCTCGCGTGGTCCTACATCAACCCGACGGTCCGCTTCTTCACGTTCTACTTCGTCTTCGGCATCATCCTGCAGCGCGGCGCCATCCCGCACTTCGCGATCCACCTCTTCGCGGGGATGGTGATCGTCCAGTTCTTCACCGAGTCCTTCAACGCCGGCACCCGCTCGATCATGGCCAACAAGGCCGTCGCGTCGAAGATGCCGGTGCCGCGCGAGATGTTCCCGGTGGCGTCGATGCTCGTCTCGCTCTACCACACCGGGCCGCAGCTGGTCGTGCTCCTGATCGCCTGCCTCGCCACCGGCTCGTTCTCCCCCGACCTGGTCGGGATCGGCGCGGCGCTGCTCGCCTTCGCGATCGTGCTGCTGCTCAGCACCGGCATGGGCGTGATGTTCTCGGTCATCAACGTGCTGTTCCGCGACTTCACGCGCATCGTGCAGACGCTGACCCAGATGCTGCCGTTCACGGTGCCGATGATGTACCCCTACACGCTCGTCGCCGAGCGGTTCGGCGGCATCCCCACCATCTACCACCTCTACCTCTTCAACCCGCTGACCGAGGCCGTGCTGCTCATGCAGCGCGCCTTCTGGATCACCACGGTGAGCGACCGGGACGTCCGCGAGGTCAACGAGGCCGCCGGCGTCCAGGTGTTCGACGGCAGCTACGGTCCGCCGAACTTCCCGAACCACCTCTTCGAGCGCGGCTTCGCCATGCTGGGCGTGTCGATCCTGTTCCTGCTGCTCGCCCAGTGGGTCTTCCGTCGCCTCGACGACCGCATCCCGGAGCGCCTCTGACATGGTCACCTCGATCGAAGTCGACGACGTCAGCAAGAAGTTCTCGCGTCACTACACCCGCACGCTGCAGCAGATCATGGTGGCGAAGGCGAAGCGGAAGAAGACGCGCGAGACCTTCGACGCCCTGAAGAACGTCTCGTTCACCGTCGAGCAGGGTGAGGCCATCGGCCTGATGGGGCTCAACGGCAGCGGCAAGAGCACGCTGCTGAAGTGCATCATGGGCGTCATGCGCCCCGACGAGGGCACCATCCGCGTCCGCGGTCGCGCCTCGGGGCTGATCGCCACCGGTGCGGGGTTCCACCCCCAGATGACCGGCACCGAGAACATCTACATGAACGCCGCCATCCTCGGCATGACCGCCGCCGAGACCGAGGCGAAGTTCGACGACATCGCGGCGTTCGCCGACGTGGGGGAGTTCCTCGACACCCCGGTCGGCAACTACTCCTCGGGCATGTTCGCGCGCCTCGGCTTCGCCGTGGCGGTCAACGTCGACTGCGACATCTTCATCGCCGACGAGGTGCTGGCCGTCGGTGACCAGCCGTTCAAGAAGAAGTGCATGAAGAAGATGGAGGAGGTCCGCGACAGCGGCGTCACCCTCTTCTACGTCAGCCACTCCGCCGGCTCGGTGCGCAAGATGTGCGAGCGGGTGATCGTCCTCGAGAAGGGGGAGGTCGGCTTCGACGGCAAGGCCGGGGCCGGCATCCGCTACCTCAAGTACGACGACGACGAGGGCAGCGACTCCGAGAACGCCAACGACATCTGAGCTCGACCACAGCAGCAGCGCCGCACGGCCGCGACGGGACTCCCGTCGCGGCCGTTCTGCGTCTCCGGTCTCCCTCTGTGGCGCCGGGGGCAGGGACACCCGAGCAATTTGACTTTTCTCGGACCCGTCGGCGTGTCGACTGGAAATTACAACGTTGTAGTTGCTCAGTTCCACTTCCGACGGTCCTGTTGCGCATGTGACAGTTGCAACCCGTGTGAACTTCCCCCGCACAGGAGCGACTCCTCATGACGCCTTCGCGCGCCCACTTCGTCACCGCCTGCCAGCAGCTGCTGGCGCTCGGTGTCGTCGTCGTCGCCCTCGTGCCGGCGACGCGGGTCGTCAACCTCGACGTGGTCGGGGTGACGCCGCACGCGGCGAAGGCCCCGACGCTGGAGGTCAGCGACGGGGCAGCAGGGGCGCGGGCCTCAGCCGACGCGCCGGACGGTGCGCTCGGCCTGCGCCAGGGCGTCGAGGCGGGGCTGCTCGGCGCCTGAGACCAGGACCAGTGAGCCGCCCGTCACGAGCGGCTCCACGAAGGTCGCGACACCTGGTGGGGAAGCCGGGTTCGCGACCGTGAGGAGCCGGTCACCGCCGGTCGAGGACCTCCCGGCGGTGACCGTGCTCCACGGGCTCCACAGCTCGTCCTGGCTCACCGGGCCGTCGTCGAGGGCGAGCGCGGCGTCGTCGCCGGTCGGTGCGTCCCAGGCCGTGAAGGCGTCGGGCTGGCCCCACACCTCGACGCCGACGTCGTGGACGCCCGCGGGGAGCGGCTCGGCGAACCGCACGCCCATCGGCAGCAGCGAGCACGCCAGCACCGGCAGGTCGTCGGCCAGGGGTGCCCAGCGGTCGAGGCCCGCGGGGCCGCAGACGACCGCCGCGGGCTGCGGCGCGGAGGATCCGG
>Ga0325401_1001337_pt1 | contig 20694 bp, 12 predicted proteins | sample PopdelMetagenome_FD_205666 | JGI IMG/M metagenome (GOLD analysis project Ga0325401, IMG submission 205666) | Populus deltoides microbial communities from Bellville, Georgia, United States - Xylem-PdKOR-R2 | ecosystem: Host-associated > Plants > Phyllosphere > Stem > Wood/Secondary xylem | place... | reverse complement strand
TTGTGTTAAAATTTTACAATTTAAGGTTTGGGGTTAATTCATAAAAAAATAATTATAATAAAATTTTCATAAATAGTGTATTTGTTAGGGTTAATTCCCTCCTCTCCCCCATTCTTTCTTCTTCTTCCATTTGTTATTGCAAAAAATAGCAAAATATCAATAATTACTCGCTTAGTTTGTGTGGTCCTGAAAAAGAAATAAGCGGAAAATTTTTCCTACTACTTATAGCAATAAACAAGAGTATTGTGTTATCTACAACTTATGTGATACATTTCAATTAACCAAGTCCTAACAGCACCACCCTTCTAACAAATCGAATGTCCCTTAAGAAATCAAAACTCGAGCATTGCATAGTCGACTTAGTAGTATAACTCGTAAGATTGTTTTTTAGTAGAGTTTAATTTTTTAAATCTCGAATATCCATTATCATAAAAAAAAAATATTGAATTATATATCAAATATCCTTTTTAAATTTATTTCATGTAAACAAAAATCAAATAAAACAGTTGTATAATTTTAATTGTGAATGGCACCTCATGGCTTATAGTCACCTCAAGAGAAAGTTGACAGCAAAGGGCGTCTTTTGGTTAACAAATGGGTAGGTGGACAAAATGATATGTTGAAAGGGACAACATTTGAAAAGAGTGGTTGACCTATCTATTTAGGACCGGACTTAAACTAAGTTTTATATCGAAACAGGTTGAAAGTTGATTCGACTAATTTGTGAGCTAGTGAAAACCCAAATGAGACTTAATTTACCTGAACACCCCCATTAAAAACCCTATAAATACCCCCTAAAAATAAAATAAAAAGGAGAGTAAAAACATGGAGAAACACACTATGAAAAGATCCTGGTGTGAAAGTTTAAGAGCCTAACATAAAGGGTCTAATAAGTTTTGGAAGGAAAAGATAGTGAAAGGGAAAGAAGGAAAGAAAAGAGAAGGAAAACATTAGTCCATAGCCAACAAACTTGGAGAAGGTATAACCACGTAAAAGTTTAAGGGTCTATTTGGCCTGCCTATTCATGTTTTTAATGTTTAAACCTCCTTTGATGTTGTTTGAGCTCATTTTGCATTTTTAAATTAATTTTGGTGTTGGAATAATATGATGTTTTTCGATAAATTGTTCTTTTATATTGGATCTATCACTAACCTAAATTATATATTCCTATAAATTATAATGCACTTTTAATCTATAACATTTGTTTCTCTCTCAAAATATATCGTTTGGAACAGAGGAATTAGCAACCATCATGAGTATATTCTTATAGATATTAGAGTAACATAATTTAATCACTTCTCTTTCAATAGCTATAAAATATCTATGTATTTATTGAAAGGAAAGTTATAGAAGGGGATTCTTCGTAAAATTTATCATGTATAAACTAACTATAGGTACAAAATTGATTATATAGTATTGAATTCGTAGAAATAGGTTGTTGTTTGTACCTAAACCTACCATAATGCTTCTCTTCACCTTGATAGAGTGATGCTCACTCCTAGCTTGGCATTTCTTTAATGCCATGTATATATGGCTTAGAATGAAAGGTCTTAAGGCTATAATTCTACTCTCGGCTAAGGTTCTATTATCTTCAAATAGCCATTGATTGTTTTTTTAGACCTTAAAACCTACCCACCTGGTAGAAGAAGGAAGGATACATGTTCATTTTTAATGGGAAAATTGGTCTATTTCTTTTATATCTTTACTAGAATGTTATACTCTAGAGTCCCCATTAACAAGTCTTTAAATTAATTTGTAAGAATTTGTGTGAAGGTACAAAGTTCCTTACCTCCCAAATATAAACCTCTTATTAAAACCAAATCATATAGATTAATGGTGTGTATTCCTTATTTGAATATGAAGATGTTGTTTAACTTGGACTAAAAAAAGATAAGGCTTCCTACACTTCATTATTTGGCTTGGTAGTTATCTTAAAGAGTGGAATTAGTTCAAAGATCCTCTAGAACTTTCATTCCTTGCAAAGTGTTGTTGCATTATATTCGATGATGTAAACAATATTGGCAACACTAGGTTATGTTGAGATGAATTTTTTTCATATATTAAGATTGACATGCTTATCTTGTAGATGAAGTCTATCCCTCCTTCCCTTACTCTTTCTCAACATTTAAAGCAGTTGTATTATTTCATTCTTATGAAAAAAACATTTTGGTATAGAACAAGACATTCTTTTAACATACTTCTAAGACATTATTAATTATTAAATAATGTGCATAAGGACGCGATTAGTATAGTTTTAGAAGCGAGTGATAAGAGAAGATTTTAGTTATGTAGAACTTAAAAATGTCATTTTCGTGTTTAAAGGAAGAAGTAAACTTAGGGTTTTTCTTTTTAAGAAAATCTTTAATTTTTTTTTTTGTAAATAACAATTAGGGATTTGTTTAGAATGATTAAGGGTTGACTTATGAATTAATTATAACTTAACATTGCAACTCTTGAATCCAAAGCATCATGTTTAAAACGATAATTAATCCTATATATATCATTTATTCATAGCTTTTTACTATCTATTTCTTTTCTTTTCTTTTTCTTATCGCAATCTCTCTTTTTTTCTTTATAGTTTTTGCATACAACTTTATTTACGTGCTATATCTTCTTCTTCTTTTTTCTAGTTTTGTTTTTGGCGTTAATCTTCTTTTATTCTTAACATGTTTAAGTTAAGTTTAGAACTCCACTGCTCCATTTTAATTTGTGAAATTGTTACCTATATTCACTAGAAATTAAGTTACAAGTTAAGACTCATCCAGGAGATGGGAGGTCACGTACTGACACGACTTTGGACGGAAACTGGATGGAGATGTCGCATTTTTCTTGAATAGATATGAAGCGTAGAGAGGTCACATTAATAAAATATAAAAAATTCGATACACAAAGTCTATCCATGGTTATCATTTTCTATTATAAAAAAGATTATTCCCGCAAGTTCTTTATATCCCCGTCACTTTGTGTGTCATTTTCTATCCTGTCCGAGTGAAAGTGATTCAGTCAATCAAGCATCCTCTCTGTTTTGGTTACAGAACCAAAAGATCATAAGATTGATAGAAAAGAATTTTGTTTGATTACATGAGATTAATGGGAAAGAAGATTACTTGTTACTTTGTATTGTTTCTATTAGGTTCAAGTTTATCATGGGTACTTAAGGTGGCATTTGCAGGCAGCATAGCGCCTCTTTTGCAGGGATATGAGGAAGGGAGTTATGGGTATAGCAGATCATTCAATAACGTTTTTTCTACTTCAAATTATGGGATTTTCCAGCTCAATAATGGATTGGCTAGAACTCCTCAGATGGGGTCTCTTTCTAACGCCTTTTTCCTTCACTTTTTTTTAATAGTATTTTGGGAGTTGGATTTTATTGGATATCTAGTTTTCTGGGGATGTACAGGTCTTGGGTTTTGCTTATAATCAGGAGGGACCTTTTTTCTGTAATTTGCTTCACTGATGCGAGCGGGAAAACTGTCATTTTGTGAAAAAAAAAAAAAATTGTGTTTGATTTTGCATGGTTGTATGATGTGGGTGTTTTTGCAGATGGAATAGCTGGAATTTCTTTGCCTGCAATATCAATGAAACCGTCATCAAGGAAACAGGTGCTTTTGTTTTCCCGTTCTCATCCTTTTGTTTTCCATTTTGTCGATACTGATGCTTGCTCATATACACTACTTGCATTTATGGTTCTTTCTTTGTTAAGATTATTAATGAGAATTGACTTGAATCAGAAGTTGGGACTAAAATTGCAGTTGAGTGCTGATAATTGCTAGCAAATTCCAAGGAAGTTGGAATATAGTATTTCCGTGTGCTGCATAACTGGTGAAAAATAGAAAACTGTTCCTCTGGCTGGGTTGGTGTGTTAAAAATTAGAAATCTGTGTTAATACTGTTACCCTGCATTTTATAAAATAGATTAGACCAATCATGCATTAAAACTCCTTTTGCTTTCTTGAATTAGTGAAAGTTTGCTTGTGTAAACTGATGCCTACATGTACAAAAGATATTTGAACGAGTTATCCATTACAGCTCCATGGGGTTTCAAAATCAGATTTTAAAGGATCCCAAAGATTGTGCACATCTCTTTCTTCTTTGGTCGAAAACTACACTAAAAATACTGACGTTCACTTCCATGCTTAACAGCTGATGCGCTTATTTCAACCGGCTTGGCTGAGTTGGGTTATGTGTATGTCAACATAGGTATTCAGCCAGCATTTTCACTTATTTTCATGAACTTCTTATTTTATTCTGTTATATACTTATCTCAATTCATTCAATGCAGATGATTGCTGGTCTTCCACAAAACGAGATTCAAAGGTCAGTTGTTTTCTTTCTTTCTTTCTGTTTCCAATCTTGATTGGTTTAATTTGTCTATGAGCTATCTTATGGTTCACGGGAACAAATCTCTATCCTCTTAGAATATAAAACACGTGCAGTCCAGAATAGACCCACAACAAAAGGAAAGCTATAGTTCTCTCTGTGTAGCTTAATAAAGCCTTCTTCTGCACTTCAACAAAATCTATTAAATAAAAAAGTAGATATAAAGAAATATCACTTCGGCGATTTATGTGAAATTTTATGCAACTGCTACAAGATCAACAATTCCATGAGATCCCTATGAGCTATCTTATGTTTCATGGGAAGAAATGTATATTTTCTTAGAAGATACATTCACTACTGTTTGCTAGTTTTATTGATCTTTTTGCTTTTACCTTCATTTTTCTATGAGATTTTGAATTTCTGCTTTCAATGGTACCAGAAATTAATAATTAAAAGAAGACCCTGGTCCCAGTCTAATATCAGTACTGTCTTCTTTCTAGGAATGTGTTTACTGTCAATATGATCCTACTTTGTGCACAAGAAAGGAATGAACTGATGAAGTGTTGATGTTGCTAATAATGCCAAGTTTCTTATTATGACTTCTTTTCTTTCATAGGGTCAACTGATCCCTGATCCAAAAACCTTTCCATCGGGAATTAAAGCTCTTGCTGATTATGTTCATGAGAAGGGCCTCAAGCTTGGCATTTATTCTGATGCTGGGTAGGATGAACTCTCTTCAGCACTTGCTTGGAGGCCTTGAAATTAGATCATAATGAATGGGCACTTATTCTAAAACAAAAAGTGTGTTACTGCTATTTCAGTCTCCATTCACTCCTAGACTCACCAAACTCATTTTTATAGGGCTTTTACATGTCAAGTTCGACCGGGATCGCTTCTCCATGAAAAAGATGATGCACAGCTTTTTGCTTCTTGGGTGAGTTTCTGTGTCCCTTGTGATCAAATGCTTCTTAATTTTCTTGGGGGTGTTTGTTTGTGCATTGGAGTTGAACTGCTTTTTGCTATTGTATGTAAATGAGGAGCCAAACTGTCATTAAAAATAATTAATTCAAGAACAATAAATGGTGGAATCGGCTAACATCTTGACTCATGAGTCATTGTTTAAAATGTTTAATTGATCTTCTACTTGCTATAAAATTCATCAAGAATCATAGGAACAAATGGGCTTTAAAACTAGCTGGACATTCACTTCATTGCCCCTTTACTGCTGAAGTATACATATTCTGTGTCTAGTCACTTACGACATGTGAGGTTTCATTAGTTATTACATGGTTTTTCTTTTCTTTATTTTTGACAGGGGAATGTTATTTTAAGTTAATGATTTATTTTATTTCCTCAGGGTGTAGATTATTTGAAGTATGACAACTGTTTCAATTTGGGCATCAATCCAAAAGAAAGGTTTTATCTCCACGGGGTCATCTAACTGCTAAATAATCATCATCAATTACCTCGAGGTTGATCTTATGTGATCTGATCTTTTCCAGATATCCACCGATGCGTGATGCTCTAAACTCAACTGGACGCACAGTTTTTTATTCACTTTGTGAATGGTAAACCTTGTACTTTCTTTACTTGTGTGATTGTCCTAGTTTGCTGTCGCATTGAGTGATTTTAGCCTTCTTGTTTTGGTTTTGACAGGGGAGTAGATGACCCTGCATTATGGGCTGGTAAAGTTGGAAATAGTTGGCGTACAACAGATGACATCAATGATTCATGGGCAAGGTTAAACTTCTGACTCCAATGCTTGGTATATTATTCGTACAGCACATATCATGCTAAGTGTACTTCATATATATATATATATAACTAAACTTTTTGGTTATTTAAGCTTTCTTAGCACGAGTCCCTTCATCATTCCTGACCGAAAAAAGGAATGGTCCTTTCTTATTGAAATCTTAGAATTACTCTGGAAACATGCTTGATTTCCACTAAATGAAGGAAAAACAAATAAACCTAACTTTACAGTCACACGCTCGTCTACCAGCAGCCCTGTAATTACAATGTGGAATAAAACAAAATCATATTGCTAAAGGATGAATTGTAAAGGCTTACCAGGATCATCAGTTCTTTGGCACTAAATCATGTCAAATATACGCTTTTAAAAGAGTGAGCCCTGGTTTAGAAACTTGGTTGAGAAATCTTCAATAGTAAACCATTTCAGATCAGAAGATATTTTGGGTAAAATATGACATTTAGTTATATTGTTCACTCCCATAGTTATAATATAAACCATTTAAGACCAGAAGATTTTTGGAGCAGGGTCTACTGCAGATGTTCAATGCTGAAATAAATACTTGAGGTTCCTGTAGCATCTACTATTGCAAATTAAAAAAGTTAAAAAACATGGTTAGACATTGATATCAAGCCTCATTGCATGTTTTTCAATTTTGTATTGCCTTCGGTTACATGAATTCACAAAATGCATACCTTTAAAGGTTTCTTTTTTCTGTGGACTAATGCAGAGTTTAAATGCCTGCGCATCATATCCTGCTGTTACTAAATTCCCATCTCATCCTAAGATCTTGAACATATTTTGTTAATGACTGTCTAAGACTGTTTTAGAATAGAAGTGTTGGAAATATATGAATTTCTTATCTATATACTGTTTGTCAGACTGATTGAGTTATGTTCCTTGTTGTTAAGCATGACTACCATAGCCGATCTGAATGATAAATGGGCATCCTATGCTGGACCTGGTGGATGGAATGGTAAAAATGAGATCTTTGTGAATATGATTACATGAAAGTTTTGGCATGGTGCTTCAATAGATTTGACATATTTGCCATCTTATTTTTTTCTTGTCAGATCCTGATATGTTGGAAGTTGGCAATGGTGGTATGACTTACCATGAGTATCGTGCTCATTTTAGCATCTGGGCCTTAATGAAGGTCTCTCCTCCAAATTCTGTTTCTTTATCCTAATCTGGGTTCAAATATATGTTCCCTTTTGCAAGCCAGAAAGATAATGTCCACAATTATTAAGTTGTTTGATTTTCATCAAGTGTTACATGAATTTTATCAAGATAGCACTTCAGATGGAAAATATCATCAACAGAGCTATCCAACTGGAAAAGTCATCTAATTCATCCCATGTTGTTCATGTTAATGTTTTTTTTAGTCGGATGTGAGTTGTGTGGTTGTTTATAATATGCTTAAGTTTCCTTTTGACCCTTGTTTACATGTTAATGTTTTTGTCATAAATGCATTTATCAGCTGTGCTGCTCTGGGAACTTCCTTCGCATTCCATGTCGAGGAATTTTGCTTCATTTTCAGTTTGCATGAACATAGTGTCATATTTGTATGCTGGGTCTGACTTTGTGTCCTTTATAAACTTATTGTGAGCTTGGTTGTGCAGGCCCCCCTTTTGATTGGTTGTGATGTAAGAAACATGACTGCAGAAACTATTGAAATTCTAACCAACAAGGAGATCATTGCTGTAAATCAAGGTGAAGTCCATCCTCTCTCTGTTAGTTTTTTGGGGGCTAGGGGGGGTGTTCCAGTTTGTTGGTGGTGGTGATGGTATTATTTTCCTATCATTTCTCTTCAAATTATTCTGTCTGGAAAATTAAGCAAGGATTTCTTTTACAGATCCGCTAGGGATTCAGGGAAGGAAGGTTTATTCTACCGGAACTGATGGTTGCCTACAGGTCCTGCTCTCTCACACCAATTTATAGCCTATTCAACCAATATTTTACATGAATTATGGACAAGTAATTGAACGTTTCTGGGTCAAATTTACATTTCATTCTGTATATTTTTTCCAATTGAAGAGGAATTACATCCACTCTTGCTTGGGGCATCAATTGAAAAGAATCTTCACCCACTCATGCTATCTATAAAAGTACTAAAGATTGCTTGCTGCAAAATTAAGCAGAAATGACATCATAGTTTGTAACGTTTTTGGTTGACAAAAATTTATATGGTAAAATTTAATTTCATACTGAGTGAGTTTGTTGACAATATTTCTACTTAACAAGCCTGTTTGTAACCATAATTGTGATCGTGTTTTACAGGTCTGGGCAGGTCCTTTGTCTGGCCATCGCATAGTTGTTGCTCTCTGGAATCGATGTTCAAAAGCTGCAACTATCACCGCTGGATGGGATGCACTTGGGCTCGAATCCAGCACTAGTGTCAGTGTAAGAGACCTATGGCAGGTGAGGAAACTGAATCTTGAGGAAATTGAATCTGGAACAGGTTTTCGATATTAGAAGACCTAAACAATAGCTTCAGTGATGTTTTAGAAACTAAAAAATTTTCAATATTGCCTAATCAGGTAGCAACTGCCACTTTGCTGCATGATCACCCTCAATCATGTTTAGGAATCTGAGTTTATTTGCTTGACTTTAACCCATGCCAAGACTTTTGCAATTCTTCAAGGTTTTCAAGTTTTAACATTTCACATAGAACATTAATCTTTATTGGGTTTATTAGCTACTGTTTATTGAGTATTGACTTTTGGTGTTGTTCTGTTGTATAGTTAAACACCGTTCTTGTATAGTTAAACACCAACTATCACCTGTCGCACCGGCTTGGTGTCCATTTTGTTCATACATTTCCTGTAGTTTAACTTGGTGCCTTTAGGCAATATGCATGTGTGACTGTGAATTCTAACATTTCCATATGAACATGTCCCGCTATAGAATTGCTATAAAATAAAAAATAAAATAAAAACCAAGTTTCAGGCATACAACAGTCCATTTTTCTCAGTTAGTTGTGTCTGGGGTCTTAGATTGTTCTTATTGAGTTCTTAAGACTTGCTTGAGCTAGTATTCCTTCAAACTTCTAATTTTATGCTCACTTGGCATCCCTTTTCGCTTGCAGCGCAAAGATATCGTGGGAGATGCAGTGGCGTCATTTGGTGCTCGAGTCGATGCTCATGATTGCCTAATATTTATTTTTACTCTTCAGTCAGTGTACCACTCTGAAAATTAGTTTCTATATGGACTACAGTGGTTGAAGATCGTGGGGTGATTTTGCTCTCCCGTGCATGGCGAGGAATGTAAGTTGATAACATAGAAGAAAGTCCATTTATACCCATATGTAAAGCACTTGTGGATTGTGAGTAATCAAGTGTGTGACCCTGTACAAGCTCGGGCTGCAACTTTGTAAAATATTGTGTGGACAAAAATAAATAACTGCTGTCCTGCCCTAGAGTACTATTGTTCCATAACAATTCTGCTGGGAATATTTTTCATTTCACTGGTTCAAATAGGTTCATATTTGATTGAGAGCTCTGAAAGATGAGCTTATTTGAGAAGTTGTTTTGATCTTTTGATTTAAAATGACAAATTATTAAGGAATCAGAAGTTGCAAGGTTTTTTTTTTCTGGAAAATAATAATATAGGAATTTATTGTTATTCAATAGTAAATATTTGCAAATTGAACATCATCATTAATGTTAATTCAAAAAAAAAAGAGAGAGAAATGATCACATTAATATTGGTTGAAAATAAATAAAAATATTACAGAATTTATTATGATTGTAGTAACTAAATTCTTTTGTGCTGCTAAAATGCAATTTTTGAGATTTATTTTTATTTAATTTGCGATAATCAAATTAAATGTTTTTAAGAATTCTAACTATTAGATAGAAAATAAACATATACATTTTAGTTGTCGGAATATGGTCGCACAAAATCTCTCTTTTCTTACTTTTTTTGTTTTGAAAGTTTAGGGACTGAAACATGAAGAAAATGAGTTTTCATAACTAAATCATAAACTATGCAAACTATAGGGATCAAAGTGTAAAGAATTGATAAAAACAGGCAGAAAAATATGAAGAAAATATTGTTAGATTTTCCTTTTTTGTTATATATAGAAATTACATTTGCAAGTGCAAATGATACACTGGGGCAAGTAATCGATTTAGGTTTTTTGTCATTCCATAAATTCATAAATGATATTTTTATTTTTTTACTTTGAACAGGCCAAAAAAATAAAAATGCTTTACGCTGCTTTTTTAAAAAAAATTAAGAAATGGAACCTAAATTCCCTTGCCAAACACTTGACTTTTAAGTCGTGTTTGCTTCAAAGCAAAGCAGCTAACACATAGGTAGATAAAAAAAACAAAAAAACAAAAAAAACAAAAAAAACAAAAAAAACAAAAACAACAACAACAACAACAACAACGTTATCCCAGAAAGCACCACAGATACAAGCTTTTAAAACTCCTCGCTGGATGCTCACCAAACAGTGGAGAAAGCTTTAGCGAGGATGAGAGAGGATAGAAAAATAACCATTTTTTCCTGACAAAAGTTCCTATAGAGTACCTTAGGTTTTTCAAAAGAGGTGGAAAGGATGAGAAACCCATCCAAGGACCCTCCTCAACAAAAATGCTTCCATTATTGGGGTTTGACAGAAGGAAAACAAAAACAAAATTGTATTTCAAGCCTTCCCAGGGCAGCGTTATTTCTGTGTAAGCATGGATCCATGTCAGGTTAGGTATCAGCATTTCTGTTGAGCTGTAGTTCCACTCTTTTACTTAAATCTCCACATGTGAGTGCCCTGGTGGTCAGAGAGGGGGAAAGTCTGTATCATTCTTCACTTGAAAATGTTGCCTGTGAACCCTGTAGTGCACCAAGCAGTACAAATGAAATGCAGAGAATTTTTATATCATCATCAAAACCTTAATGTGATAGAGAATACCATACATTTTCTCAGGACTCTCCAAGAACCCTTGTTGCTTCTGCATTTTTTTTCTCTGGACAGCTGGCATTCTATCCATAGATGTTAAAACTCCTGAATCTGCTTGCTTCTTTGCCACTGATGAAGGCATTCCTGGCAGTAATGGTAAGGATCCAGACTGAATATTCCCTAAGGTGGCAGAACAATTCTTGGCCTGGCAAGCCTTTGTGGTGGTTTGATACGAATGATGGATTTCTGATGACATGGAATTCTCACTGCAAGGAAGAAGTGGGAATTGATCTAGTGAAAGATCGAGGCAGCTGCCATTCTCACTCTTCTCCATCCCTGGTGAGATTTGATCTGGTGAAATATTAAGGCAGTTGCCATTCCTACTCTTCACCGTCGTTGGGGAATCTTCAGCATAGTCACTCTTTCGAGGTGATTTCAACAATGGTCTATGACTAGAATCTGGATTGCTCATTGTCATCCATAATAGCAAATCTTTGTAACGATTATGGCACTGCAAAATTCAAGCATCTTCATTCAGTGACTGATCATTCATTTTGTTTTTACTGCAGCAAAACTAAGTCATTTGGTCATATTAGCAAGAAAAACAGCAGTGTACAGATATACCATGTCAGGGATGTATGTGCCTGTTCCTCTTGACTTCCTCATTGTATCAATACCAGAAATAGCCACATGGACTTGTGAAGCATAAGGGTGACATTTTTGCCTTGGGAAGAACACCTCTGTGCCTCTTTGAGAAAGAATATTCTGCTTGTTTTGCAGCAAGTGAGGCAGCACATCCCTAGCACTTTCCTGCTTGATTTGTGAAGGTGATGATGGCGAACTGGGCTGAGGAGGTACAGGCAATGCATAGCTGTGATACCACTGGCCATGTAGGAGACCACTGTAATACTTGTCATAGTCTCCATTGAGATCAGACGCCTCCGATCTTCCAGTACCAAATGCAGGGACAGGAACATCAGCATCAGGCCTTTGACCCCTACCATTTCTGTCCAAAGTGTTCATAAAGAACTTCTCAAGGCTACCACCCATTGCTTCTCCTGGTAACGCAATTATTTCTCCAAGCCTTCGAGCTCCATAAGAAAGGGCACCTCTTATTCGATGAAAATTTCCTAGTAAGAAATAGATAGGTCATCATCAGCCAAGTATTTACAGTAAGTACTTAACAGACAAAGTGTCTACACTCTCCAAACATGTAAACAAATCCAGAAATTAATTCCACCTTCTAGGTGCATATAAATATAGCAAACAATATAACCCAAAGAATATACATGAACATACTATTACTATGTAAATATATTATCTAAGATGGAAAACATGTAATAGAACATCAGACTTTCTTACTTCCACTAGCAGGGACATTAATATTCCAACATTTATTGTGAAACGAAATTATTTTTATCCCATGACTGCATGGTGTGAACTAGTTGTCTATTTTCAGAATTTAATGTGTAAAATACTATCCCATTCATGGTACTGATTACTCCATGTCACCATGGAAAGTCCCCATGGAGTAGAGAAAAAATTCCCAAAAATGAGTCTCCAAATTTTACAGATACCATATTCAATCCCTTAAGCTCTAGATTTATAGAACAATATCCAAAAACAGCTGCTTCTATACTGTTAAACATACCTTTGTTAACACTACGTCCTAAGTTGTTGCTGCTCTTAAGAGGATCCACTATGTTGAGATGCTTAATGGGAAATTCATGGGCACCATTCTCAAGTTCTTTCATCGGAAATGCGAACTTGTCTCTAAAGTTCCTCAGAAACTCCTGACTGATAAGTGACTCGTTCCCATTGTTATGTGTTGAATCTGTTAAAGCAAAAGGGGGAAACTCAAGTACAAGTGAACAAATAGGATGCTATCAAACACATTTAGATGCTCACCAGTTTGTGGGAAGGATGATATGGGAATGGGGCCATTTATACTGACACAATAATTGTCCCAATCAAAGGCGCTATAATAATCCAAAAATTTGTAGAGGGCCTGCAAACATAACATAAAGTTAGCTAACTTGTAAATTTGCTGATGCAAAAAGGAAATGCTGAGATGAAAAGTACTCACTGCTAAAGGATCAGGTAGAGATGAATGGAAAACATTAATGATATTCAAAACCAAGATTTGTAATGCATATGTCGAGATCAAGCCATGGTGTGCACCAAGAATTCGGCTCTCATAGAAACACCATGCTTTGATCAAGATAATGCTGCGTTTGAAAAGATGATCTTGCCCAATAAGTTGATCAACCTGAGAAACAATTAGCATCAGAGAAGTCAAGCATGTACTGGATTCTATGTTACAATTGAAGACTAATTTCATGTGCAGAGAGAGAGAGACAGACAGAGAACTCACTTAATGGATGAAGCAAGGATTTGGAAGAACCCACGCACAGAAAAAGGGGGGGAAAGAATTACTTAATTTTAAAAGCTCAACCATCAGATTGTTAATAAAAGCCAAGAAAAAAAAAATTAGGAAGAAGGAAATGGTAATTTTTACAGAAATGCTGAAGAGTTCTTATGCAAATACAGAAAAAAAAAAATAAAGTAGAGAAACAAAAAGGAATGTTGCTAATGAAAAAGGAAAGATCCCAATCTACCAACCAGATGATAATAATAAGAACTGAAAAGTGCAAAGAACAACAAAAGGAAACAAGAATCAAAAGACAACTATTGTGAGGAGGAGAATCCAACACAAAAGAAAAAGGTTTAAGTCTTGATCTTACTTATAGTAAGACCACTTTGGTAAGCAAAATAAGATTATATTACATAGGCATGATTGCTTACAAGACAAAACAATGGACAAAAGGGATAGGTCAACGGTACAGGACCTTAGCTATTTGATTTGAGATAGAATCAGAATAAAGAGTACTATTCTAAGAAGCTGGATAGAAGATAAAAAAATAAATAATAAAATAAAAATAATAAAATAAAGGAATCCTTTACGAGCAGAGATAGGAGTTTCAACACCATCAAAATAAAGCAGAATTATGATATAATTGTGGTATACTCGGTAGAATGGACTCACGTTTATGTTACATGTGAAAGGCTCAATACAATGACAGATTGTTATATGTGTGCCACATGGCTAGTATATTTATAGAAGAAAGCAAGTTTCTGAGCGATTCTGGGAGTGAGGGACAGTGTAGGATCATACCTGCTCTAAAAAACATAGAGCAGAGGGCCCAGCCATTTGATTGAAAGAGATGTCAATGGAGATATTCTTCACAGAACACTTTACAAGCTTAACCTGCCATCCAAATTCACAACATTGAAGCAACATACACAAGAAAAGAGCTCCATTTTGATTCAGGAAATCATTAAACATTACTTCAATTATGATTAAGGGAGGACAATAGAGAAGGTCGTTATCGGAACAAAAGGATAATGATTTACTTTTTTATTCACAGAAAAAAATTGAAAAAAAAATTATAAACAGGTGTATTGTGAAACTTAAAATGGAACCTAGTATAAAATGTGTAGTTATAAGGATTAACGTAACACAGTCATGTGGATCACCAGAAGTCACTTCAAAATCATATAATGAGATAATATAGTCCCATAACTTGTTTTCACACATCACCTTAACTCAAAAATGAATACTAGCAACTGAAAATATTAGAAACTGGGTTACTCTAGCCTAAAATATTACTTATACATGCAATCAAAGGATGAGATAATTGTGTTTTATTTCAGAATAGTTGTTTCCGTTAAATTAACATTTCAAATTGAAAATGTCCCACGTGTTGGAACGGAGATTAAAATTGAAAACCACTGGGAGTGAGGATTTATAGTAACTGTGATTTTCCCACAACTTGATATATAATTCACATTTCAATTAGATAGTAGATACACTATTGAGAGGCTCTTTTACAAGAATTTTCAAGAAATTAACTAGTAGCAGAAACATTAAAACTCCATTGAAGCCAGATTCCAAACTCAGGCTATAATGAATTCGTTCTTATTTTACCAGCTACCAAATTAGGAAACATATGAGAAATTTGATCTTGTACATGTTGGAATGAATGGGTTGCGGAATTCAAGTTTTCTTGTTCACTTCTACCAACTCCTTGGCAAACAAAAAAAATGGTTCTTATAAATTACACCGACTATCCACTAGGTTTTTGACAAATATACATCCTTCCCTTGTCTCTCTGAAATTGGATGAGGTTCTGCTAATCCTGTTATCACATATGAGTTGATACAAGAAAATTGGATGAATAGGGTGTGGAGGGTAACGGTGTCAATAGTTGTGGTATCATAATTAATGTTAGCAGAAAGCAAGCTGCATCATTTGTCAAGATTCAAGAACTGCTTTTCAGATTTTTTGACTGCCTCAGATCATCATTTAACATTGTAACAAAAGCATGCAGCCTCATAGACATCTACTCCAAAAACTAAACATATATGCACATATGCGCATGCTCACACATTAATACACTCACAGAATACATGTGTGTGCGCTTGTGTGCGTGTGTATTGTGCTGGTAAATTTATTATGATGATCAAATCAGTTGTCAGCTGAATTTTCAAGGTTGGTTTTACAGACTTAACCAATTGAAAAAAAGCTACAATTCCATGCACAAAATTCCAAAACAAGAAAACATATTATGCTTGGCTGATATGATCTTCGAGAATATTAAAAATGTTCTTGTTTGTAAGTTTTCCAAGAGTTTTTGGACATTATTACACAGATTTTGTCAATAATGATGAATAAGATTTCAACGCAGTATTTGGTGTGGAGAAGCATACTATAAGTCCCATATTCTTGGAGTACCTAGAAGTAATTGGAAACTAAGTATTGTGAAGAGAGGATTTATTGACCACCTAAATTCATACCGTCATAATCAACAGTATCAGCTTGCAAGTACACAATCAAGCTCTTGTTTTACGCAATAGTTAGATAAGGCAGGATAAGTAATAATCTTTTTCAGCTTTCGGACACAAGCACATTGCAACAACAACATAATCATAATCATAAATACATAAACAAATAGCTCACCGTGGAGTAACTGAAAGAATAGGCAATGAAAGACAACTAATGTGCTGAGGGATATGTTTATGGGTCTAAGTATCATCTCAATATTTGACTAGAGCACAAAGTCATCACTTTTAAAGTATCGGAGTTGAAAATGTTAACCTGAGCGTGAATATATTGGACATCATTTACTTGGAATTCAGGGTCAAGCTCTTCACGTTGGAGGAGAGTGCAGACACCCCTGGCTAATTCTTCCTCCATGTTTTGGTGACTGAGGACCATCAGATCAATATCTCCATCTGGAAGATAGGTTTTCAGAGGGACCGAACCAAATGCAAAGACCTGTAAAAATGGCAAGCCAATGCAAGATAAGTTGATGTTAATTTAACTTCAGGGAAAGATTGCTGCCAAGAGTCCAAATCAAGAAAAAGCAGTCATAAACGTGAATTTTGTATATCTGCACATGTTGATGCATTAAAATTTCAGATCCACATGAAGGATCAAGCAAGTGTACATGAAAGCATCAACTTTCAGATTCAAAGAATAAACATCCAACTAGGTGGCATTGCCGAGAAGATTAAGCAATTCTACATGGAACACTGCTGCAAGCTAGTTAAACTGAATATTAAAAGGCGGACTCGTATAAATAACTCTGAGATTTTCGGGCTAAACATTCATTACAACATCCTGAAAGGCTACAACAGCATGCTATATGATGATATGTGTGGACATTGCTAGTTTTTCCATGAAGAAGTAAAGGCAAATTAACCAGCAAGAGATCTCTGATTTTAGGAAAATACATAAGTTTCTCTTCATAAAGAAACCAAACAAATCTAGGAGTAACCAGCAAATTCATCATACAGATGCATAACTTGAGATGAGCCCAGCAATCAACTATTGCAGTTCAAATTTTCATGGATCCAACACTAAAAGCAGAGAGTAGTCCCTAATGAGAATGCCCATGTCAAAATTAGTTTATTTCCTGTTCCGAAAGGAAAACATCAAAAGAAACTTCTGACAGGCACATGACTGTGCAAACTAACCAGAAAAGGAACCACAAATTTATACTTCTATGCTTTTACATTAAATGTTGGGATAAAAAAAACAAAAAAAAAAAACAGACTGCTTTGTTCAATGTTTCTGCCAAAAAGAGAAACATCTAGAAAAGGTAGTGGACGATTCTCACCTCAACTGTAAAATAATATTTAATTAAACTCTGAATATAATCGATGACTTCCATCCTTTTATGCTCAGAAGCAAAAGTAGGTTGAATGGTATATAGTATCTCTTGGGTCCTTTTTTCAGCCATTAGCCAGAGTTCTGGATCAATTTGCAATGGGTGTGGACCATGTGAAGAGGAGGAAGAGGTGGAAAGGGAGGAAGGTGACAAACTCCTTTGAAGATTTCCCATATCCAGATTGTGAGATAGATGCATCAGTTCCAGGAAAAGCAGCCTAAGAACACTCACCAAAGCAATGCCCCTTTGAAAATTTCAAATCTAACCACAGATAAATCAGTACTGCAAAACACTGAAAGCAAAAAAAATTGAAAATTTTCAAATACAAGGAGGATAAAAGTTTCGAGCAGAAAATAAATGGATTAATAGAAGCCAGTATCAATAACAGATTAGGGAACCCATGGTGAGTAGTGATAGAGAAAACCAGAAAAGCATTAAAAATAAACCAACTAAACAAGAAATTGGCACCAAGCAGAGAAGAAAACCAACAATTTCAACACTTCAGGACAAGTTGAAGCTACTTTCATATCGGCTTCAGACTGTGGCACTGCATACCATTTTCTGAAAACTTTTCTCAAGCCTTCTTATATGAACAAAGAAGAGAAGTTCCTCACTAAAGAAAAAATCAGGAGCAACCATAAAAAATTCTTTATCTAAAATATGAAGCATGTTCTGGTAAAATGAGAAAAGGTGCCAGGATTTGAGAAAGGAACTCTAACATAAATGAGATAGAACTATCAAGGAAAATAATTTCTCTCCAAATATGGATTGAAGTGATGAGCACAGAAGAGATAATAACAGAAAAAAAATGTTCCTGCTTCCACCTCTCTCCCTTCCTTTTCAACTTGAAGGGTAACTCAGCAAGTGGATTTGTAAATGAGCATAAGTAAATTAAAAATGTCGAAGAGATTAAATAAGTAAAAGATCAAATAAATCTTCTTGTTGATGGGTTTTCCTGCTATCCAAATGTCAAATACATGAGTCAGGCTTCACAGCCAAAAAAAGAGTCTTGCCTGTCATAAATTTCCCAAGATTCTATTGACAAAGTGGCTTCTTCTTCATTAATGGGCCAACATAGAAAGTAAGAATGTTATGATACTAAAGTTGTAGTTTCCATGTTTGCACATAGCGCATTTAGTGTTGACCAAAAATCAATTTTTATACACTTCTAATTATATCTCACCTAATACCTATTTTTCTAGTTCAAACTATCCAGTGCTAAATGTTTTCACATCTTCCAAGATATCGCCTATTAATTACATTCATTGCATAGAGATGCAATGCTAATCAACTGAATTAATTTTCTAGCCTTTTTTGGCAAAATTACCAGATACCTAGAATAAAGAAAATTATACAAGTCTATGAGATATTTGAGAATGTTATTGTTTTGGATTCGCGGAATTTAACTAATTTCCGTGACCAAAACAAGAGGCTATTAGAAATCAGAGTTGCATCTGTAGAGCTCAAGGCGCCCAAATGTCTCAGGATGACCTACAAGTCTGTAGCTAGGACATTATTCATGAAGTCAATACAGACAAATTTTGGATGTTTTGAGTACAATAACCATATAACCAGAATATATCCACAAAAGTATCACAGGAACCAAACATAAAAGAGCATTTCCTTTCAAAGCGATTATGTCCATTTCCAATTACAGCACCTAGTTTGAATGAGAGACCATCCTGAGTATAGATGATATGGTGAACCACAATAATTTGGCCATTATTCAGACCTAGCAGTATGAGGATGCCCAACTTTGAGATCCAGACACATTGATAGTCGAGAACATTCCATAGTATAAAACAGACCTAAATTAGATTTTGCGCCTGTATGTGGCTTTTTAAGTTACAAGGCAAATCCTCTCTCTCTCTCTCTGTGCAATGAAGAGCGCTTTGTAATTGAACCAAGAAGCCTGACACAAATCCCCATCCTCAATGACATGTGTTAGACACAAGTGGTTGAGTCATGCAACAGATGTTACTTTATCTAAAAACTAGGTCGACCTTGTGAACCCAAGAACTAGAGTGCCGTGGCGCAACTAGTCACAAGCTATGGAGGACTTGTTGCGGTGCTCCGAAAGGACACAGATACCTAAAAAAACAGAGAGAGAGGTGTTACTTTAACTAAATGAAGACATGATAAAAACTACATGGTGAAGATTTTAATGAGAAGATAACCTCCTCAATGGCTAACAAGCAACCCAAGTTCTACAATTCAAATGTTTGTCAATCCAAAGGTCTGCACAAATGGTTGGCTTAGTTTCGAGCTCTAGTAGCAGACTTTGCTAAGCTCAACTACGTGACATTCCTAGATCAAAAATTGATATAATAGCTCACAGCGTTCATAACCAAAATGAGCAAATATCCCACTGTACCCTTTCAGAAGTAAGCAAGCAAACATGATGCTGCAACTATAGCTATGTTGAGGCATCTTCTGCAGTTCTATTGAACAACCATTATGATTTTTATTCCTTAGCTTATGAAAATCACAAATTATCATGCTGGAATGATTCTTGCACACAACAATCATGGGAACTGTTTGATGATATATCCCAGCTTTAAGAACCAACCCACCAGGCCAAATTCTTCCATACCAGGGTAAAGTCCAGAAGTCACAGTAACAATATGAGTATTGACCATGTGGGACTTACTGATTCGGGACAAGAAAAGCAAATTGGTGAGGAAAGGAGAGGAAAGGAGAATGGAAAAACGGAAGGAGGAGGAGAAATAATTGCTCTTATACTATCACCATGTTTTAATGAACCCTAAAACCGTATTAGGAATAAATTTCTAAAATAGGAAAACTAGAGAAAATTGCACCAAATAGTAAAAAAACATAAATAGGAAATAGGAAATGCAACAAAAATCCTAAATGCTCTAATAAACCCAATTCGTTGGATAGACAAATAACAAAACCCAGCAGTTTTTATTCCCTCTCTATCTGTTAGAATATACTAAAACTGAAAGCAGCAGCAGAAAGACTCTTAAAACTTGGGAAGAAGTTCACCTTGATAAGAAGAGCCAAAATGGTTTCTTTCCTCTCTTTTGCTTTGCCTTATTGCTTCGATTAACTTCCAAATCTTTCTTGTCCTCGCTGCTGCTGCTGCACTCATGCATGCAGTTCAAAAGGCACATCATCTCCGTTCAAAGTCTCAAACACAGAAAGAGCTTTTACACAACCACAGGGCAAGCCCCAGCCCCTGACCTTTCAGTTCCCTGACTGAAACCAAGACTTAGACAGCCCCTAAACCACTAACTATATTATAGCACTACTCCACTGCCCAGAGCCAGAGGTTCCAAAAGGAGAGGGGGGGGGGGGGGGGGGTTGATGACGTGGCAAGATCTTGGTGGAGCTAGCTTCATTAGTTCAAAAGAGATCTGGACCGTTGTTCCATCTATACAGTTAATTAACTGATCCATCTCACAATGTGAAAACTCCACTAGAAGTGAAAGTACCTCACCCAAACCCATTCCCCATTTCTCCATAGACCCC
>Ga0325401_1001334_pt1 | contig 20704 bp, 5 predicted proteins | sample PopdelMetagenome_FD_205666 | JGI IMG/M metagenome (GOLD analysis project Ga0325401, IMG submission 205666) | Populus deltoides microbial communities from Bellville, Georgia, United States - Xylem-PdKOR-R2 | ecosystem: Host-associated > Plants > Phyllosphere > Stem > Wood/Secondary xylem | place... | reverse complement strand
CACTTCATTACATAATTCCCGCATCACATTTCATATTTAACGCATCCATAATTATATAAGCAAATGTTTATTCATTTGATGAATACCAACACAACTCCTTCTCGTTAGTCTCCAGCCACCTATATATATATATATATATATATAACACAAATTTCAGGAACCCCAGCTCGCCCAAGTTGGAAACTGAGATATGCTTTAAAATAGCATGTGGCAAATCCACTCGACGTAATTGTCAGAACCCACAAATCTGCTTCACATATATACAATCAATATCTTCACAAGTGATACACCTCTGGAATCACAGGACCCATGTCAGTCAATCAATATTATTGGTAGAATAATACTTAAAGCAATTAAAATAAATATTCAAACAAATTAAATGGTTTAAGTTTAGGAGAAGAAAATTTATTTCCTTAACTGTAAATCTCCTTTTGTTATTCATTCATTTCTTTTCTACCTAGACGAAAAAACATTTTTTTTAAATCAGGAAATGGCTTTTAAATAAAACTTTACCATGATTTTTAAAGCAATTTTAAACCAAGAAATAAAAAATAATATTTTAATTATTTTTAATACGTGACAATATAAAAAATAAAAAAATAATTAATTTGAGACAACAATATAAAAAATTAACAATAAAAAAACTAACAAAATATATGTTTTATTTTCATAGAAAATTCATGTGCAATTCTTTAAAAAAATAGTTCATATAATTTTATACACAATCATTTAAAAATAATTTTGCAAATATTACCATAAAAACTTTAATTTTATTTAAAAACATGGCATAATTAAATGATTTTTTTTAAACAGCATTTTTTTTTTTTTACATGGGGTGTCCGGGCCAGCTTACGCGCACCACGACTATTCCCCATGGCCCACTGGACATCCTGCAAGCCCAGGAGCAGGTAAGGCACCGCGGGGGTGACAGGCGTGCACATAAAGGGTCGAACCCGGAACGGGAACGGAACAAGTCACACGATTGACCACAGCAGCTATTATTCATCTAAATATAACTTTATTTTAAAATATATATAAAAAAAAGGATAAGTAACATCAAACCCAAGTATATCTAGTATTTTAAAAAGGTGTGCCTCGACTTTTGGAAAAAAGTTCAGGCACATTTAGGATTGAAATGTCAAGCCTGCATATTTTTTTTAAAAGTAAGTAAAAGACACATTTTCTGCTTGTATTAATTCCAGTAATTTAAATTTACTTCTAGTGATTGAAAAATAAAAGCTTGAGTTTTGAGACCTTAAAAAACCAATTTTCAACTTTGTTTTCGTATAAAAACATCCTTCAATGTCAATAACATTATTATTTCTAAAGGAAAAACACACTTTAATTAGGCTAAGAATCTAAAATCAAATCAAATCAAACTTTTCAAACTTCAATATACTTTTTCTTGAAATTATTAGAGATCAAAAATCGTTTCTATTAAGTTTCTCTCGTCAAGATGAACTCATTAGCACTAAAAATGAGTTTTTTTTGTCATGAAAATATAATTCACTGAGAGCTGTCTCATTCCTCTCCCTTCCTGACGAGTATTTATTTTCTCTCTCAACCAACAAAAATAAAATGCAAGGGAAATGAAGTTTTATGACTGGGATATAAATTTTAAAAAATTCAAGGATCAAAGTGTAAAAAGATACACCAATACAAACATGAAAAACAACCCTCCTTTTTTATGCCATTAATTTTGGTTCATGTTCTTTAATTTCTTCTAAAAATCAGTCCTATAATTTGATTTTGTGATATTTGGATTTATTTTGTAATTTGTAATTGTAATTAAGAAAACAAAAGGATAGAAACATTATGAAAGGCTAAGGATAGACAGACCAAATTGAAACATACTTAAAAGTTGAAAAACTTGAATGTAGTTTGCCCAAAACAAAGCCTCACCATCAACCGTTTCACAAGGTAAGAAAAATGAGAGGAAAAAAAAAAAAAAAAAGTAAAAAGAAAGCACGCAACAAAATTTCTCATAAACAGATAAACTAATCAAAACGTGGAAGCAGCTAAAATTTCTGTATGTAATCTCTTTTCTTCTTGTCAGTATTTTTGGTCACCAATTACAAAATTGGATAAAGTATATAATCTCTTTGTCTCTTATCCTCTTTCTCTCTCTGCTTTGTTATCTATAAAAATGTCGTTTCATTTTTTTATGTAGTTTTCGTGTTTGTAATTGACAAGGTGAAGTTTATGACAAGCCCCATGGAGAAAGACAAGGAGACTGTAGCAATAGAGGAAGAGGGTTTCTCTTTAGAGCTTCCTGCTCCTTCTGGCTGGAAAAAGAAGGTTCCTTTTTTGAATTCTCCCTCTCTGTATTTTCTAGGGTGTAAAGTTTGAATCTCTTGGGGTATTTGTTTGTCTTGAGCTTTAATTTGGCTTAGTTTGATTTAATTGCGAATTGGGTATTTTTAAATTATGTTAAATTTTGAGTTTTTGGTGTAGAATTCGGTAACTAGGGATTTTTGGGTGTGGTTTAAATTTATTATAAATCAGGTGGGATTTTTGGGTTTTTTTGTGTTGGAATTATCTGGGTTTGTAGTTCTGTTAAGTTTTATTGTGGCTATATTTGGTTAATTTTAAGTGTACCTTTAATTTAATTATTTGTTGGATATGGTAGTGGATGTGGGAGGTTGGGTTTTGTCTGTCTTTTTTTGTTTGTATATTAAATAATGGATGCGCTTAGAAAGATTTCCATTGTTTTCTCTATCTTATTTATGCTTTATAGGACTGTTAGAGCAGCTAAACATGCTAATAAAGTTTTAGATGAATAAAGCTCTTTTTTTTTGTGCCAATTTTGAATGCTGCATATATGGTTCAAAGATGCAGGTGGATTTCATGTTATTATAATGTTAATAGGATTGCTAATGTTATGATATTTAGGACCATTACTTGTACTGATAGAAGTCTTAAATCGACTGATTTGAGTTTCAAGAGCAATCTATAAAAACTTTGCTTTGTAGAATTGTCCCAAAATTTGTTTTTCTGACCGCTTCAGTTGGACCATTCAATGTATTGTAATGTTTTAGGGTAGGACTGTCCCCAAATTTTCCCTCCTAGAACTGGTTGAGGTGCCCATAAAATGCAATACTATAGGTGGAGTTGAAGATTTTGGTGTCTCCTGTCAATGACCCTCGTTTTCTGGAAATATGTTGAAGAATATTTGTGAAGGGGTTTATGTTGAGATGTAGTAAACTTGTTGTTATGTTGTCAAACTGCCTTTCTGAAGGTACGGGTGATGGAATTCTGGTTTGTGAATTGGTATTTTTATCAGAGAATGCTGCGGTCTTTAGTACTGCTGAAATATACATTTTTAAACAGGAGTGCTTCTGTGAGATGTTCTACTTTTCTTGGAGGAACAAGATGTAAAGGATAATAATATGGTTTGCTTATGTTGTTGGAAGGATACACTTTGAGATTTCTGTGAAGGTAACAAATCCAGAGGTATAATCCTTCTTGTGGGCTTTGTGACAAAATAAGTGTTTGGAATTTGATGGAAGATTTGACAGCCTTTGAAGGCTATATGGAAGAAGAATTTTAGCTGTTGATGATATTCGGAAGAGATGAAAAATTCTGGTGAACCGATGTCTTTTCTGCAGAAAAGTAGCTGATTCTATTAATGGTTTAGTTTTACGTTGTGCAGGGGCGAGAAGTTTATGAGGGCTGGTGTATGACTTTGAGGTTTTATGGAGTTGTGGCAGGATCAATTGAGAAGCAGTTAAATGCTTGAAGCCATGTTTTGGTGGAGCAATAAAAGAACATTTTGAGGGGAAGAGTCTATTCTCAATACTGTAAAGGATTTATGGGTCAAGATTATGACATTTTGGCATTCTGAAAAACTTTTTAATAGCAAAAGGATCTTCAATAATGGATTATTTGTTTTGTATGCAGATATAGTATGTAGTCCATGAACCTAGATTTTTAGTTCATGATATGTTTTGTTCTTGTAAATGGGGTGGCACTATGGTGCCTATGCCTATTGGTTTTCTTTACTGTCACTACTCAGAATTAATAAGGTTTCGTTTAGTGGGAGATCAATATTGCAGGCAGAAGAACTGGGGAGTGAAACTAAAGGTAAAAACAAATTTGGTTTATCTGGATTGAAATAAATGGCATCAAAAGTGGAGAATTTAACTGCTTAAGCTAATCCACCGTATGATTGATCTTTGGAGTTGGGTGCAAATGAGGAGGGAAAGGTCCCACTACAATAGGTTTCCTTCATCTAATTCTTAACCTCTCATTTCTTGACTGAGATACAAAGGGAGAAATGCTTTGTCATCTGGATGCCAGCCTTCCTCTCTTTTCCTCCCAACACATGGGATGCTAGTAATGTCAGCTACCTGCTTTGTAGAAATCACGAGGGAACTATGGGAGCTGAAATGTTTTAGGTGGTGTGCTTGTTAAATATTACCTCCTTTTCTTATAACTTTGATTGGAATCATAGAAATAAAGTGGAGATGCTTTCCTGGGGTTGTGAAATGGCTAACTTAAATGAACTTTGTCCTCATAACATCCCTTTGAAGTCCCCATAATACCACCACCGAGCTATGCCCTCCTCTTGTTCATGGTAATGACTAAGAAATCCTTTCACTAGAGGTTGAGATTACATTGATTTGAAACTTATGGTGGACAATGTCATTTAAATAACTCACCTGAATGTTAAGCTTCTTTTAGCATAAAGTTATTGATGAGGTTTCTTTTCCTAGAATCACTGTATAGCATTACAGTAACACACTGGGACTGCGTGTGGTTCCTTATAACAACAGCAGCAGGACGGCTATTGCCTTGAATTTGAGTATATTCAAGTTGCAGAAATCCTGTATTGCCATTCGACTTATTTATACCATATTCATAGCTTTGAAATTTAATCTATCATCTTGACTTTCATAGCGTTGCACTTTCCTTTTAGCTGCTGCCGCTCGAATCACTTTACTTCTTTTATAGCACATGCTTAGCACTGAAATTGACATTATCTTAACATAGCATGTTTTTCAAGTGCATTGTTGGTTGTCTGTGCTGGTCAGTAGTCAATCTAACCTTTTGGTCCATGTTGACGTGCAGTTTGTACCCAAGAAAAGTGGGACCCCTAAGAAAGGTGAGATCGTTTTCACTGCTCCAACTGGGGAAGAAATCACGAGCAAAAGACTGTTGGAACAGTACCTCAAAGCACACCCTGGTGGTCCAGCAGTATCTGAGTTTGACTGGGGCTCTGGTGAGACTCCAAGGAGATCAGCGAGGATTAGCGAGAAGGCAAAGGTAACTCCGGTGAAAGAAAGTGAACCTCCAAAAAAGAGAAGCAAGAAATCATCAGCTTCAAAGGAGAGTGAAGACACTGAAACTACTTTGGAAGGAACCGAGGAGGCAAAAGAGGTAGCTGAAAAAACTGAGAAAGGTGACATGGAGGTAGAAGTAGAAAAGGATGTCGAGAAAGAAAATCAAGATGAGAATAAAGGACTAGGTACAGAGACTCAAACAGAGGCAGCTTGTGCTGAAGAAGCTGGAGCTGGAAAAGAAGTCAAGACTTCTGCTGAAACTGAAGAGGGGAAAGCTGAATCAGAGCCCAGAAACTCTAAAGGGAAATCAAATGGTTCTGGAGCATCTGGAAATGAAAAAGAAAAAATAGATGAGGAAAAGGTGCAAGAGAAGGATGAGCAACCACAGGGTGAGGCAGCTAAAGAGCAGAGGTCAGGCCAACAGGAGAAAGCAAGTGCAGCCATTGATGATGAGAAAAAGGATGAAGCTGAAGATGACAAAGAGAAACTCAACAGAACTGCTCCCGAGTCTGACGGAGAGATGAAGGGTAAAGAAGCAGAGAATTGCAGTGGTGAGAAACCTGACCATACAGGCGTTGATGGGGTCAAAGGAAAGGTGGATGGACAGGCGATTGAGAATGGCAGCAATGCTGGCGAGGTTAAACCTTGAGTTACTACATTTAGAGCAATTTAAGTCTCTTCACCTCTATCACATCTTTCTGACCTTTTAGTCCGAAGTCCTTTAAATGACTGTAGCTTTAATGTTGTAATGAATAGTTATCTGACTGTTGATTCAGACATGCTTTAATACTGGCACAGGTTAGGTGTATAATGTAGCAGCTTAGTAGCCTGCAGTAGGAGTCATTGTACCATCATGGCGTCAAATACTGGTTATGTATTATTGTTATGCAGTTATGTAATAAGATGTTGGAAATTCTACGTGGTAGCCTTCTCCATGCTTGTTTCATGACATACATGGTTTGGAGTTTTCAGTTTTTCCCTTCTAAATTGACCCCCGACTGCCAGAGATTGGAATGATGGAAAAAATTGTAGCAGTCAAATTTAGAGATAGAATATGACAAGGGTAGTGATGGTGAGTTTCAATTTACTGTTCATCTTTTGTTGAATTCCGTAAAACTATGGAGCAAGGATGGGATGAAGACAGGTAAATTGTGAACCTGATTTGGCCGCTCTTTTACACGTCGAGGCTGTACAAGATTAGGATTTACAATTTTGTTAATGGTTCAAGTTCTGATATGAGTTATTCCCATGATTGCGGATTTGTGCACAACTGGTGAATATGCAGGAATCAGTAATCACAGAAAAGAATTCAGGTCGATAAAAATTCCAAGAGCACAAATAACTACAAATTTTGCAGGGTATAGCGATAAATATTATTACTTTTAACCAAAGATCAAAAATATTGAGCAAGAAATTACAACTCGTATGCAAGTAAAATAGCGTTTTGATATTGTAGGAACTACTCGAGCTAGGAAGAAAAGCCTGTGAAGAATTGAATGATAGAAATCAAAGAACTTCAAATGTTCCTCACAACAAAAAAGAAATGAAGAGACCATCAATATCCAGATTCCTTTTCAAAGCCCTTTGAGCTGTCCAAACAGCCCTGTCAAGGCTGTCCATTTCTCAAAAGCAGTGGCTGATGATACAAAAGCAGTTTTGGAGGATTCAATGTCATTGCCAGTAACTGCAAAGCGAAAAACATAGTCAAGTCATACAACCATTGTATAATCATATCATTCAAGTTTAAGTGCTAAATTCACATCCAAGAAAATGGTGTTCAGATGTCAGCTGGGCTACTGCAGAGACCCAGACGGTAACGATTATCTTGAAATGTCATGACACAAATATAAGTCATATATCCCGAGTGAACACAGTGGAAAGATAACCAACCTGATGAAATTAATGAAGCTAGAGAAGAATTGAAGGTGTCCACCTGAGTCTTTTCGTCAGGACTAGAGCTCAGCTGTAGGGAAATGGCACCAAAGTAATCAGAGTTCATCAGAAAGGAATCATGATACACAAATGCATGCACAAAACTTCATGATTACAAAATCGAAAGCTTGAACGAGAAAATGAATTTAGGATTGCTGAATCATCAATCTGTTTGAGGCCTTGAAAGAAAATAAACACATTTCGATAGAATCAATAGGTTGCCTCTATCCCACTAACGCGATGGTCCTAATACTGGGGTAACACATCATCGGCAACAAGGAGTTTTGTTTAGAAAGAACAACATTCCTAGCAACTAATATACAGTCAATCACGAATATAAATAGTTGTGTTTACCTTGGTGAAGGCAATATTAGCCTTTCGGACCCAATCTGTATCAGTGCTACCCCCAAGAACAGAACTAGCTGTAGATAGATCATTCTTGTCTATCGCTTGACCTACTTTGCTCAGCTTGAACACAAGATCTTGCAAATAACCTGCAACAGATCATTCCATGGCAAAAAGTTTGAGAAAACATCGCCTATCATAAGGTGACAATATACTGAAAGAGGACTTAAGACCTAGTTAACAAAAAGCCTACAAATTAACTGAGTTAATCGGTTAGCATGTAAGAGAAATAACAGACCTAACCTTTTTCCTGGTTAGCAGAACTAATTACTCCTTGTTTTTCTAACCTCTTCTTTCTGTCCCTCTTAACTTTCTCCATTAACTCTTCGTCGTCATCAGCTTCTAATATAGCTGCATTGGCACTAGAATCACCTCTACTTGCCAATGAGAATACAAAGCTGGTTAAGAAGCAAATAGACAAGCTTCTTTTGGTTATTATAACCGGAGAGGGTGTTACAGGCGGTGACTCATCCCTGGGAGTTTTGCATAAAGTCAGTGGTCTCGTGGCATTACATTTCTTTTGCTGCGCACAAGATAGCAGGACTGGTGTATTTGTTAGGGAAGATAGAGAAGATGGTGTTGAAGAGGAGGAGAGGAAGGGTTTTGCAGTTAAGAGAAATGCTGTTGCCATTTTTCTTGATTTGTTTCTGGTGGGAAAAATTAGAGGTGTTGATAGTCAGGGAAGTTTTATTCAAGAGGATAAGGTTTGCTGGATTCTGTAATCTGATCCAGTCATTTTCCAAAATGCTCAAGGGTATTCCGGTCTGGTCAGCTAACCTTTTGTTTTAAAGCCTGCTTCGAAATTTCCAGCTTGACACAGAAAATGTTCATGCATCAACCTTATCTTGCTAGAGGATATTAGTAATTTTATTATCTAATAAAAATGTAATAATATATGATATATAAATTCATTTAATTTTATTATTTTTCCCAATTAGAGAATCGAAGATAAGCTCATCTAAATCTGGTTTAAAAGACGAGAAAGTAATCTACAACTTCTTGTTTTTTCAGCCAAATAACACTTTGCAATTATAGGTCCAAAATTATATTTTGTACACATTGTATAAGTTGTAATCCATATGTTAAAATTTAATTTTTTTTAATTAAATCAAGATTTTGACTCAATTTTATAACAAATTTTTTATTTAAGTAAAATGCTATTTCTAACCAAACAACTTATGATTTTTTTTAAATCAAAAGTTAAAAAACAACTTAATTTTTTTTTGTAAAATTTATACCAAATATAATCTTAGTAATTTGTTTTTTGGTGTTTACAATAAGGGCCATGCTTGGCCCAATCATAGAATAGAGAACAAGCTTACTTTTCAGACTCAGTCAGCTATTAACAAATACCATGGTGAAAATATTGCACACCACGTCATTATAGGCCCAGCGACAATGCTTTGTTTTTCTCGACCCCAAACTTTTATTCTTTTCGATTTGATCCTTAAGTGGTCAAATTGATGGCCAATTGCTTCTAATTTGTTAAGGAATGAAAACAATTAAAAGACAAGGGACCACAGTAAAAAAAAGTGAGAAAAACAGGTGGTTATTTTAAAGTTGTCGTGAAAAGTTCATTTTAATCATTCTACTTTTCAAATGATTCATTTTCGGTTTGTTTATTTTCAACAATTAAATTTTGATCCAAAACTTTATTTTTTTTTTATTTTTAAGTTTTTGATTTGAGATAAAAGAAAAAAAATCATCAAATTTTGGTGGTTAAGAGAGAAAATTGTGTGTTGGCACCGATTTCAACTATGAAGAAGGTTACTTTTTGTGTCGACGGGTTCCATTCAATAAGAGGAGTTTTACTTGGGTGTTATTTGGCCATTTTCTTGCCCAAGAAGGTAGATATAAGCTCAATTGTTTTGTTGAATTCTCATTAATTTTTAAGTTTTTGTTCGATTTTTGGGTTAATGAAACCCATTAATGGGTTTATTTAAGTCTATAGGGTATTTGTTTTAGATTTTTTGGAAAAAAAGGGTCGAAAATGCCATGATTTTCCACCGACCTTATGTTACTGGTTTCCAGGGCTATAAATGACAAGTTGTTTATGTTTTTTTAAAAAAAACAAATTATAGAGAAAACAACACGTTATCCATCTTTTCATATAAAAAGAAGAAGAAGCATGGCGAGCATGTTAGGCCTTTTTTTATGAGTTCTTAAATTATTTTTGTTTGATGCATTCTTAGTCCTAAAACTTAGGAAAAAAAATTAATTCCATCTTCTTTATTTGAATGCCTCTTTTTCTTATTTTAGTCTTGGCTTGTTTATAATTTTTTATAAAAAAGTTACTATTCAATAAAGAACAAGAGAAACACACATTTTTGTCATATAATTAAATAAAAATAATTGTATAAATAAAAATTTATTAAAACCGATGGGGTGCATGACCCAAGCCACAAGTTTGTGAAGTTAACTTGGGTTTTTTTGGTATTTTTTTAATTGATTTTTTTTTTAAATTTTGTCTATTGGTATTCGGTCGATTAGAAATTAGACTTTGTAACTTATTTTGGTTTATTGTTTTATGGGGTTATCACGGTCTTATGATCCAGGTCGCGAATTTAGTAGATTAGTTTGATTAACTTAGAACAATCCAGCATGTTGTTGTCCCGGTATTTTTTTTAAATATTATCCAACATGTCACCATTATATTTTTTAAAAAGATACTGTCCAATATATATCAAGTTTTTTAACTCATGATCAAAGTTTTTTTTTTCTTGGAAAATATATTGAAAATACCTAGATATTTTTTATTACGTAGCCTTGATGAATGATTTAGTTGGTCATCTACATCAGGTTTAAAGGATTTAAGAGAATTCTAGTCATGGTTAAATTATTCATTTAACTGTGAGAAAAAACTGTTATCATTTAACTACCTCATTGAGCTAACATCTCATGGACTGAAACCCAATTCAGCAACTAGGTCATGATGCAGAAAAACCCTAGCCCATTCTCCAATAAAACCCATTCACAAGACTTCATCTAGTCCAATTTTCACCTTCTCCAACACGCATCCAAGTGGAGTAGTCCTAGTGTCCTTGTGAGATAAGAATCCCAGCATTTCTGGAGTATTGTTCCTTTGTGTAGTTGCCAAGAACTCTTCCAAAAAGAGAACCCATCACAACATTGCATGAAATCGGAAAAAGATGATGCAAAAGTAGATTCCCTTGCGTGTAGCATGGTAGTTGGTGAGGCAAAAGGCCCAGAAAGGTTCTCCATCTCCAGCTTTTGTTAACCTTAATAACCAAGCACCATTTTCTCGAGCCAGCTCTAAAGATATCAGACATACACGCATAGCTATCACACCTCCAAGTCTTGAAAGATTTCTTTGGATAAACCAACATAAAGCAATCACTCCATGCCAGACGCTTTTATATAAAACTCAACTTTCATCACTTTTTAACGCCCATTTCCACACTGTGATTGCTTTTTTTCTTTTCTATAATTATTATAGTTTTAATATCTTTTTGGTTTTTCTACATTATTAGTATGTTTTTCTATGGACTTGATCATGAGCATCCCTTCTTCAGGTCCTAACCTCGTTATACAATAGATTGTTGTCACTTGTAACCAATGATCAAGTATGAAAGTGTGGAGTTTGCAGGTTGTATTTTTTTTTCTCTGATTAAAAGGACAGAAAATTAGTTGAAACTAAGGAGACTCTTGTGCTATAAGTTATTGTTTAAATTTCTTTAGAGGAATGACGATGGTGAAATTTGTTGCAAAGGTTAAAAGAATTCACTTCTCAGCGTTAACTAGTTGTGGGACAAATTATTTTCTAATCGTAAAAACCATAAAGATACTAAGAAATCTAAGATTTAATGCATGGACGATAAACTTTTTAGATATTGAGGTTATGATATATCATGTTATATATTTTAAAAAATAATTAAGACACCAACATAATAGATTGATCTAGATTAATCAACAACTCGAATTATGAAACCATAATAACTATATTGGATGTAAATTAAAATATATTAAGAAGCTCAATTTCAATCAATAAAGGACAACAATAGAAAAAATAAAAAACATATTCAATATGAAAAAAAAACAACTTGAGTAAACTTAAAAAAAATATTAAACTTGTGATCCAAGTCATGAAAAAACAATCTTTCATAGACAAAAAAATAAAATAAAAAAAAAAAGAGGCTAGTTCCTAAAACATCTATTGTTGAAGTACGAAATTGAAAAAAAAAAAAATTTAAAAAAGCAATGAAAAAAAAACTCTAGCAACCCAGATTAATCATAAATATACAACTTGGTTCATGAAACTATGATAACTTCATTAAAAAAACAATGTTTTAAAAAAAAATTAAGAGAAGAAGTATTTATCCCACCATAATTTTTAAAAAAATTATTCTTGAATGATTTTTTAAAAAATAAGGTATTACTTCGAAGCAAACTCATGAGTGTTAGGTTCAACCAAAACTTACTAAAATAAATTTTATCTAGAGAATTATATATGATGCTATTGTGAAAACCTTTTGTTCAGATAGAATATCAAATTATCTTCAATTTTGAAATCATAATTTAAAATATTGTGTGCCAATAGTATAGTTAAATGATTGAGTGTGAAGTTAAAATAGAACTAATACTAGATACTTGACCGTGCTTCTTAATGGTTTAAATATTTTTTTAAAATAAAAAAATCATATACTTCAGTATGTTTTTGTATTTAAATTTTTTTAAGTGAAAATAAAAAAGGTTATGTATATATGTAATCAAATAAATCAAGAACTATATAAGTTAATAAATGAAAAAAAATATAAATGATAACTACAAAAAAATAAAAAAATCAAGAAATATATATAGATCAAGATATTTAATCTCCGGTTGTGTTTGCTAAATTTAATTATTAAAATAATATTTTTATTCAAGAAAATGATAATAAAAATAGAGATACAAATTAAATTGATTGAATAAAATAAAAGTGAAAAAAAAAAACACTATAAAGGTTGCACTTATTAGAAACATTATCTGAAAATAATTTTTCATTTTAAAAAATAAAGTTAATCTATACATAAGATAAAAAAAAACATAGATAAATCATAAAAACTCCTCAAATTTTAAATGCATAAACAAAAAAAAATAACTGTCATTAAAAAGATACTCTCTAAACAAAATGAAAGAGAGAAAAAGTATTAATTTAAATATAAATAAAAATAGAGAAAAAACCATATAAAAACATTAATTTTAAAAAATAATTAGAAAAACATCTTAGAAAAGAAAAAGAAAAAAACTTTGTAGGGCCTGATCCATTTCGCCACGGCCCACACAAGGGTCTACTTTGGCAAGATCGCGTGACTGGACCCTTATTGTTTTTTTTTGTTGCAACTTCGATGGACTACCCATTTTTTTTGAAAAAAAATCAGATAATGTGTCGTCTAATTTGTCTAGATTTTAGTGGCAGTGGTTACTGAAAAATCAAAGTTTAAGTTTTTTTATTCAAAAACTAATTTTTTAATTTATTTTTGACCAAAAACACCCACAAACACACATTTGGAGTTGTTATAAATCTATTCATGGCCTAAAAAACAAAAAAATATGTCCCAAAAACTAAAATCAACCTGAAACTAAAAATCAAACCGTGCTCATATATTTTTTTCATGAACTTTAAAGGTAAAAAAACACATAATATGAACTTCCCTCATCAAATGAAATAATTTGACACAACATTGATTGTTTGGGTGGTATAAATTAGTGTAAATAATATTTTTTTTCTACCACTAGAAACTGATGATTTCTCTCTCTATTTTTTCTTAATCAGAGACTAAAAAATATCAAAAATGAACTTTCATATCAAAATTCAATTTAAAAAAAATCGAGATATCAAAAACGTATAATTTATATTATTTTAAAAGTTAGGGTACCAAATATATTTTCTCTGAAACTTCTAAAATGCCATTAATATTTAACGCATTTTTTATTTCAATTCTTATTATTTCAATCTCATCCTTGACTAAGAAAGCAAAGTAAAAAAATAAACAGTCATTCAAAGTAATTTATACGTTTTAGTATATAGTATAACGTAATTGGAGGATAATGAGTGATGCTAACTTTTTTGGTTTTTTAAAAAAGCGTGGGCCTGCCATGGTGTAAGCGCGTGGCTGGTGAAAATAAATGCAAAACCTCTGAAGCAGGCGAGCATACAGTGACCAATAGAAGCAAACTACACTCGTGTTCACGGCATAAGCAAACAGGGGAAGTTCTAAGAACACAATACCATTATTACCCATAATTTTTTGGCCCTTTGATCATCAGCTAATTGCCTAGTTTTGGACTTTGATTCCCAAATTGACAACAATATGATACTTGGACTTGAATCTGTCCAATTTCCTTTTTTATAATATAAAAAAAATAAAAGAAATAAATTATTGTTTTTTAAAATAATTCTATTTTGAAAATATATTAAAATAATATTTTTTTATTTTTTTAAAAAATTTATTTTTAATATTACTATATCAAAATAATTAGAAAAAACTTATTTTAAAAATTTTGACGCAAAAGAACCTTAATTCCAAACGGGTTCAAAACCAATAAAAAGTTAAAAAAAACCCTTCACTCACTTCTATAATAAAACGTCCGCCAAAACAAAACCTTCAGCTCTCCCTGCCTTCAGTCTTCTTGCAATTTTCACAGACTTGGATTTGATATATAGAGAGAGAAGATTTAGATACAGATATAAAGACCCTTTTAAAAATATAGATTAGAGATTTAAAAAAGATTCCAACTGATGGAGACAGTTTTTTTTGAAACTTAACCATGTGTAAAGCTAAAAAAGTTAAAAGAAGCAATCTTTTTGTGTGTCTTATGGCATGCCACTACCAGCTGCATAGACGAAGAAGAAGAGTTTCAGTAACATTAAAGGAGTTAATTCAAATAGAGATCTTCGCTTAGTTATTTTGTTTATTCTGTTGGGGGTGGCTGTATGATCTTCACAATGAAAAGTCGTCGTTGTCATCATCATCAGTTGCTGTTTACGTTCTTGCTCTTTTTTTCTCAAAAGATTGGTATTTGTTTTCTCCTCTTCTGCTATTTTCTTAGTTGATTTAATCGGTTCCTTTTGTTGCTATCTTACTTGGGTTGATCTCAGACTTTTTTGTTGAATTGAATGGGATTTGGATCATTAAGCCTTTTGATGTCTTGAGTTTTTTTTTAGCTTGTTATTACAACTGGGGCCTTGCTAGTCTTACGGTGGATTTTCTTGGGTTGCTTTTAATTTTTGGTGACTTTAAAGTGTATTGACTGTAGTCAACTGGAGCACAGTGTGTTGTTTGTTTCTCCCACAATGATTGCTCAATGCTTACAAAATTTTAAGAGAGTTGATTTTGTTGTTCTTGATATTTTATTCTTTTTGTTACCGTCCGAATTTCTTATATGGGATTTTTCTTTTCTTCTTGCCATTTTTTAGAAATTGACTGACTCAATTCTTTGGTGGATCAAACTTGTTTGTTTGGTTCCTAAGTAAAGAATTGAAGGTAGTTATAGTGTTTCTTTAATAGAGCTCCTTGTCTGAGGATGATTTTACTATTACAATTTTTGTTTAAGTGTTGAGAGTGCCGCTGAATCATTGAGTCTTCTCTCATTTTATATTTAGTCAATACGAGGAGCTGCTGTGAATTGTATTATAGCACTATTCATCTTGTCTTTTCAATGATCTATATTGGGATTCATTGGTCTTGCATCTGTGAGTTACACAAAGCAGAGAATAGGAAAAGTCAAATTTAGTTTGGTTATGATCGATTGATCATTGTATTCTCATAACATAATTCGATACACATTTGGAGGATTTCATTGGTCTTATCCGTTGTTTTTGCATTTGTTCTATGTTCCTTGTTCTTTGGTGGCTTGAAACAAATTAGAAAGTGGTTAAAGAAATTATCTTTGTCATCACTTCTTCTTTCCTTCCAGAGCTTCTAACAGCTGAAGCATTCACTGGAACCTATGGAATAAATTATGGAAGAATTGCAGATAACATCCCTTCACCAGATGAAGTTGCTACACTTCTCAGGGCAGCAAAGATTAGGAATGTTCGGATTTATGATGCTGATCACAGCGTCCTCGAGGCATTCAGTGGCACTGGGCTTCAACTTGTTGTTGGGCTTCCCAATGGATATCTGAAAGACATGAGTGCTAATGCTAGCCTTGCCATGTCTTGGGTTAAAGAAAATGTGCAAGCATTCCTTCCTAAGACCAGTATTTGTGGGATTGCTGTGGGTAATGAAGTTCTAGGAGGAGGTGATAATGAACTCTGGGAAGCTCTCCTGGGAGCTGTTAAAAATGTTTACAAAGCCATAAATAAGCTTGGCTTGGCTGATGGAGTTCAGATTACTACAGCACATTCACAAGCTGTTTTTGCTAATTCTTACCCTCCCTCTTCGTGTATATTTGAAGAGAATGTTGCACAATACATGAAGCCGCTCTTGGAGTTCTTCTCACAAATTGGTTCTCCGTTCTGCTTGAATGCATATCCTTTCCTGGCCTACACGTACAATCCAGAGAATATTGATATTAACTATGCCCTTTTCGAGAAAACTAACGGAATATATGACATGAAAACAGATTTGCACTATGATAACATGCTTGATGCGCAGATTGATGCAGCCTATGCTGCTCTGGAAGATGCTGGATTCAAAAAGATGGAAGTCATAGTTACAGAGACAGGTTGGGCCTCACGTGGAGATGATAATGAAGCTGCAGCAACAGTTATTAATGCAAGGACATATAATTATAACCTGCGTAAAAGGCTTGCAAAGAAGAAAGGTACACCACTCAGGCCGAAAATGGTGGTGAAGGCCTATATTTTCGCAGTATTTAATGAGAATTTGAAGCCTGGGCCGACTTCTGAGAGGAATTTTGGACTTTTCAAGCCTGATGGAAACATTTCATACGATATTGGGTTTCATGGACTTAAATCTTCATCTGCAGATTCATCACTTCTATCGTTGAAGGTATGAGACTCTTTATACCATATATCATTTAAAAGGCAACATATTGGGATTAGATTTGTTCGTTTAGTTGTCTCCTTTCACACACACACACACACACACACACATATATATATGTTTTTTTCCCTAATTCTAGGCTCTTTTTGACAAAATATTCAACAAACCAAGTGAAATTTTTAAAACCCTGCTGGAAACCATCTACATTTCACTTCTCAAGTGGAAGAGGAAGAAACGGGGAAAAGAGTCCTCCACGATCCTACAAGCACTTTGCTTTGTGGATGAAGAATGGGCACATGTCCACATTTTCTCCAATTGTAGGAGCCCAATATCCCAAATCACATCGCTGTATGGCATACTTTAGTTCAAACAATTACTAGTACATGGCATCAAATCTTACTCTTTACATTGAATTCAGTTTGCCTCTTTCTTTAGAATTGCTTTCTCTTGGGTCTCATTTTCACATGTAGTTTTTAACTTGTTTGTTTTGGAGGTAGTTTTTATAGTTATAATTTAAAAAAAACATTTTAAAAATAATTAGTTATAATTAGTTGAATTTAAATGTGATTTATAAAAATTATAGTTGAAATTTATGTATAATAAAAAAACATGTATAAAATATTTGGTATTATATTCAAGAGTGTGGTTATGATTGTTTTTAAAAGTGTTTTTTATTTAGAAATACATTAAAATAATTTTTTTATTTTTTAAAAATTATTTTTGATATCAGCGCATCAAAATGATTTAAAAACACTAAAAAAAATATTAATTTGAAGTAAAGAAAAAAATAAAAAAATTAAATTTTTTTTAAAAACACTTTTAAAACACAAAAACAAACATGATTAGAAATTTTAAGAAACTCAATTAGAAAAATAAAATTTTTTTATAAAAATTATATTTCAAACTCAATTTTTTAAATAAAATATAATTTGATTTATTATAATACCTTCCTACGATCGTTTCACTACAAACGGAAAAGCTAACGGAAACAAAAGCAGCCTTAATTTGCTAGAAAGTGCTCCATTTTGCTGTGCACTGCGCTCTGGATCTCTGATCCTTTTCTCTTAAATAATCATGCAGTAACTAAACTACGGACATGCAGTGGGTTGAGTTAGTTTGAGCACTTTTATCATATATGATTATGATATTTGTTATCTCAAACCACTCTCTGACAAATAAAAATGTATTAGACATGCCATACAATTTTATTCTCTAGCGACCAACAAATTGCTGTCTTTCGAAAGCTGAATTTAAGGGGCTATATATATTAAGTTATCACCAGAGGATTTGCATGTCTCTTTCATAACAGTAAAGGGAAATGCATATACAGTAGTACTCAACAGCCCATCCTCGTAAGTTGGAGAAGGGTAACTGAGAAAGGTGATGCAGTGTGTGCGCCTGCTTGTGTTTTTCTGTGATCTGGCTTCTATTATTATCTGAATGACGAAATTCTAATTATCATCATTTTTTCCTGTTTTTCTTTTTTCATTTGCACTCGTGCAGGCTGTCCAAGCTCAAGGTTTGTCCAAGTCCTACATATTGATATTGACAATCTCTGCCGCTGCCTCGTTTCTATTTTTGAAGCAATAATGTTGGACCAGTCATTATTATATTAGAGAAAAACCAGCATTGGAAGTCAAAAGTTCCAGGTTTGATACCATTCATGTCACTCGGAGTACAAAAATACATACTGGTCCGGTACCATTCATGCCACTCGGGCACGAAAAAAATACAAACATTGATTTTCTAACTTGAATGATATATTTCCCAGGAATAGTGATTTTTATCTATTTCAGCAAATGTATTTCAGCTCCTATCAAACAGAACCGTTTGTTTTTATCTGTTACAGTTTTCCCTATCCAACCGTTGTATTTAGGGAAAGAGATTGTGATCACGTCTCGGACTAGCTTCATTAGAATCATCCGTCTCATGCCAAGTTTCTTTCAGAATCTGCTGCTGCTCTAGCAGAGGGATCAAAAGCTCATCATGGAGAGGTGTTTTTGTAAGTGTATTATGACCGCATTTAAAGTTAAAAAACTTTTCTATGTCACGCATCTGACGAGCAGGCATGAATCCTTGTGTGGATTCGTATGATTGGGGCATAGTTTGAAAATCTAATCTTCATTCACTGGTATCCTCCTCAATGCCTGGACTGAGATTTCTGGAGTTTGACTTTTGTGCTATAAAATGGAGAACCACACGAAATGCATCGATCTATCTATAGTAGATTTAGTGGCTGTGTGGTATTGGGGATGCGGGTGAGCTAAGCCATAATTTTTATTGTTTAGTTATGCTTTTACTATTATTTTTCAATAGTAGGTCCCATCATTTATTGTGGCACAACTGCATGTTACAAGAAGCAGCAAGAGCTGCTTCTTGTGATGGGAAAATGGATGAAAAGTGGAGATGCTCCACTGTTTATGTTCATGTTTAAAAATTAATGCAATACAATGATTTTGTTGCTGAAAGCTTGAACCAGCACATGAAAGTCCGAAATACTTGGTATTTTTTTTAATTATTATGAGTAAAATTTATTTGTATTTATTACTTATATCATTATTTTATAAAATAATTATATCCAAAAAATAGAAATAATTCTACATCATAAATTAATAACAAATTTTTATCATCTGTGTCATATTTAGCATAAACAGTAATATTTAATATAAACATGATTTTATTTATAATGCCATGTAAATATGATTTTTTTATTAAAAACAATTAATGCAAAAGTTACATAACTTGTTATTATAGTTATAACCTAGCATTAAAGTTACAAGTTTGATGAATTAACTCAAATTAATTTAAAATATAAATTTTTGATTTAATTTTATTCTAATTTTAATTGATTCATAAATTAACATGTTTAATTGATTAATTTTAATTAAATTAATTTTTATCTAGTTAGATATAAAACTCAGGTCGGCTAGGTTTATCAAAGCTAAAAATACATTGAACCGGGTCCGACCCAACAAAATAAAAAAATATATTTTTATTTTTAATTGTGTTTTATTCAAAAAACTAGTGTTAAACATTATTCAATGACTATATAAATTAGACGGAAATCGCTTGATAACGCCGCATTTACAGAATTTGATCGCAATCTCAATTTTGTTCCTGATTATATTTTACCTGATGTTGTTGCGCTCTTAAGAAATTTATGAAAACTGTAGTCTTTATCGGATATATTTTATACGTGATGGAATTGTGGATAGTTTAATGAAATAATAAAAAATATTTTACATAAAGTATTATTTATTTCATGATGTAATAGCAATAGTTAAATCTACAATATTTAAATTAAAAACTATCAATATGAATATATATTTTTTAAAATTATTTTATAACCTCAATTTCAAAAACATTCTTAACCAAATACATTAAACTAATTTTTGTTCAACCTCAATTTCAATCACAGTTTTAATTAAATATCTATTTTTTTAAACTAATCTTAACTAAAATTATTTTTTATAAAATAATTTTTTTTAAAATTATAATCATAATAATTACCGCAATATCAAATACGTTATAGTAAACTCATGCCCGGTGGCTATCGAATCTTCCAAACAAATTAGCATACATCAGTGTCTGAGGGGGAACGCTAAGTCCTGGGCCCATAGAGTTGTAGTCCTTGTTGCGTGGGATATTTCTCCAGCTAAAAAGGACCTTTAAGGACGTGAATCCTTGGTTGCTGAAGGTGGTATTTGTAACGTTGTGTAAACCACCGCGTTTTTTTTAATTTTTTAATTTAAAATAATTTTTTTAATGTTTTTAGATTATTTTAATATATTAATGTTAAAAATAATTTTAAAAAAATAAAAATAATTTTATTTTAATATATTTCTAAAAAAAAATACTTTAAATTAACCTAAACAAATGATACCCCTACAATTAGACCAGGCCAAATATTATGGCGTTTTACAAAGATGTGACTTGGACAACAGGATATACAAATCGACCTTCCTTCTAAAAGTAAAAGACTTAGAAACTGGTATAGTCGTGGTTAGTTCTTAAATAATTTTTTGTATTGAAATATATGTTAATGATATTATTTTAATTTTTAAAAATTATTTTTGATATTAGTATATTAAAATAATTCAAAACATATAAAATATATTAAATTTTAATAAAAAA
>Ga0325401_1001331_pt1 | contig 20712 bp, 6 predicted proteins | sample PopdelMetagenome_FD_205666 | JGI IMG/M metagenome (GOLD analysis project Ga0325401, IMG submission 205666) | Populus deltoides microbial communities from Bellville, Georgia, United States - Xylem-PdKOR-R2 | ecosystem: Host-associated > Plants > Phyllosphere > Stem > Wood/Secondary xylem | place... | reverse complement strand
ATAGTTAAATTTTAAATAATTTCATGGTTCATAATTCATAATTATAATATTATTTAAACTTAAACTAATCACTTAATTAGTTTATAATAATCAGTTAAACTGGTTAATTGATTCAAAAATAACAAGAGAAATTACAAATCAGCCAAGACTAAAGACCTGAAGTTATATTTTTTAAAATTTAAATATTTGATAGTCAGAGTAGAAATCGCTAATTTTAGAAAAATAATCTCCAAAAATTTCTGTAAAAATTTAAATACAGTCCAACGATCGGATAAAAAATTATGGTTTTTTTTAGCCATTATTCTGGTCTAACACAACCAAATATTTTCTTGAGTCAGTTCTATCTCACAGATTCATAAATGCATTTGTTAGGTCATTTATGTAATTTATATGAGGCAAATCCTCATCTGATTGTGGAAAACTCACACTTTACCTTTTAAAATTATTTGTTATCACAACCTCGATTATATCATTGACACTCATAAAATATATTTAGAAAACAAATTTATAAAATTATGAGTTTTACATGAAACATTAAACTAGTTCATATAATTAGATTAACCGGTCGATTAATTGAGGGAAAAGAATAGTAATAAGATTAAATTTCAAGTTGTCACTAGGGGTGTTCACGGTTCGGTTCGGTTCGGTTTTTATCAAAAATAGTAACCAAACCGAAATTTTTTTTAAAAAAAAAAAAACCGAAACCGAACCGACACCGGTTCAAACCGACCGGTTTCGGTTCGGTTCGGTTCGGTTTTTTAGAGAAAAAACCGGTTCAAACCGGTTTGGCTCGGTTTTTTCGGTTTGGCTCGGTTTTGGCTCGGTTTGACTCGGTTTTTTCCGGTTTGGCTCGGTTTTTTCGGTTTGGCTCGGTTTTGGCTCGGTTTGGCTCGGTTTTTTTCCGGTTTTTTTTCGGTTCGGTTCGGTTCGGTTTTTCCGATTCCAGGCTTAAAAAACCGAAACCGAACCGAACCGGTCGGTTTTTTTAAAATTTTAATCGGTTTAATCGGTTTTTTTTTACGGTTCGGTTTTTTCGGTTATTTTTTTTCCGGTTTTCTCGGTTTAATCGGTTTTTCGGTTTTTTTGAACACCCCTAGTTGTCACGTTATATATACCCACAATATATTTAAATATTGCAACGTGAAAATATGTTGTTTCTTTGAATGATTTTTAAATGGTATTATTTTAGAAAAGAAATTTAATTTACTGTGTTAATTTAAAAAAAAAATCTTCATTTTTTTCGTAATTTTTTATTGGTGAACTAAATTTCTGTCCTTACAGTTTCAAAAGTGTTCCACTACTACCACTACAACAGTTCTTCTAATCCTCAGTGTGAATTTGTTTCAACTTTTTAGACTGACGCTGTATCCATTTTCAACTTATTATTTATTTTTATCCATTGAATCCAACCTTAGAAACCAATGAATTATTTTCAACTTAGACTAACGGTTGATTGCAATAAAGAAGATAGCAAATTCTAACACATTGCCAGATCCCAGCTCCAAACCTTTTTTTTTTTATTTTTAAATTATAGATATTCTGGTCAATTTACACGCACCTTGACTAATTCCGAGGTCCTGAAGATAACAACCATGTAAGTCTTTAGTGATCCTGAAATTTATAACATCCAAACTAGTAAATTTTTAAGATCAAATCTAGAACCTGATAAATTGAGCTATACCCCTTAGATTTCCTCTTCCAACTGAGAACATCATGTAAATGTTATGCATGTCCTCTGCATTTCCAATGCGTGGATTATTTATTTATTTGGTCACTTAGAATACTGAACAAAAATTTTCCACTTCGATTTTGTGGATATCTTCCATTTTATTTGGTAAATCATTTTTAATTTTATGTGATTCAAACTTCGAACATTTATTGAAAGTAAGGTGGATTTTCATATCTTGTTAAAAGAAACCTAATAGAGTGGCATTTTAACAGTGGATGTGTAGCGTGTGAGGGGAAATATTATGTACCAGATGACATCCCGCGCGCTGCCATGAGCTTATAAAACAAATGCACTTAATAATGTTATAATTATGAACTAGCGCTAGATAAGTAATAGAAATTAAATGTATGATGGAGTAAATATTTCATGACGGAAAAAAAAGTTGTGTTGGTGATCAAAAACTTAGAGACTGAACAAAATGATTTGTAGCAATTTACAGTGTTTTATGAGGAAAGATACAGTGCTTTCACCACATGATTTAGCTTTTCAGTTAATAAAAAGCAAAAAAAAATTACAAAGTTAAATTCTCTACCAACTTAATATTAAAAAAAAACCAACAAAGATAATTTTGGAAGGAAAAAAATCCATGAGAAAAAACGTTGCAGCAATTGACAATATTTTATGAGGAAAACTATAGAGCTTTTCCCAATAAAATAAACTAAAAAACCATTTAGAAAAATATTGTAGCAATCCACAGTGTTTTGTGAGAAAAACTACAACGCTTTCTTCATATAATTTAACTTTATTGTAATTATAATTTTTAACCAACTCAATATTTAAGAAACAATCGACAAAGATAATTTTAAAAAAAAATCATAAAAAAATCACATGGGAAAACACTGCAACAATTCACAGTGTTTTAAAGAAAAAAATAACAAAGTTAAATTCTTAATCAGCTCAATATTAAAAAAAATCGACATAAACAATTTTTAAAAAAATAACAAAACAAACACCAAAAAAAGGAAAAAAATCATGTTGGAAACACTGTAGCAATTCACAGTGTTTTGTGATGAAAGCTACAGTGTTTCCCCACATGATTTAGCTTTATTTGTAATGACTTGTAATTGTAATTCACAAATAACTCATAACTCAATATTAAAAAAATAAAATTGAAAGGATAATTTGAAAAAAAATTATAAAAAAACCATGCGGAGAGACACTAAAGCAATCCACAATGTTTTATGAGCAAAACTACAATGCTTTCCCCACATGATTAAGCTTTATTACAAAGTTAAATTTTAACCAACTCAATATTAAAAAAAAATTGACAAAGATAATTTTGGAAAAAAATATTACAAAAAAAACACAAAAGAAACTGGAAAAAAACCATGTGAGGAAAAACTATATCAATCCATAATGTTTTGTGTGAGGAAAAACTTGCATTCACTTGTAATTGCAATTCTTAACTAGATTAATATTTAAAATATAAAATTGACAAAGATAATTTTAGGGAAAAACAGAAAAAAAAACCATGTGGGAAAAAACATTGTAGCAATCAACAGTAATTTTCGAGGAAAGTTACAATGTTTTCCTCATAAATTATAACTGTAATTTTTAACCAGCTCAATATTAAAAAATAAAATAGAAAAAGATAATTTCAGAGAAAAGCATAAAAAAAAACCATGCGGAGAAACACTGTAGCAATCAACAATGTTTTAAAGAAAAAAAATTACAAAAAAAATTCTCAATCAATTAAAAAAAATCAACAAATATAATTTTGAAAAATAAAGAAATAAAATAGAAAAACCATGTGGAAAAATATCGCAGCAATCCACAGTATTTTAAAGAAAAAAATTACAAAGCAAAAATTTTAACCAGATCAATATTTAAAAAGTAAAATCAACAAAAATAATTTTGAAAAAAAAATAAATGAAAAAAAAAGCAAAATTTGAAAAATTGAAAAAAAAAAGTAATTTTGAAAAAAAATAATTTTAAGAAAAAGAAAAAAACGAGGAAAAAAAGAGGAAAAGTTAGCAAAAAAAAAGGGGAAACACTAAGGATTACTATTGTAATCCACAGTGAATTGTGTGTGAGGGAACAATAATTCCCCCACACAATTTAGATATTGTTGTAATTGTAATAGTGTTTCTCTTTTTCTTTTTCTTGCCCCTTAATTGTTTTTCTACTTGGTCATGATTTTTTCTTTTTAATTTTATTCTTTTATATTTTGTTGATTATGAATTGGATTTGATATTTTGTTTTGATTTACTTTCTATTAAGTTATCGTGATATCAAAAAAAATCTTAATACTAAGTTGATGCTCGATCTTACAAGAAAGAATTCAATTTATTGCTTGAAAAAAAATGAGGGGACCAAAATTTACATTGAGACCAAAATGGAGGGATTTTTTTTCAACATTGTTCATGGGAGCATTTTTAGCAATTTTGGCCTCTAGAGTTATGCAAATTTCACTTTTGGTTCATTTAATTTGACACGTTTGTGCTTTGGTTCAAAACTTAATTTTGTTCACTTCTTAATCCTAAGTTTAACAAAGAAAAGAGAAAGTTATTAGAAAACAAATGAGAAGAGAGAAAATTATTGGTTGTCCACTTTTCAGCAACCAAAAAAGAATGATCTTAATGTTAATGAGTTTCATTTGACGAGATGAGTTATATTAAAAGTATTTTTTTTATCACTAATACCATTGAAAAAACTAGATTGGGACTTGAAATTTTTTTTCCATTGAGGATTGATTTTTAGGTTTTTTACAGATTAAAAGTTATTTTGAGGTTAAAAATAAGTTTATTGAGATTTATGGGTGTTTCATAAGTGTTTTGCTATTGTCATTGGGGTAGCTATGGAATGGCTATTCGGTGACGAGGATGTCTAGTCAGTCGAACTTGAGTATGGGCTCGAAAGGGCCATATCTTTTGATCCGATCGTTGGATCGTGTTCAAATTTTTACAGGGGTTTGCAGAGGCTGCTTTCTTGGGGTAGGTATGGAATGGCAACTAGGTGACGAGGATGTCTGGTCGGTCGAACTTGAGTACTGGCTCAAAAGAGCTATAACTTTTAATCCGAGCGTTGGATCGTGCTCAATTTTTTATAAGGGTTTCCAAAGAATATTGTCCTTGGGGTAGCTATGGAATGGCTACTCGGTGACGAGGTTGTCTCGGCAGTCGAACTTGAGTACGGGTTCAGTAGGGTCATAACTTTTGTTTTCATTGGGGCAGCTATGGAATGGCTACTAGGTGACGAGAATGTCTGATCGATCGAACTTGAGTATCGGCTTAAAAAGGCCATAATGTTTGAGCCAGCTGTTAGATCGAGCTCAATTGTTTGCAGGGGTTTTCAAAGCCTGTTTTCGTTGAGGTAGCTATGGAATGGCTATTCGGTGACGAGGATGTGTGGTTGGTTAAACTTGAATATGGGCTCAAAAGGGCCATAACTTTTAATCCGAGTGTTGGATCGCACTCAATTTTTTACAGGGTTTCCAAAGGCTATTGTCCTTGGGGTAGCTATGGAATGGCTCTCGGTGACGAGGTTGTCTCGGCGGTCGAACTTGAGTACGGGTTCAATAGGGTCATAACTTTTGATCCGACCGTTGAATCGTGTTCAAATTTTTACAGGGGTTTCTAAAAGGCTACTTTCTTGGGGTAGTTAGGGAATGGCACCTAGGTGACGAGGCTGTTTGGTCGATCGAACTTGAGTATCGGCTCAAAAGGGCCATAACTTTTTATCCGAGCGTTGGATCACGCTCGATATTTTACAAGGGTTTCCAAAGGTTATTGTCCTTGGGGTAGTTATGGAATGGCTACTCGGTGACGAGGATGTCTCAGCGGTCGAACTTGAGTATGGGTTCAATAGGGTCATAACTTTTGATCTGACCGTTGGATAGTGTTCAAATTTTTACAGGGGTTTCCAGAGGCTATTTTCTTGGGGTAGCTATGGAATGGCAACTAGGTGACGAGGATGTGTGGTCGGTCAAACTTGAGTATCGGCTCAAAAGGGCCCTAACTTTTGATCCAACCTTTGGATCGCGCTCAAATTTTTACAGAGGTTTCCAAAGGCTATTGTCCTTGGGGTAGCTATGGAATGGCTACTCGGTGACGAGGATGTCTCGGCGGTCGAACTTGAGTACAGGTTCAATAGGGTCATAACTTTTGATCCGACCATTGGATCGTGTTCAAATTTTTACAGGGGTTTCTAGAGGCTGTTTTTATTAGGGTAGCTATGGAATGGCTACTCGGTGACGAGGATGTCTTGTCGGTCGAACTCGAGTATAGGCTCAAAAAGATCATATCTTTTGATCCGACCGTTGGATTGTGTTTAAATTTTTACAAGGGTTTCCAAAGGCTGCTTTCCTGTGGTAGCTACGGAATGGCTACTCGGTGACGAGGATGTGTGGTCGGTCAAACTTGAGTATCAGCTTAAAAAGGCCCTAACTTTTGATCCGACCGTTGGATCCTGTTCAAATTTTTACAAGGGTTTCCAAAGGCTGCTTTCTTGGGGTAGCTATAGAATGGCAACTAGGTGACGAGGATGTCTGGTTGGGCGAACTTGAGTATCAGCTCAAAAAGGTCATAACTTTTGATCCAACCGTTGGATCGCACTCAAATTTTTACAGGGGTTTTCGGAGGCTGCTTTCTTGGGGTAGCTATGGAATGGAAACAAGGTGATGAGGATGTGTGGTCGGTCAAACTTGAGTATTGGCTCAAAAGGGCCATAACTTTTAAAAATTTGAATAAGATCCAACGGTCGGATCAAAAGTTATGGCCAACCCATACTCAAGTTCGACCGACAAGACATCCTTGTCACCGAGTAGTCATTCCATAGCTACATCAAGGTCAACAACCTTTGGAAACCCCTATAAAAATTTGAGTGCGATCCAACGGTCGGATCAAAAGTTCTAGCCATTTTGAGTCGACACTCAAGTTCGGTCGACCAGACATCCTCGTCACCGAGTAGCCATTCCATAGCTAACCCAATGACAACAGCATCTGGGAACCCTTGTAAAATTTGAGCGCGATCCAACTGTCAGATCAAAATTTATGGTCCTTTTGAACCGATACGTAAGTTCGCCCGACCAGACATCCTCGTCACCTGTAAAAATTTGAACAACATCTGGAAACCCCTGTTTTAAACCCGATCCAATGATTGAATCAAAAGTTATGGCCCTTTTGAGACCATACTCAAGTTCGTCCGACCAGACATCCTGTCACCTAGTAGTCATTCCATAGATACCCCAATGAAAACAGCCTCTAAAAACCCCTGTAAACAATTAATCTCGATCCAACGGTCAGCTCAAATGTTATGGTCCTTTTGAGCCGATACTCAAGTTTGACCGACCAGACATCCTTGTCACCTAGTAGCCATTCCATAGCTACCCCAATGAAAACAGCCTCTAGAAACTCCCGTAAAAATTTGAACATGATCCAACAGTTGGATTAAAAGTTAAAGCCCTTTTGAGCTCATACTCAAGTTCGACCGACAAGACATCCTCGTCACCGAGTAGTCATTCCATAGCTACCTCAAGGACAACATCCTTTGGAAACCCCTGTAAAAATTTGAACACGATACAACGGTCAAATCAAAAGTTATGGCCCTTTTGAGTCCATACTCAAGTTCGACTGACAAGACATCCTTGTCACCGAGTAGTCATTCCATAGCTACCCTAATAAAAACAGCCTCTGGAAACCCCTGTAAAAATTTGAACACGATCCAACGGTCGGATCAAAAGTTATGACACTATTTAACTCATACTCAAGTTTGATCGCCGAGACATCCTCGTCACCAAATAGCCATTCCATAGCTACCCCAAGGACAATAGCCTTTGGAAACCCCTGTAAAATTTTGAGCGCGATCCAACAGTCGGATCAAAAGTTATGGCCCTTTATAAGTGTTTTAAAGTGTAAAAAAAAATAAAAATGGGTTTTTTTTTAACCAAGATGGCGGAACCCAATTTTCAAGTGGCTAAAGATGAACTAGTAGGGAACGTGTCATCTACAGGTGCAAACAACACGTCGCCTGCTTTTAAGAAAAAAATAAGTGGACGAGTCTTGCCATTATAAGAAGAAAAAACAATGATGCCTAGGCACGCGGGCCTTGCTTTTAGATCTCCACATCTGACCTTTTTTTTTAGGGCCAAACGTGTTGACCCGTCCAAGCCTGTCTTTTCACTTTCATTTTAATTGCAATTCATTATAATAAATTAATTAGAAATTTTTTTTTTGTTTTTTAATAAACTTATAACATTCTTTTTAAAATATTAGCAAATGCTTTTTTTACAGCTCTTCGCAATGTTGTTTTTTTCTAAAATTTTATTTGGTGGCTTTCCCAAGCATATCTATTATTATTATTATATAATTAAATAAAAAATAAATTAAAAAAAGTTATTAAACCCAATCTAGTTCATATGGGTCCCAAGTTTGATGAGTTAACTCAAGTCAATCCAAAAAATTGTTGTTTCAATATATAAAAAGAAAGGGTTAAAACAATGTCATCTTCAATATTTTTTTCTTGAAATTAAGTTGGGTTTTAATAAGGTCGTGTTTGGATCTGCTGGGTCAACCAGGTCATATCGAGTCAATTTCTACCTGGTTCAATTTGAAACCTAAACCAAGTAAGGGGCAAAGTCAAAGGGTCTTCGGGTCGGTGACACAATAAAGAAATTTAAACAAGAATGCATGGACCGTGTATTATTTTTATATATTTTTTAATACAATCATGTCAAAACTATCAAAATTTGTTTAAAAAATAAATATTCTACAAAAAAAATTGCCAAGTAACAAATGGAGTGCGGTGAAAAGATAAATTGGTTTTGGTTTTGGTTAGATGTATTTCATACCTTGTATTTCAAATCATCCAAATTTTTTTATATTTATTCTAGTTGCTTTATGATTTTTATTAAATAAAGAATGTAGAAGAAAACAATTATATTTCCTAGTAGACAAAAAAAATAGAAGTGGAAGAATGATACTAGCAAATCAATGAGATTTAAATAATTATTTTTCTTACAAAAAAATTAATTCTCATATAATTAAATAATTTTTTTGAAGGAATGTCTATGACACAAGTTCAAATATTTTAATTTGTACTTATTTTTCAGGTTCTCAACTTGATATTTAGTTAATATCAATAAATCTTTTTAATATTTATTAACATATATAATTTTCAATTTATTTTAATAAATAAATACATCAAGTCTTAGTTAATAGTTCATAAGTTTTTGATGCTAGAAATTAAATGCATTGAAAACACTTACAAGTTCTTTTTTTATTTTGTGTAAAAAAACATTTCATCCGACCCAAACCAGAATTAACTAGCTAGCAATAACTTGCATATGTCTAAAGTGTAAATAATCACTATGTCTTTTTTGAAAGGAAAAAAAAAAGGCAACCTTACCTCCAATTCCTATCCATAGTTTTAAAACCCGGAACCCGACCAACCCGAGGCTGAAACCAGGCCAGGTTGAAGAAAAAACAGGGAAAGGAAAAAACAGGTGTGACTCAACGGGCTGACCCGGCAAGATCCGGTCAAAAACTCGGTTGCAACCCGTTGACTTTTGTTTTTTTTTTTAACTAAAACAACGTCATTTTGATTTTTTTAAAAAATAAAATTGACCCGGGTGACTCGATCAAAACCCAAAACCCGGGTCCTTGTTGCTAACACATATATGAGTCTTTGTTGCTACCTTGATATTGTATTATATTCCATTTAAAATATATATTTTAAGCATTATTTTTAATAAAACATATCATTATGTCCTTGGGTATACCAACTTACAATCACATTTTTCTATAAAAAAGATTCAATCAATTATAACTTTTAGTTTTTTCCTATTCTCTATTATGTTTATATCAATTATTTTTGTTAAAAATGACATGCATGTACATAGTACTTAAGTAATTCTATTATAAAATGATGAAAATACCATTTTAAATCAATAAGATACTTGTTTTTAAAAAAAGTAGAATACAATGTAAATATTGTTCGTGTAGATATTTGAATATGAATAAAATTGGTTACAAATTGTTGATCAATCAATTCTTTGATTAATATGTTATATATTATTCATTTTTCCCTTCTAATAAGAAATTGAGTGTAGAAACTTCATCCAAAGTGGAGGCAGGTAAAACCTCACAAATCAAACTAAGCATGAGATTCTTAACTTAGTTTCAAAAATTTAGAGATGAATATGTGTAATGCTAAGAAAACTACACCCTAAGTAAAAAACAATAAAGCAATAAATAAGAAAGATGTAAAGGAAAGCTATAAATTACAATAAAAAAAACATTAAATTATAAAAAGCGTATAAGAGAATTGTATACATGAGGATGGTCCTGTAAAGGAAAAATATAAATTATAAAAGTAAATGGCAAGAAAGACAAAATGTAAAGTTATAAAAAAAAAAAACATTAATTTTGTAACAAAAAATGTGTATTGATAGGGTTGGCCATTGTTTCCAACTGTTAGACAATCTATTTATAATGTAATCGAGTTTCAAATAAACTATAAATTCTAATCTTATATAAATTGTTTATGGTAGATAAAAATTTTACAACTTAAATGATAGTATAATTCATACTTTCTATTCGCATGCCTCCTCCTAGTAATTAAGTATTTTAGGACTCTAATTATACTACAATATTCACCAATGTTAACTGCTAAAGACTAGTATTTTGAATAGGAATTGATCAATGATCCATAAAGTGAATCCTCATCTTTTTAATTGATGATTGATCTTAACTATCTACATTAGTTTGCTAAAAAAACACAGACTGTACACCTATTATTCTTGATCAAATGATACATGGATGTTCATTTTTGTTTTATATAAACAATGCCCTTATATTCTTTTATTTCAAATAAATGAAGGAATGTTGGCATGTCTCCTTCTTGAATTAATCAACAAATTGACCATCGATGACATGAAAAATCAAGCATTGTTTTTTTAAATATCGATCATTTTCGCTTATATCGATATTTTCGCTTATTGATATAAGAAGCATTGTTTGGTTTTGGCACAATGCTTAAAGTTATAAGAAGTAAGAATTGTTATTTTAAATATCTATCTAACAATTAATATACAACTCTTTATCTTTTTTTGAAAAATCCCTAATTTCTTTCTATAAAAACCAAAGATTTTCATAAACCTTCAGCTTTTTTTTTTTCAAAAATTGCATCTTTCAACAACTTTTCATAACAAAAACCTTATCTAATTACTTATTTCAAGAACCTTACCAACTGCGTCCTTAACACTAATTAGAAAATTATAAGTAATTCCCTAAAGAGCATTAACAACAAGAAATCATCCCTGAAGGAGCTTTTCTCTTCACTTTAGACATTAAAAGAGAAAGACGATTGCTTCAAGATGACTATGGAAATCTCAACATATGAAAAAAATTGATAAAACGGCCCAATGTTACCATTTCTGATGACATCTACTGGCTTAACTAAATGTAACATTATTTTGACGATGACTGGAAATGGAAGGATTGTTTTATTCCATTCAAATATCCAGGATTACCATTAGATCAAATAAAAAATTGTTGGTCATTCTCTCTCTCTTCTAGTTAATGTCTAACAATGATTCATCTTCAAGTATAGGATGGAGACTGTAACTTTATTTGACTTAGCCATGATAACAGGCCTTTATCTAGGACATGAAGAATTATGTGCTTCTTTATAAGTCTATGCTGGTCAATTTAAAGATATGTTAATAGGCACCCTTATATATAGTACTCTTATAAGATGCGAGAAGAAAAAAACAAACTTCCTAACCGAGCGTAAACATGTTGCTTTCTTGTTTACTAAGTATACAAATACGTATCTTCTCCAAGTCTAAATTACCTACTAAAGCCTTCTTAAAGGTAGTTGTGGCCTTGACAAAAGGTTATGCTATGGATTTAGGCCTTTGTACTAGGATATATTTATAAACTATTAGGGGAATGCCAAATAAAAAGATGTTAGCCGTTCTCTTTCTCTTTTAGTTAATGTCCAATAATGAATCATCTTTAAGTATGGGATGTATACTATAACTCTATTTAACTTGGCCATAATAGGAGGCCTTTGTCTAGGATATGAAGAATTATGTGCTTCTTTATAAGTCTTTACTAGTTAATTTAAAGATATGGTAGTAGGCACCCTAATATATAGAACTCTTATAAGATACGAAAAGAAAGAAACAAACTTCTTAATCGAGCGTGAGCATGTTGCTTTCTTGCTATACTAAGTATGTAAATACTTATCTTCTCTAAGTCTAAAATACCTACTAAAGACTTATTAAAGGTAGTTGTGGCTTTGAAAAAAGGTTATGCTATGGATTTAGGCCTTTGTGCTAAGATATATTTATAAAGTATTAGGGGAATGCCAAATAAAAAGATGTTGGCCATTCTTTCTCTCTTCTAGTTAATGTCTAATAATGATTCATCTTCAAGTATAGGATGCAGACTATAACTCTATTTGACTTGGCCATGATAGGAAGCCTTTTGTCCAGGACATGAAGAATTATGTGTTTTTTTATAAGTCTTTACTAGTCAATTTAAAGACATGGTAGTAAGCACCTTTATATATAGTACTCTTATAAGATGTGAGAAGAAAGAAACAAACTTTCTAATCGAACATGAGCATGTTGCTTTCTTGTTATATTAAGTATGCAAATACTTCTCTTCTCTAAGTCTAAAATACCTACTAAGGCCTAATTAAAGGTAGTTGTGGCCTTGACAAAAGGTTATGCTATGGATTTAGGATCCTTTGTGCTAAGATATATTTATAAAGTATTAAGGGAATGCCAATTTAAGAACGAGCAACATCTTTTATGGTGAAATAAAACATATATAGTGCTTTTTTGTGGGTATAGTTATGGAATATGATCTACTCCTATGAGTTCAGTGATGTGTAGTAAACCCTGTACCCTTAGCTGACTTATGTCGAAGAGAGATTAATGTAGACTCAGTTCCATAACTTTCTTTTTAGATGGTATATGAAAACCTTTATAGTTATGGTAAGAAGAAATGAATAATCTATGGCATTCCTCTCACAATGAGAATTAATTCAAGTTAGTTATCAAGTTCATAATTATAGAAGGCATAAGATATAAAGGAATAACATGATTCAATATAGAGAAGCATATTGGCTTATAGGGGACTTCATATTAGTTTGATAATCGACCATGTTCAAAGGAATAATTATTTCTCTAGGATTTACACTTGAACAAGTATAAATGTGACTTTAGCAATTGAACATCACTTAAGTTTGTCATAACCCAATTTTGATTCCCCAAAAAATATTCTTATATTTTTCTTTTTTTTCAAAAAAAATCCAAAAAAAATCAGAAATCTAAAATTCAAAAATATTTTCAGGATAAGTGGAGCTAAGTCTTTAAGCTACAAAAGATAAAAATTCCAAAAGAAAGACTTAATTTAAAGCAAAGTTTAAGGTTGAAATCTAACTTGATCAAAATTAAAAGAATTAATTAGGTTTAAGGAATTACTTAAACTTATAATGGGTTTAATTGACTTAATTAAGATGCAACTAAAGCAAAATTAAGTTTGAAAGTTAATTTGGCAAAAATTAGAAGAACTAATTAAGTTCAAGGACTTAATTAAACTTCTAATGGGTTGATAAGATTCAATCAAGGACTCGATTGCAGAAAAATCATGTTTGGATGCCTAGTTTGAATCAATTCGTAAAGATTGAAAGATTAGGAACATAATTGGAACTTGAAAAGGCTAAGTTGATGCATTCAAGGGTGCAATTGCAAGAAATTTAAAGTTGGAAGGCTAATTGAGGGGTAAATTAAAGAATCCTAAAACCAAGGATTAAAATGAAAGAGACGCACGCATTCAAGGACTAAAATTGATTAAAATCAAGGTAAATTTGAAAAAATTTAAAGTTTGAAGGTTAATTAAGGATGGGATGAAAGTATCCAAGACCAAAGACCATATTATAAAAGACACTGAATATTGAGTGTCAAAATTGATGTGACCAGGGATTTAATCAAAAGAAATCTTAAGATATCAACTTAAATTGGCTAGATTCAACAAAATTTGAAAAATCGGGGATCAGTTTGTAAATAAGGAAGAAAATAATGAAATGGTGTTGTTTCGGCACCACTGTTCATTTCCTTTTTCTTTTCTCCTATGAGGAAGCTGACTGAGATCTCTCTTTGTAGAGCCATTTAATGCTCTCTCATGCCTCAAGTAAGATAAAAAGCACACTCTCCTAGTAGCCTTGACATCATACTATGCCCCATCATAGTTCCTGTCGAGTGGTCCTTCTTATAGCTGCTGCAATGTTGGTCCAAAAATACTGACCCGATTAGCCTTGGATAACCTGATTTTAGTAGTATTAGGTTATTGGCTTGTTGTCAATGGTTGGGATCATTCTTAAAGGATTGAATGGTTAAGATGCAAGACTTTCCCCACCACCCACAAATAAGAGCAACCCATTCCAACAAGAAAAGAGGGGGGAGGACATAACTGAAAAACAAACACCTACACACTGTGTTTGCAAACCTTTCAACCCATAAACACTCAGTCCAACCAAAATCAGAGGGAATTTTGTTGTCCCAGCTGGGAAAAAAAAACATATAAAGCACCACTTTTCCTTTCATGTTCGAGCCAAAAATACCATTTCTCCTTCCCTACAGAACCTGGTACACCACAAAATAACACCACCAGCACCCTATTATAGCCAAAAACAATAAGCAGAGACCCTGGTAGGAAGCATAACAGCCATCACTTTCTTTTTCCTAACATTCATTCCTCTATTGAAGCTCTGAACCAATAACAACAACGAACTCTAACTAGTTAACCATTTGCCAACAAAACTTTAGTTGATTGACCGGTGTCAGAATAGTTACACTTCCCCATCCATAGCAACACCGAAGTTGTGAGCAGTAATTGACTCCGCCATGAGTAGTAGTTGCACCGCCTTGTTACAGCTGTGACCAATATTTGATTCAACTGTAACCAAGTAGCAGAAGCCTCAAGTCTCAACAACCTTATTTCCTTGTTTTCTCATTGAAACAACTTTGATCATTAGCCTTACTACGGTCGTGAGTCTCAGTTTCTATTCTAACAAAAAAATATTACCAGGTATGATGCTTTGTCCTTCCATGAGTACATCACATTGATAAAGTTAGCCAACCTTTGTGATTTTTGTGAAATAACTAACCATTTAAATAGGTTTGTTAGGCAGTTACACAACTGTCATTGTGAAACAATTATTTTAAAAAAAATCAGGAACACAAAATTTATGAATCAATCAAATTAGTTAAAAACCAATGTCTTTGTTTTCAAAAATACAAATTTTGCAAATGTTTTTAGAATCCTTTTTTTTAAATAATATATGGTGCAGTAATCGATGCAGACAAAGAACTAACATGTATTCATATGTATTAGGAAAAAAAATGTTTATACAGTAATAGATATATTGCATAAAATCTAATAGAAGACACTTCTTAAAAAAAAAAACAAACAAACATGCTCTGATACCAATGTAGATTGTTAAAGGAAACTTACTAGTGATTTGAGAAATCACTTTCTTGTTCCTAGATCAATTGCTTTAATGCTATTTTAATTACTAGAACTAAAGAGATATTCCACAATACGAACGTCTTTGTCAAGTTAATTCAGAAAGTTAGATATGAGAGAGAGAGACCAATTATGTTTCTTTGCTTGCACCCTTTTAATATGGGTTATGCCTCTATATATAAATCTAGAGAAAGCGGTTATTTCTTTTAGTACCTGTGTGAAGTAGTTATAACTGTATTCATGGTGCAATGTAATATATGGTGCAGTAATCGATGCAAACAAAGAACTAACATGTATTCATATGTATCGGCAAAAAAAATATTTGTACAGTAATAGATATATTGCATAAAATCTAATAGAAAACACTTCTTAAAAACAAAAATGCTATGATACCAATGTAGATTGTTAAAGGAAACTTACTAGTGATTTGAGAAATCACTTTCTTGTTCCTAGATCAATTGCTTCAGTGCTATTTTAATTACTAGAACTAAAGAGATAATCCACAGTACGAACATCTTTGTCAAGTTAATTCAGAAAGTTAGATATGAGTGTGTGTGTGTGTGTGTGTGAGAGAGAGAGAGAGAGAGAGAGAGACTAATTATGTTTCTTTGCTTGCACCCTTTTAATATGGGTTATGCCTCTATATATAAATCTAGAGAGAGCGGTTATTTCTTTTAGTAACTGTGTGAAGCAGTTATAACTGCTTCACAACTCCTCTAAAATATGAACATCCCTCATGGGTAGACCAGGCATAACCTAATAACCAACAATTTTGTATTATGTTGATTCAAGTTATGATATGGCAGTATGTGTAAGATGTTAGGGTCAGATGCTATATTTTCTATGTATATACATCCCATGATCATGGATTTCTCTCACTTATAAGCTCAAGGTTGTAGGTTTTTAATTGTTTTTTTTTACCATCATGAACCCCTCATCATATTTAAAAATAAACATTTCTATTTTGATATTAAAGTCAAAACAATGAGGTTGATGTCCAAAGATTGTTGATGTTGTGTTTTCCCTTTGTATGTGAAAATATTTCCCTACCATTTAAATTTTAGCTCTACATATGCAATATGTAAGTTCTTTAAATGTTCTAGTTTGATCTTTCAAAAATAAGAATGACCCACTTGTATTTGTTTATGAGTTAGGCTTTCAAGGCCAACTTCTTGGCATGATGGGTTATTTCATTTTTCTTGGATAATCACTGTATGTTTTTAGCCCACACATGTTTCCTTGGTTGAAGCCTGTATCAGTTTTAGGCTTGGTTAGGAAGCTCAATCCATGTGACTGGACTAAGCCTTTAAGGTTTAAGGTTGTGTTTAATAAGGCCTAATTCTGACAAAGAAAAAAAATATATTTTTGGGTTTTTAAAGTTTGTTTACCAAACGAAGCATTATTATTATTATTATTATTAAGGATCATTTTGAAAAAATTTTAGTCCCTAATATTTTTCTACCCTCTTATATTTAATATTTGAAATTATGACCTATACACGAGGTGTTTTTCTGATATTAGAAAAAAAAATTATTATTTAAAGATGAAAAAAAATAACAAAATCTTCTTTCAAAAATACATTTAAATATTTTGATTTTTGCATATGGTCAAGTCTCTAAAAAATAAAATATCATATTTGCATAAATAATAATAAATAAAAATATATATAAATGGCATAACTTAGCATCTTTTAAATACTAAAAATTCAAGAAAAATAGTTTTTATTTTGCATACATATTGGATTTAATAACTAGTTTATTAAAGTCATGAGAACTTGGTCTATATTTTAAAAACACCAAAAATATGTTGTGTTTCTTTTAATATCCAGGATTATAAACTTATATGTAAGATGTATTTCCGATATTAAATAAAAAAAATAATTTTTTTTATTCTTATGTTTTGACTCTAGAATAGTTAGGCTTAACCCTTAAAGTTATAGTCCATTCTACTAGGGTGGACCGACTTTAACCATTAGACAAACCAATGGTTAGAAAACACAACAGTACTTTAGTTTGCATCAGACAAATAAATAATGCAGCATACCTTAAGTAAAGTGTACTAGGGGTGATACGTCATCCTTGTATATAACTAGTCTTCTTATCCAGATTCTAAAACCAATTAGGGTTCTAGTGACCAAAATACTAGGTGGCGAATCCATCCTTTTTTAATTGATAAGAAACAAGAATTCATTATTTTTCCACTCATATCCCAATGATCTTAGCCTGAAGGGATGTTTTTCGCGATGCTACACACGTGCACTTAAGTTGTTGCAGGGTCAGAGACTTCACACTGGCAGCCGGTCACTAGTCAGGCATTTTCCTCTTGAATTTGACTAATATTATCTTCAACATTTTGTTGAAATAGATGGTTGATAAGTAATTTTTTAATAAAGAAACTTCTATCCAAAATAAAAGGAGGAAGCTATTAAAAAGCCTAACTAGAAAGCCAAGTAAAAAGCCTGGCAAAAGAACTCCTAATAAGCATGCTCAATTTTAGCCTATCATTTCTTTATATCTATAATTTATGTTATGACATCATTCATCTTGTCCTTTTTAGCTTGTCATCCTTCTAAGATTCATTCCTCTTGAAAAAAACACTCAACTTATCAAGGCTCACCAACCATTTACGGTTTCTAATAATGATGATGAAGAATCTATTACCTAATTGATGAGAAAACCTCGGGTAAGCAATTTGTTTGATTGACTTAGATTTTGTCATTTTGATATCCTCTGTCATACCCGACATAAATATGGAACCTCAAAAACATAAAGGAAAATATAAAAAGTGGAGTCACCACCTAGTTATTTTAGGAGACTAAAAACCTAAAATATACAATGGTTCCAGAGATCTAAGGGTTTGATTATGCTTAGTGGTGATAAAAAGCACCCTAATTGTATCCTTTTTAAGGAAAAGTGATCTTAAGTATGCGTTTCTACTAAATTTATTTTACTCATGCCATTAATTGTTTGAATTTTTTTATGAGTTTATTCACAAGTCATTTATTATTTTTAGATGTTCATCAAGTTAGCACCGACCCTAAATAAAGAGTCTCGCAACTTTACTTTTTATTAATAATGCCAACAAATTCAATGATATGTAATATTTTTATTGAATTAATTCATAACTAGTTATCTGACTCATGCCATGTTACCAGTCAGAGCATAATTTTCTTTGACGTTGTAAAAAATATTCATTCCTAAGTCAAACATGGTTAAAAAATGACATAATTTTTTTTATGGCGCAAGTTTGAATTACTTGTTCACTAGAATTTTTTTATATATACAATATTTCTTATGTGTTTTTAAAGACTAGGTTGGTGCTCATGCTGAAGAAAAACATGGTGAGGAAGAAGAGCAAAATGTTAATAGTGATAATAAGTTTGCTGATATGTTTGAGATGCCACCTACAACTTTCTCTTTTAAAGATGCTGATACTAATTCATGGAGATCTATAATGGAAGATCATATAGCTCATATTGAGATGAATATGAGTCATCTTTGAGACTCTTAAGCATAAATCATAGCTAATCAAAAGCATATGGCCGGTGACATACAGGATATCAAGACCATGATGGCAAATCTACTCTTTTGATATCCATCATCCTATGAGAAAGTACCAAAAGTATTTTCACATTTTCATGATTTTATCTTTTCATGTTTTTGTATTTTTCCCCTAATTGTAATGTATATTACATTTTAAAAATTATAGCATGTTTTTATATTTTATTTCTTTATTACTTATGGTTTATCCTTCCTTCACTATTACTTTTTGTTGATAACAAAGAGGGAGAGAATTGAAGTATTTGTAAAAATAAATGTAAAACATGATTATATAATTAAGAGGGAGAAACATATATGTATAGATTATTGTTAATTATTAAAAGTCTTTAAGAGACTATATTGCAAATATAGGGGTGATTAATCTTTTTATATCTATATGTATACATTAATTGTTATCATAAAAAAAAAATTGAAGATTGTTGATCTCTGGGTCACATATTAATATTTATATATTTTGATAATAACAATTAAATGAAAATGGACTAATGATATACTTGGTTAAAGTTAAGTTTAAACAAGTTTATATGAATATAATCAATAAGCATTAAGAATTAAATAAAGAAATAAATCAACAAGTAAAAGATACAAAGCAAGTGAAAACTTAATTCTTTAGGATTCATTTTAGTGCTTATTATGTAAACTTTATATCTTATTTGATAGCATAAATTAAAATAAATTCACATACTTCACATTGCATGCATTATAAGATTAATATGCATTTAATCAGTTCAAGAGTTACCAGGTTTAAAATTAAATTTTAAGTTGAAAGGTCGATCGTTTGGCCATACCAAGGGAACCGGCCGACCGTTTATTTATCAAGGATGAACACCTAGAAATTTGCAGGAACTGGTTGATCAATTGGCTTAACCAATCTAAACTAGTTGACTATTTTAGCTGTCAGAGGAATAGAAACGGTTATAAAACAACTAGTTTTTGCTATATATATAGCTTCTTTAATTGAAGAATTAAGCATGGACCTTGAATATTTTTAAGAGCAAAAATAACTTCGAATCATCAATCCTAAATCATACTCATATTTGTACATTAAAATCTTCATATTCTTGCATAAAAGTATAAATTTTCACACTTACTATACATAAACACCTTCATACATTCTAGCATGTTTGAGATTCTGGTAGTAGTTGCGGTTCAAAGTGTTTTTCGCTTAGAAATGCATCAAAATAATATTTTTATTATTTTTAAAAAATAATTTTTGATATCAACACATGAAAACAATCTAAAAACATAAAAAAAATTTAGCAAAAAACAAATTCAAAATTTTTGGGAATGCGGTTTGCACCGCATTCCCAAACGGGCACTAAATGCTGTTGAGTGATATATAAGTTTCAATTTTTTATCCATTTTTTGTGAGAATGTTGTTACATTTCAAACAATTGCAATCCTTCGAGAGTTTAAATGAAAAACTCTTGATCATTAGTGAGGTACATCATCAAAGTAAAAAGTCTTAAAGATGGCATTTATTCAAGTGATAAAGAGGGGTTTGGTGAAGATTCATCAAATATATTATAATCTTTGGCTTGGATTAGTAAAAAAAATACAATATTTAAAATCAATTTGGTGCTTGAGGTGTGGATATAGACTTGCCGAACCTTTACAAAACATATGTTTTTCATAAAAAAAAAGTGTTTTTTTTTAAATAACAACAAACATTTTTTAAAATAGAACGAACTACAAACATTTTTCAATCATCCAAGGAAACTCAAGTTTTTGAATTAGAATCCAAGTTCCTAGACTTTAAAAATCCCAATTTAAACCTTGTTTTGATCCCAAAACATGAAAAAAATAATTTTATAAATTTTTAAATCACTCATTTCTAGCTACAAAACACATTTTAATTGTCCAAAACACTCAAAATCAAACCAAATTAAAAAAACAAAGTCTTGTTCTACCTTGTTGGGCATAAGTGAATATAAAAACCACCTCC
>Ga0325401_1001330_pt1 | contig 20713 bp, 9 predicted proteins | sample PopdelMetagenome_FD_205666 | JGI IMG/M metagenome (GOLD analysis project Ga0325401, IMG submission 205666) | Populus deltoides microbial communities from Bellville, Georgia, United States - Xylem-PdKOR-R2 | ecosystem: Host-associated > Plants > Phyllosphere > Stem > Wood/Secondary xylem | place... | reverse complement strand
TACTTTTACGACTTGATTAGTCATTTCAGGTTATGGAAGCTAATAATGCTAGTAGAGTTATGCTGGTATTGACATTACCAAAATATTAGAAGTCATTTGATATTAGAATGATCGGTATCAACATAATTTAGAAATAAATGAGTCCTGATATCCTAGTATGGTTATCGGTATTGATGGAGTTAATTTGATTGAAAATATGAACTCTTCAACTACAAAAATTAATGTATGCTTAAATAGATGAATTAAAGGAAATAGTTATATGTAAGGAAAAGATAATGTATTATTTTTCTTAGTTATTAGGATTAAACATGTTCTTTGTGATTGTAACTTGAATATATATGTTTAATTTACAGGTACATTATAATCCCAACATGAATAACATATAAGTTCAAGATATATCTATTTTCTGTTAATTAGTTAGACTTTTGTTAATATAAAAGTGGATGTAAACATAAACTAATATTCATATATTAATACTTTTAGAATGCTATGTGTATATAAAATGTTGAATGTTATTAACTTGTTTTTCACCCATTTTAAGACTTCAGTTTAAGGATTTTAAATATATTTTCTCATTGCAATTTTTATGTTAAAGTTCATCAAATCATTACTAGGATTGTATTTTTTTTTTCTATGGTGCTAGATTCATTTAGGAAAAAAAAACTCTTATTTGCCTTACTTTCTTAGCTCATTTTCTAACTTTGAAGTTTTGTTCATTTTGGAAATGAATTCTATACAAAATGAAATTCTTATAATTATATAAAAATGAATTAAAGGGTGATGATAAATGTTATTATTATGGCGTGGATTGAATTATTGGGATCCATGATAATTGGATCATTATAAGGATACTAAAATAACCATGGTTTAAAGGCATGTATTTTTTTTTTATGAGAATGATAAAATGATCATTTCACTTTAGTGGTGAGTAAGAGAATGTGAAAGGAGTTATAATGATTCTTCCTTCTATTATAGTTGTTTTTTAATTAGATGCACCGTATTTAATGTTGGAGTCCAATAAATCAAGGGAATGCAATTACAGTAATAGTTATTTATCCAAGCCATGTCACAATAGTTTTTGAAATTAATTTTTACTTAGTTGTTATATAATTAAAAAATATATTTATATGAAAGAAAACAATGTAAACTATTTTAAAAATATGTTTTATTAGATGAATTTTTGTCTTATTTATGTGTTCTTTTAAACAAAATACTTATTATTAACAGCATGTTTTTTGAATAAAAAGTAAAAACAATTAAATTATTATTTTTTAAAAAAACTTCAATGACCTAGAATAAATAGAAAAAAAATATATCATTTCAATCTAACTCTATTTCGTTACTAATGCATTTCTCTTTTGTTCTAATAAAATTATATTTTAAATAAAAACTTATCATGATTTAAAAACATAGTTTCAATAAAAAAAAAAAGTCATGCCTCAATGTTTTCTTATGTAATCAAAGAAAAAAAGAATAATCAATATGAGAAAATCATATTAAAAAATTATAATAAAAAATAACAAAATAAAAATTTTAAGGCATGCAAGGAGATTAGAAGAAAATCTCACCATATAAATAGCAAAAAAATTGAATGAAAATAAAATTCAATAACTAAAATAACAATAACATAGTTCATTGAAAAGTATCGTCCATAGTGAATTATAAGGAGAAGCATAGTAATGAACAATGAAATAAATATTTATTTTAGTTTTTTTGTAAAATATAATATATAATGTGTAATGTGTAGTTCTCAATAAAATATAAAAGTCCTTTCTAATTCTCCTTTTCATAGATTGTGTGGCTTGTTTCTAGATGTTGATGGTGTGTCATTCCTTAGGTCTTAGTTTTTTTTTTTTGGTTTTATATCTTCTGTGTATGATAAGAAATTATCGATAATTTGAGTTATGGACTTTATAACAATTGCAAGCACATGTTGGATAATTCCTCAAGTCTACTTTATGAAAATATCTCTATCTTATCCCTTATCTTTTCAAGTTAGCAGTTTTAGGCACATTTATAACAATCAAGTCCTACATTGCTTTGTAACTTTTGCTTAAACTTATAAATAGGAGTAGTTTTAATTCCCGCAATCTGCTGCGGGTATGGATTCGAGGATCTGATTTGAAAAAAAAATAGAAGACAATGTTATTCAAAAGTTTTTTTTAAAAGAATTCTAAGTAGTGTTTTTTAATTGTAAAAAACAAGGGTATGTCGAGGAGTACTCTTTGACGGTGTTATTAAACCTGATCCAATGAGTAAACTTTGAAGTCTCTTGACCTGATTCCTTGCCTACTAGAACTTCAAATTAAAACAATGTAAGAGTTCTCATGATGTAATCTAGTCAATTTGACGAATCCAAAAACAACCAAGACAATTGGTAAAAATATGGTTGGCTAAAACCAAAATTCAGGGTAATATTTATTTTTTAGTATTGAGACGATGACACATTGGATCACCTCAATTAACCTGGGTTAACCACAAATTTCATGACCTAGGTTATGGACATGACCATAATACGTTAACTTGGTTGGCTAGTTGTCTCATTCTTATCCCTTTCTTTTTTATCTCCCCGATAAGGCTTTCATTGGACTTGGATGAGATGAAATATGGGACCAAATTGAAGAGTTAATATAAAATAAGGGCCTAAATTGAACAAAAAAATGATAAAAAAAAGTGTCTAACGTGTGTTACATGCGCACCGACATGTGAGGATTTCCACAACGTGACCTAGTTAATTTAAAGGGATCAAAGGCAACCAGGACAACTAGTAAAAATATAGGATGACTTTAAAAATGCATTTCAGAATGATATCTTTTTTTTTTAATATTGATTTTTTCCTGTTTAACCCAAGTTAATCACTAAATCTATGAATCATATCTTGGATGCAATCACAATGTGCTAACTTGATGGGCTCGATGTCTCTTTCTTTTCCCTTCTCCTTTTCTCTCTTTGATCGAGCCTTCATTGGACTTTAGTGGGATGAAACGTGAGACTAATGGTTCATTTGGGAACCGCGTTCCCTCAAATTTTAATTTTGTTTTACTAAAAATTATTTTTTTATATTTTCAAATCGTTTTGATGTACTGATCTCAAAAATAATTTTAAAAAAATAAAAAAAAAACATCATTTTAATGTATTTCTAAGCGAAAAAACACTTTAAATTGCAACCGATATCACAATCCCAAACAGATCCTAAATTAAAGAGTTATTAGAAAATCAAGTGCTAAACTAAAAGAAAAGGACTTGAGCTCTAGTAAGATGAGATTTTGGACTCATTGAAGAGTTATTATAAATTTAAATATTAAATTGAATGAAGAGGACAAAAATATATATGCAAGCATGTGGTAGGAGTTGCTGCATCGAGGAAGGGCGTGCAACTTCCTTCAAGCTTCAAAAGTGGTCTTTGTTAGTGTCTTTGAAACCATCTCGATGGTGGCTTCCTCACAAAGCGACGTGTGTTGACTATAGAGTTTTGATGTGATTTCGATGATCAATTTTTCTTTTCTTTCTTTTCCTTCATCTTTTATCTCTTATCCCCTCAAATTTCACATCATATCTTTGATCTTTCTTTCAGGGAGGAAAATGGCTACCCTTTTATCATAATTTTTAATTATAGTCCATTTAATTATAATCTTTTTAAAAATATAAAACCCAAACAATCTTTCATAAAATCAAGCGCCCATCTAATTATGGGATGTTTTTCTGACTATGCGAAAAACCTGCACTTATTGAAACAAACCATCAAGATGAAGTTGTAATGAAATCAACATAGAAGAATTAAATAGAAAAAACCTTTATAATTGAAAAAAAATAACGGTGTACGAATCCAGTATTGAAGGAGGCGCATCAACAATTGAAATAGTGGATTGCCTACCCCCTTTAACTTTTCATAATTCTGTTTATTATATGGAACATGTCCCTCCTATTGCTTAAGCTTTCGCTATGCATGTGCATGGTGTAAAAAAAGAATGTTGTTATTAATATATTAATGGTTAAATAAATAAATTAAATATAATTATGAAAATTAAAATAATATCATTCTTAAAATTTGAAAAAACAAACACAGTATTATTTCTAAAATATATATATAAAAAAGCAACGTATAAATATCCAAATTATATATGTTTTTATGTTCAAGCATAACGGTGATAAATTAAGTTGTTCTTTTTCTTTTTTATTTTATTTGAAAATAAAAGTATTTTTACGTTAATTTATATATAATCAAGATTATTTTTTAAAAAAATTTTTAAAGCACACGATCATTATTAGTATAATACAGTTAGAAAAGGATAATAAATTTTATTAAATGATGATTCTAAAGTTTAAACTCGTAAGAAAGAAAGAAAGAAAGAAATCACAGGAGGTTGCTCGAGTGGGTATCCTACAAGGAGAGAAGAGTAATAGAAAACAAGACATCACCTAGCTAGCTTGCACGCCGCTAATCATTGCCACAACGCTTGTGAGGCTCCATGCTTTTCGCCAAGCGGGCTTATCTCTCCATCTGACGCTGCAGCATCACGGAGTGGAGTTGCCACCAACCTTTAATGCACGCAGCAGTAATCAGGAAAGACGTCATCCATCATCTTGCTGCTGGTTCAAAATTATCCATTGAAATTCCATACCTTATCTTAAACTAACAACCCAATTTTGAGTTTTTTTTTTAACATAGTATTTTTTTTTTTTATGAAACAGAACAGTTAAAAAATTATTTAAAAAATTAACGTACTTAAACACCTACTACTCATCTTAAATTAAAAATTAAATGATTTTTTTTTCTTCTCTCTCTCCTCCTATCTCACCATCGATGCACTCCTAACAACCCTAAAATACTCATCTCTCTCTCTCCTTATATCAAAACCCGTGGCAGCCAAGCTTTCTTTCTCTACCAATAGCAGTGTTAGATTTTTTTCACCAAACCAGCCATCACCAGTTACCCTCACCACCCACATTTCACTTCTAGAGGCCTAATAAACACTTCTCCTCAATTAATTTGAAGTAATTTATATTTAATTTATGTTAATTTGATTTTATTGAATGTTAGGGATTTGAATTAGAAATTAGGCTAATTAAATGTAATTGAAGGTAAATTAGATATAATTATGTTATTTTTTTAATTATCAATTATTTTAGATTGTTGTTGATTGCGAATTAAATAATTATGTGTTTGAAATATTAGTGTTGATTTAAGTTAAATAAAGATGTCGCATATGTTATCTACAACACGTAAATAACATATAATATATGTGACATACAAGTCGCGGAGCATCTAAAACTCTCTCAATTATACTAGATTCTTAATTATTTTCCCAGCATATTTTACTTTACAAATTAATTTTTTAAAATGTGGTATCTTATCAAAATACTCCACAATTTACAACCGAGTTGGCGCGCAAATCATGATGAACATCTACCATTATCTGAAATTGTTGGAATAATAATTGAGATATCATTATTGCCACTATATTTATTTTCTTTTTTGCCCCTTCTCAGTTTTCAATTCATTAAATGTTTCAGAACTTCACATGTATATTGTTTGTTGAAAAATGCAAATCTACAACATCAATGGATATGAAAGTTCATATTCGGATTTCCAATGCATGCAGCCCATTATTCTACTTTTGGTTACAATAATAGCCTACGTCTCCCTCTGCCTCTCCCCATATCAAATAGATAGTTAAGAACAGGCAGCCATATGCCTTATCTACGAGTCTTATTCAAATAGTATTCATATATTATGTTTAATTATGATACATCAAGCAGGCAAGACAACAGCTGGAACCGGAACCCATCTTCGTTTTTCAGCTCGTTCACTTCATAGTGGGATTAGTTTGTCTCCCATATTTAGTACAGTGCTGACCTTGTAACGATATCGATGAGCACAAAGCAGAAAATAAAACCAATTGACAACCCCCATTCCTGCCAAAAGGAAGTAGAAGTAATCCAAATTCCCAGCATTTAGATCATTTGTCAGCCAGTCTGGATGGTGTCTCGTTCCAGTAACCTTATGAACAATGCTGCCCACCATGGTACTAAGGTAACTTGCACCAGCAAATGAGCAGAAGAAAAGAGAGTTACCGAGGCTTCTCATGTGATCAGGAAACTGCTTGTTGTAAAATTCAATTTGTCCAGTGCCAACGAATGCCTCGCATAACCCCATTAACACAAGTTGTGGAGCTAGCCAAAAGACTGACATGGGTTCAGCCTCTGGGTGTGAAATTGCTGCAGCCCTTCTCTCCCTCTCCACCAATCCAGCTACTACCATTGATAGAACAGAGAATACATTCCCAATTCCAATTCTTTGGAGAATTGTGATTCCACCTTCATGTTTTGTAACTTTTCGAATGGCTGGCACTAGGACCCTGTCATAGAATGGGAGCCATATTCCTATTGTTATCAACGACACGACGATGATGGAACTAGCTGGGATTTGGAATTTTTCTCCAAGGTGTCTGTCCATTTTCAAGGCTTGAGACACAGTAAATGTTCCTTGTTGTACCATTGAAGTCAAGCTAACAATACTAGAAGCCCATATTGGACCTATTTTTATCAGGCATTTCACCTCTTCAACCTGTTGGACACTGCACAATCTCCATTGATTCGCACACGAACCATCTGGCTTGAGGTCAGTTTCTTTCTCTATCATTGCAGCCTTGTTCAAAAACCTAAAAGATTAAAATTATTAATTTTCAAATTTAATCAGTACTCTAAGCAAACAACATTAATCATTTGACAACCATATGGATAAACAAATAAATAAATTCAACAACGTTGCTAGACAGCATGGACTAGCTGACTCATGATCACTACTCTGTGAGTATATGCAGTGCTACGAGGATGATGGTCTTGGATGGCATTTAGTGCCGTCATTGACAAGCACTTCTGAAAGGCGACCCCACTATTAAAAATCCGCCACCATTTCTAGCTACTCTCTAGAATACATGTGTTTATGTGCGTAATTTATAATATATAGTAGCTGATCCACTCAATGTAATAAATATTTCAATGTGAAAACTTTATGATATAACCAATAAGAATATGGTCTAGCAGTATTGAGTTACATTACAAGTCTAAATCTCTTATTAGTATAGTATATGAATAGCATCTTAATTATACCACTCAATTCGTCAACAAATCCGAATACAATTTCGCTAACCAATAAGAATAAAGTCTTGTTATTTATAATGAAGAAGATTATGATATGTTTAGATTATTAAATTCGTAAAACAATTGATTTTGGAAAAAAGAATCATAGTTTTTCCAATAGTCAGGGTTGGCAAATCACATGGAGTGTACTGTGTGTGTGTAGGAAAAAAGTTACCATCGTTTGTAGCTTCTGCAGCTAATATTTACTATTCATATTAAGAAAATCTCCAAGGATGCAGACACCTCACCTGATCTGATTGGTAAGAGGGAGCTTTGACAATATTGTTAATTGATCTTTAATTGGAGGATCGTAAAAGATCCCATCAACCTGCTCTCCATCACAATTGTCAGGAAGCTTAAGCCTACGCTTTTTATAAGCAGAAACAAAAACCTGTGCAATGCCAGAGAAAACACTTCCTTCTGGCTTTACATGCACATAAATCCTTGTTCCAATGAAGAAGAGTATGATGGAGCAGAGCATGAGCACAGTAGGTATTCCAAAACCCAAAACCCAGCTAACAGAGTCTTGAACATATACCACTGCGGTTAAAGTGATCAACATCACCACCGTGAAGGTTGTATAATACCAATTGTAGTAGCTGCTAATCCCTTTTATCCCTTCTTCAGTTGTAGGGTCAAACTGATCAACACCAAACGGAATGCTGCATGGCCTAATCCCACCTGTTCCGATAGATAGGAACCCCAAGCCAAGCAACAGAACACCCAATTGCATGCTGGTGGGACTTTCACAGTTCCCATAAGACTGCTGCTTTCCTCCAGGCTCGCATTTTTGAGGGTGAAGATAAGGCACCCATGCCGTCGAAGTCACAGTCACCATTCCCTAGCCAGCCCATTTCGATAAACATTAAAATGTGTATATTACTATATCTTACTGTTTATTTTTATATACGTTGACATAACACATGATATGGAAACATACAGTGGATCAATTAATTATAAATTATACAGTCACAAATAATTTGTCTTCTTGAAACCAAACATTGGAAATTAAATTAAATTATCTCCAGCTCTGGATACATTGCTTAACCAAATAATATTTTCAATCAGGAATTATTATTGTTTTGAGGAGCTTTTTTTATGTTTATCTCTTGGTTTATGGAGCTCGTACGTTATATTATTTTTGAAGTTTGATTAGAGCTGCGGGAAAGTGGGCAAAACTTGCCTGTCAACATTTGCGGAGTTGATTATAATCAATAATTACATATATTTGATCTATGTGTTTTTAAACCCATTAATTCATAATTAATTTAATCATTTTATATTCTTTTTCAATTTATTCTTAAGAGATAGAAAAAGAAAGAATAAGTAGATTGGTGGGAATTAATTAATTCTTTTTCATAATCTACATGAACTAAATTATGATAAGTAATTAATTAATTCTTCATTTGTGAATCTTGACATTTCTAAATAACTCATAGTTTCCCCAGTCAAGTTTTGCTTATTTTCGTTAATAAATAATAGTTAAAAAATAACGAGGACTTAATCTTTTTAATTAAAGTCCTGATTTCCTTAATTAATTCCTGTAAAAAGAAAATCTAGAGATTTTTATTCTTATGAATATATTTTACTATTTCTCAATATCATACGTCATTGTAAATATTGGTATATATTTTAATGTACAGAAGCTGTTTTCATAGAGTATGGAGAGTAATCAAACAACGATAGAGACTGAATATTTTTAAAGGAGGTCATTATCATGAAAACAAGCCTAAACCATAGATATGGTGGTGTACATAATTCCCCTAAAAGGTATATTTTCCTTTATAAAATAAAAAATCCAGGAAGTCATACATGAAACTGTATATTTCCTTTTCATCGGTAATGGCAGAAATCAAAACAGCACACAGACAGATGTATCGATGCAAAAGCCAAATGAGAAAATTAATCTTAATCTTACAGTAGGAAGAAATTACTGTATGAACAGAGAGTAGTGTAATATGGTCGGAGAAATGTACCAGGAAAGCTGCACAGGATGCAAAAGCAATGGTCTTAAACCTGCCCACATAGGCATCAGAGATAAATGCACCAACCAACGGTGCGAAATTAGTTACACCAGACCAGATGTTTATGACGTTTGCAGCAGTCACCTGCTCCAAGTGAAAGACTCTCATCAAATACACCATGAAGTTGGCTAGCAAGCCAAAAGTAGCCAGCCTCTCAAAAGTCTCATTTCCTGCAAAAACACAGTGATATATATCAGCAGGATTCTCTTTGCTAAAAGACAAGTCCTCTGTAACAAATTATTATAAAAGTAGTTTCGTTCTGCGTGGCAAAAAGACACAGATGATGGTCAGTCAGATCGGTGGAGAATTAATAATTAACCTAAGATAAAAGGCATGGCTCTCCATCCTCCGGGCTTCTTCTGCTCAGTTTCTGCAAGGTTGCCGTGCTTCTGCTCCGGTGATGATGGTTTTTGGAAGCATTTTATGGAGCAATATAGCCTGTATGAGCTGGTGCCCTTCTTTTCATCTTCAGCCATCCTCTTATCCTATATTCTAGTCCTCAAGTTCAGACTACAACTTGCTCTTCCTGAAGAGGACCAAGATCACCTATATACGCGCACACACCCCGAGGGGGTATATGGTATCGAGCATAGATATAAATGAGAAGAGACAAGATGATTGTATGGATGACGAAACGGGGGCCAAAGGTGACTGCATGTATATAGTCCTTGTGAAAACGACATGGACGTGTCCTATGATTCGGCCTTGCCCTTATATTGGTACTACCACCTCATGGCAAGAGCAAAACAAAACGCAAACGGCTCTCTCCTTCTCATCTAGGACCTACCCTTTGCTTTGTGGCCCGCGGAGAAAAATAGTGGAAGAAAAGTATTTTCCACATTATTTCAACCATGATAGCAGCATCTCTAACAATATCAGTATATGGATACCCCCCATAGAGTAAATTTAATTTTTTTTTAAGATTTTTAAAAATCTCGTTAAACAGGTTTAGAATTGTTTAGAATTTATATGAAAATTACTTGAAAATTAGATTTTTTTTTGGCTTTAAAAATTTATTTTTAGACTGAGTTATCGCAAACCACAAATCATCCAAATATCCGGTCTTTAATGATAATTTAAACGAACCACCTATGAGAAATCTCTTAAAACCTTATAGGAGAAATATATTGTATACATTAGAGTGCTAGCTCTTTTCTTGTGTTTTAGGTGTTTACACATTGTACTTTTCTCTTAGAAATAAGAGGCATAATGTTTTATTTACAAGGAAATCTAAAAACACTATAAATGACAAAATATCACATATATTATTTTAGGATAATTTTATAAATTTATTCAAATTTTTAGGTCTAAAATTGTAATCTCATGTATTAATTAGATTTTAGTCTTTAATTTCTAAAATTAATTTACAATCAAGTCACACTTTGATTAATTATCCCATTTTTATTTATAATCAATGGTTCTTATATATGTGACTCATTAGGTTCTCTAATAAGTTGATCCAAATATAAATCATAATCCTAAATAAAATAAGATTAAATAAATTAAATAATTTTATTTATTATTATTTCAATAATTGACTGATTTATATTTAACAATCAAGTACAATTTCTAGTAATTAATCTATCATGATTTGCCAATAACTAGTTTTCCAATATAATTATTATCTATAATATTTCAATTTATAGCATCTATTTTGATAAATTCTTGTCTATTTTGAAGATCAAATACGTATATTTGCTTAACCATCCAATTTATATATTATTTTATTAATAATAAATATATTCTATATAAATAAAATCAATACTGCGTGGCAACAATTGCAATCATTTCATTCTGGTTTCAAATATTTGTCACCAGCAAAAAAAAAAAAAAAAAGCTTTAGACTGACGATCCAATGAGCACATGGGCAACCTTAATTATATACAAGAAACAAAGATTTTTATATACGAGAAACAAAGACAAGGATATCTTGAACTGGCCACCGTTACAATATCGAAAGGTTGACTTGGACACTTGAAAATATCTCTTGGGGGATTCGGATCCACAGCCTCCTGCTCCTTAGGAGTGAGGTTCTTACCACTTGGCCTCGAAGGGCCTTGGTCGAAATTTAACATATATGTTTTCATGATTTTGTAATTTAGTCCTTGTTGTTTTGAAAATCATAGATTAATCATTTTGCCAAAGTTGACTGTAATTTTTTTTTAAAAAAAATTATATATTATCCTTTTTAAATGCAACTTTAATTTTATCTACAGTAGGCGAGATGGTTGGAAGAACCAACAGAAGGACTAAATTACAAGAGAATATAAAAACCTAGGACCTTATATTTGGTTTTTGAAAACAAAGGAGTAACTAATTATATTACTAAGAACTCATGGATTAAATAATAATTTACTTTTTAAATATAGTTTTGGTTTTTTGAAAATATCGATAAAAAATGTTATATGGCATTGTATAAAAAAAATTGAGTTATAATTTAAATAGTTGTTATAAGGTAATTTTTTGTTGTACGGTTTCTTTATATGTTGACAATAGGGTAAGTATTAACATGCTCGTTGGCCATTCTCAGGAGATGTATGATTGTTGAATTGATCGCTGGTCTTCTTTTAGATATTTGTTGCCAGTTATTTTTCTTTCAAGAGTAAAACTCACCTTAATTCCAGTTTTTTCTTCTTTTTTTTGGTGTATAAGTAGTTTCAGTTTCTTTAATGTCATAATTTATTTCCATTTATTTTTCTATTGCTCGATCTTGCAGCCCTTCCCTCTTGATGTTAAGAGGTTAATTTATTTTAAAAATTTGAAACCTCACAGCCGGAAATAAGAGTTCATTTCCTATAAAAATTTAATTTTTTTTATTAACATGGATATCCAAACCAGTTTGCACATATCTCGATTAATTCTACAGGTCCTCAAATTAATAATCATTTAAGCTTTTAGTGGCTTAAAAATTTATAAAACTCAAACTAGTAATATCTAAAAAGGCAAATTTAGAAACTAAATAACTAACCTACATCTTTCAAGGTTGAAAAAATTCGATTCTATCTTGAAGTGTTGGGCAGACAAAGCTAGAAGAAGATGGATCCGTAACCGTTACTAATTCATTGACTCATTGAAGCAAGATGAATAAAAGTACAATAATTCCCTTCAAGTGTTGTTAAATTACAATGACCATCCAAAACTTTGATGTTTTGACAAAAATCTCCTTCATATTTTACAAAGCTCTTCTTTTATATCCAAAATGCCTTAAACATTTCAATACCATCCCCGTAAAAAAGGGATTTCTGTAATACCTTCAAACTTTCAAATGGTGTCTGCAATATTACAACATTTCGAGGGCGTCATTACATTTTACAAAAGCAGAAAGTACAGAGTCTTCAAAAGCATTACAGGCACTACTACATAACAGGAAAAGAACTAACAGGTTGGCCAGAAAAAGAAATCCTGGCAAACGCGTCTACTGTGCTTTTAACATTTCCTAACCTTTAGTGAAAGAATGAATGAGAAACAAAAGAAAAGAAAAGAAAAGAAAAGAAAAAAGCACGATGTCTCACTCGATCAATACGTTTACAAGAGAGAGTGGAAAGGAAAAGCAAAACAAAAACAATCTGCTGGGGGTATATCCTTCACTGTCTTGTGTCCATCACTGCATGCCTTGTGTTTTTTTTTATGTGATAATGAGTAGATTATTCTCGTATCCGTTGTTGTGAACAATAGGGCGTAGGGGATCAAGCCTCCACTCACCATCAACAATGAACTTGATCTGTACCACAAGGTTAAGTGTTGAGATATAATCTGTTTAGGGGACATGATTATGCAAGTTGGCAAAAATGATTTACCTCATATCTGCCTGGATACAATTTCAGATACAAAGAAAAGATGCCCACACTAGACTTTTCCATCCTTCTCTGCAAAATAGCGATGCAAGTTTCACTCTTGTCTGAAATGATCTCACAGAGGACATGTTTATTCAAGCGAAGAAATCGCAATAATGTGACAGCAGAAATATAACAGCATGCCGTTGCATTATTTATATATAAAGCAAACAGATAACTTGCACTGGTCTAGATCTGGTTGCTGATGCAACAACATATAAAAATGCAGGTAAAGAACAGAAATGGAAAAAAATAAAAATAAAAATTGGGCTGTAAACACAAATATATGCAGCCTTGACAACTCCCAACCCATAATTCTCAAAACCATGGGAAATAATTGTCCCCGAATCTCTTCTTTCATACTAGGAAGAAATGCATGATGCAGATCGATCACAAGGATCAATAAATCTAGACATCACGGCGGAATAGAGACCAAATCCATACTTCCATGGAAAGCAACCTTTTTATCAGAGCCAACTCTCTAGATGAACAACAGCCTTTTCTATTCCACTAAGCCCAACTAGTATGAATAAAGCCTGTCTGTGTTGCACAACATGCTTCATCCACATACACAAGATAGTGCAGCCCACAAGTTGCCAGACAACCAAGTAGCTCCCATGTCCCAACATTCCATGAGGCTTTAGGCTTTTGACATTACGTCTCTCAATATAAGTAGCAAACTTAAAAATGGTATTTCGCCTCAACAAACCAAAGAGTACAAAAACAAATATGAATGCCAACGCATTTGATGACTGCAAAGCATCAACTTGCTATAATTTAGACAAGCCAGTATTATTTATTCTAAGTTTCTGAAAAATCAATTTAGATGGGATCAAACCTGGGTGGCCCAACCATCAAATGACCCTGCTAGGAACACCTCTGAAGCAGAACTAGGCCAAACTATACAAGCAGTGCGAAGAAGTTGCAAGGCTCTACAAGCGTCGTCGATCCTTTTCTGTTTCTCTTCCACTACCTTTTGTGCATCACTGTTTAAATACAGATATGGCACAAATGGAAAAGAAAATTAGAGCTATGTGCCATTTATTTTCCCACTAGACTATGTGCCATTAGATGAAGAGAACTGAGCATACATTATCGCAAGTGCAATTTTGCCTTCTGACACTGCTATTTTTGCCCTTGTTGACCGTAATTTATCCTGGGCATTCATTATCTCATTTTCCTGGAACTCGCAAGCATCAGAAAGCTTCAGCAGATCATCAGAGGCTCTTCCATTATCCTGGTGAAGAGTATAAAACATGATCTGAAAGAATTCAAGATACGCTTTGGACAAGTTTCTAAAGAAACTACATGCACAATTGAATCAACCTGAATTGAGAAAATAAAACAAAGAAAAAATGAAGATTGTGAATCTGCGTTTACTTTCATTTTTTGAAAGAAATTAAAATTTATCCTAGTAAACACTCCTTTAAATTAAATACCAAAAACACAAAAGATGAGAAAGCTTTTCTAGGGCCAGCATAGGTCATGAAATTCATTTATCATTTAGAATTTGATTAACCCAGTTAGCTAATACCTTTTAGTCCGACTATTTCTTGCACCAGAGAGAAAAGGGTGAGAGAGAGCGAGCGAGAGAGAGAGATTGATGACCAAACAAAATAAATCTCACACAAGAGTTCTCTATTCAGGAAAGAAACGACATAGAGGTGATGTCAAGTTTTTCATTATCTCCTTTCCTTGGTCGTTCTTCCTAAAAAGCAAGTGGAACATGCATTGCCTTACTTACCAAATAAGGTGCAAGTAAAAGCCAGACAAAGTTCATGCACGGTATCAACTTATATTGATTCATGACTTTGTAACAAGCAGTAAACAGGTATAAGCTGAGTTCCACATTGAATTCCATTTGTTTCTTATATACAAAAAAAAGAATAAAGAGAGAAGGATTCATAAAATCTAGTTTTAAACATTTGTGTTCATCAAGGGCATATTTTAGGTACCACTTCCTGTGATTCACTTTCACCAGTGTTTGACTTTAACGATTGCAGCACAGAGGAAAGCTCTAACTCCAGGTCATGTAGGCGACTTCGTACTTGATTCTGATTAATCCCTCCATCAGAGCAGTTTTCTTTCCTTCTGCTGACAGTATCACTAGCACCCTCCCTTGTTTCAATTATCTCATCCCCTAAAACACTCTCCTCACCTCCTGTACCAGTTCTATTAGAGCTAAGTTCTTCAGCTGTACATTGACAAACAGAGAGAAGTCAGCAGATCCAAAATGTAATGCAGTCAAACCTCCTGAACACCAGCTCACGGAATACCTTCAAATTGCAAGTCTGAAAACGCTGCCCTCTTAATGCTCCAAGTTCTCCACGTGTCTGGATTTAGTGAATTTCCAGAACCATCAATATTTGAGAAAGATATGCTATGATCAAGGCCGCCTCCCAAATCACTGAGTGCACTACTCTTGGGGTTCAACAATCCAGGTGAATTGTTACCATTGAGGCCAGCACCTGTCTTTGACAATGGAAAAAAAAAAGAGTACAAGTTAGGTTTATAAGGAATGTCCAACTATTAAATCATTTTCATACCAAAAGACTTGTATATAAACATATGCTCATATATGTTTAAAATTATAATTGAAGTGGTGGAAATAAAGATATCTTTATTAGCTAAATAGTATTATATTAAATAGTCGCTAATGAACTAAACACATCAACAATAGCAAGTAATCTGTACATGGCTGAGTTATCAGACGTGGAACTTAAGAGCAATATTGGTTACTGATTTAAATTAAAAAAAAAAAAACTTACCCCATTCTTCGTGGTTTTAGGGAGCAAATCATGGTTAACATTGCTACTTTGGACACGAGTAGTGCTTTCAATTTCTTTTAAAGCAAACCCCAAATTCATATTCCTTTCTTTCTCTAATCGATACAGTATACCCCCAATCCCAGCATCATCCTCAGTCGCTGTATCTCTGAGAGAACAGAATAGATTGATCAAAAACTACCCATGATATTTACGAATAGATGATAAAATAGCAAGCTTAAAAAACTACCCATGGGAATTTGGCATGGAAACAGTTATTGAAAGTCATGGATATCTGTTAGTTTTATTTTGATTCTGAATAAGTGGTTTACCAATTTACACACTGAAATGTGGAAGAAGAAAAGAAAGGAAAAGAAAAAAAACAGCGAAGCATTACTATTTTGCAACGAGCAAAGAAGGGTAAAATGACAAAATTGAGACCTTTCAGCTACATGTTGCAGTCATGCTCGTTATCCTAGACTACTAACTGATAAAAATATTGTATGTGTTACAAGAAACCTACTTTCAGGGCTTAGAGGTCTTTTCTTTTCTTTTCTTTTTCTGGGAAATTGGAAGTGAAGCTTTGAGACTCAGTACCTAACTCAAAAGCAAAAGGATAAGAGTATCCATTCATACAACCAACAAGCTCTCTTTTACCTTTCTTTTCTTTTAGGCTGTATAATTCAATGTAACACCATAAGAAACAACAATTGCAACGAAAAACAAGAGTGGTTAACGAAAATTAGAAGCCTCACTGTGATCTACCAGAGGACGAGCAAGGAACCTGAGAGCTTTGCTCTTCATTACGCTCTAAAGCCTTGTCTTGAATTCCAGCAGCACCACATTCTTCATTATCCGTTAAAGAAGAATACCAATCTACAACATCTACGTCGTCAACATTATCATCGAAATCCCAACCCAAAGCGAGCCACCCTCCTTCCTTCAAGATAGCCTCAACAAGATCCATTCTTCCTGCATCAATCAACTGTTTCTTGCTTGGAAACATCTCTGGATTTTTTGAAGTATTCATGAACTCCAAAATCTCAGTCTCCAATGCAATATTGCCCTCACTACTTTCCCAATCCCTTGTATTACACCTCCTTACAAATCCACCACCACAACCCCAACAGCTGTTTTTCAACTCAAAAAATCCACTACCACTCGTCCCCTTCACTGCAAGAAAGCGTAACTCTTGGTTTCTTGTTTTTCCTTTTCTGCTAAGATTTTGAATATTAGAAGCAGAAGTGTTGGGGAAAAATATTTGAGGGATCAAATTTATGAAGCAATTAGGCGCGTGAGTGATAGAGAGCATGGTTCAGGCATTTCATCGAACAATTGGAACGCAAGCGAAGAGAAAACCAAAACAAGGAGAGAGAGTGAATTGTAAGACCAAGCAACGAACAATACCCACTTGAAAGTGTCACACGCATATAATTTAAATATGAATAACTTATAAGAAGTAGTCCTTGTAGTCTACCGAAACTAATTGATTAACCCCTATAGTATTAAAAATAATTAAATGATCCCTTGACCAGCATTGACCACCCACAAATACATGGTTCTCGAAACCACAATGACTAATTAAATACTCTGTTCTAGATGGATTAGGAAATAATTAACTAATTAGATATCGAGAATGAAATAATCATAATTTAGCTCTAATAATGTGTTTATAATAACAACTAGGACCCAAATACAATTTAAATTTTTAAATATCTATTTTTTAAAATGAAAAAGAATAATTCAAACTGATGATTTTCAGTTCGGTTAATTAATGTAAGAAAAGGGTTCAAACCGACCATTTGCAGACAGTGATATGCCTTTCCCCCAAACATATTAAACTCATTTATATTACAATAGAGCAGTCAGCTCTAATGCACGAGGTGGTGCCCTGGGAGAGGATGTTCTAGAGGAATCCTATTAATCTATTATTAATCAACGGCTTGCAGAATTAGACGATGAAAGGGCTGAGCTTATATTACTGAACCTTTCAAATTAACTACCACGTGATCTCCTGCAGCCGCAGCATCAAGTGATTTTCTCAGAAAGCAAAAAAATAAGTCTCCTCCCTTGGAAAATAGTAAGCAATACATAGGTTCCGCGCTCCACTACATACCTAGATAAACCTTTTTCAATGCTAAAAAAAAAAATATTCAAAAGGCAATAATTTAAAAAAATTAAAAAAATTTAACCTAATATCAAAAATTAAAAAAAAAAACTTCAAAGAAAACAACACCAAAAAAAAAACACAAGTCAACTCAAAGTAACTTGACGAACCAACAACCTGCGATATGAGATTATGATAAAAAAAAGAATTTCAAAAGGATGACCTAATAAAAAAAATCCAAAGTCCAATAAAAAAATCAAAAAAACCTTGAGTTAATTCGGATTAACTTTACCAACTCACTCTCGAAATAACCAAATAGTAAGAAAAGTAAAAAAAATAACAAAGTTTAAGGGCAAATAATTTAATGCAAAATGATAAAATTGAAAAAAAAAATCATAAGAAATCAAGGAAAAAAATTTGAGTCAATTCATGTTAACTCGACTAACTCTTCACATATGACATGAGACCGGGATTACAAAAAAAAAAGTCAACCTCCAAAAGAAGGGCCTAGCAAAAAAGGCCCAAGATAAATAAATAAAACATTGTAAATAAAAATACTAGCTCACTCATGTTAGCTTGATCAATCCGCTCTCGAGGTAACAACAAAAAGAGGAATGAGAAAATGACAAAACTTAAAGGCAAATAATTTAATGCAAAATGATGAAATTAAAAATAAAATAAAGTCATAAGAAATTGAAGGGGCAAAAACCAAGTCAACTTGCAAAAAAGACCTAAGTTAAATAAAAAAAATATTGAGTAAGAAAATTCAAGCTAACCGGGTTAATTTGATTAACCCGCACTCGGGATAATTCAACAAAAAAAAGTAAAAAAATCAGATAGCTCAAAAACCAATAATTTAACACCAAAGTATGAACTTGTTAAAAAAATCAATTTCATAAAAAAAATTAAAGGAAAAAAATATGAGACAACCATGGTTAACTTGACTAACCTATTACTTGGGATATGAGAACGTGATAACTTAACAAAAAGAAAAATGCAAAAAACAATGAAGTTAAGGATTTAATAATCAAATGTCAAATGATGAATTTAAAAAAAAAATCAATTTTCAATAAACTACTGGCCTGTTGAAAGGCATACCCCTTGACTCTAAGCTTTTATAATTGAGTCACCTACTCTATGGTTAATTGTTCTTTATTATTATTATAACTTCTTATGTGTAACATTTACTTGGTTATAGAAAATATTTTTTGTTTTTTGTTTTTTTTTGTTTTAGGGTTCTCGAGCTTTATTTGCGTCCTAGACATGTATCCAAAATGCTGTTCATGTGATTTCACTGGATCTATAAAGTAAGTTGATGGTTCTTAACATCTGATGTCCTAAAGTTTATGCAATTTTTGGAAAACTCAAATGTTTCTCGTGATTCAGCAGCGCCTGCTTCGCTTGTCTTGAGAGGAGGAGACACTTGACTTGCTGTCCTCTCCTATTAATAATAATAATAATAAAGAGGGTTTTCTCAAATGGGAAAAATATTAGCAAGAGAAAAGGGAGGACGATTATCAAACTATCAAGGCAAACAGCTTTAAAGGAGTAAATGTTGCATGATTCTTAGCTTCAGGGGGGCCATCCGAATCTCTCTTTTCAGATATCTTTTGTTTTTTTTCTCTCCTTTTTAATTCATGCTTTGTTTATTATATAACTCTTGCTCAGGCTGTCCAAGTCTTCTCAACTTCAAAAAAAAAGAATGTCAACGAAAAGAATTTGAGGACCGAGTTAATTTAAATAATATTATTAATAAAATATAACAGTAATAAATACGCAGATGACAAAAAAAAAATGTTTAAAAGTACTCTAATATTTCAATTAACCTGGATTATTAAACAATTCAATAATAAAAAGTATAATTAAAAAAAATAATACAACAAAAAAAACCTTAATTAAACTTGATTAATTCTTAAACTTTGCAACCATAGAAACAAAATTGAGATAATCTTATAGAAAAAAAACAATAAAAATTAAATATTAATTCCTAATAAATCAAATGAGAGCATGATAACTCCAAAAAAACAATAAGAAAAAAATAAAGCTCAACTTCTAACAAATAAAATGTTGAAGGATAAAAATTAAAAAAAATATATATTTAAAAAGATAAAAAAAAAAACCTCAATTTGAGCCCAACCAGGTCAAGATGCAAAATCTCTTACCCATTTGTGATACCAGGGTGAACGCGTTTGAAAGAAAATTGATATGCTATCATGAAGCTCAATTATCAAACATTTTAATATTGAAGAAAAACAAAATTATTTTAAAAAAGCAATGGAAAAAAACATAAGTTAACTTGGGTTAACTCGCAAACCCTATGACATTGAAAATCGAGAAACTCTTGAATCAGGTTTAATTAAGAAGTTTAATTTTTAACTAATTTAATTTTAAATGATGAGATGACGAAAAGTATTAATTTAAAAAACTTGTCAAAGAAAAAAAATATAACAATTAAAAGAATGAATATCAAATTTTATAAAAAAAATATAAATGTTGAAATTGTAAGAAAAAATAATCAGGATGACTCAATAAAAAAAATAAAAAAATATGAAGATCAATTTTTAATAAATCAAATAGTAAATGATAAAATTAAAATAACTTAATTTTAAAAAAAAATCCCAAAAACATTCAATTTGCATTAACATTTTGATCCTGAAACCAATGACCTCTATCCTAAACCTACTATTAACCTCATAGCAACAACAAAAAAAAAAAATTAATAATCTTAGTTAACTTGTAAACCGGTGATAGAAAAGAAAAGAAAAGAAAAGAACAAAGTAAAAAGATCAATTTTAAATAAACTAAATATTAAAAAATGAATAAAATTAAATCAATTTTTTT
>Ga0325401_1001329_pt1 | contig 20717 bp, 5 predicted proteins | sample PopdelMetagenome_FD_205666 | JGI IMG/M metagenome (GOLD analysis project Ga0325401, IMG submission 205666) | Populus deltoides microbial communities from Bellville, Georgia, United States - Xylem-PdKOR-R2 | ecosystem: Host-associated > Plants > Phyllosphere > Stem > Wood/Secondary xylem | place... | reverse complement strand
GGGTTATCCCAATCTCATAACTTGGATCGCAGGTTTGGTGGGAGAACCCGGGTTTCTCGGCCCTAATTATCGGCATTATAGGTTTTTCATGCTAATCAGGTTCACTTCTACTAGTTTTTTAGGTTTTATTTTCACCCAAATTTATATATATATATATTTAATGGACTGAAAATTAAATAATATTATTTGTACATCATTTTTCATGAAAAAAAATAATAATAACCATGCTCGCGGATGAGCACTTGTCCATAACTAGTGTCAAAGCTTTTTTGTTTTTTTGGTTAGAAGATGGTGTAAGGGTAACATGATAAAAGCACAATAACCATTTTATTTATCATTAAATATTAAAGAAAAAGGTTTTTATTGAATGCAATTGCATGAGATTTTTTCAAACAGAGGATTTAAGTTCAAAAGAGGTAGTATTTAGTTTTACTTCAAGAAATAAATTTAATTTTATTGTGAACTTGTTCTAAAGATGTTAGGTCTCTTCTGATAATGTGATACATATACTTTTATATAGGTTTTTTTTTATAAAAAAAAATTTAATAAATGCTTTTTGATGATTTCTTCATCTTTTTATCATAATCTTCCATAAAATTAAAAAAAAAAAGCATGAATTTGATATATGTTTATTTAAAAGTCACTTCAAAACACAATTTTAAAAACAATATAACCACAGTACTAAAGGGACACCTAAACTCGAAAAGTTGCAAGGACAAGCAAAAACATACTGAGCTGGGAAGAAGAACAAATTTACTAGCTTTGCTTCTCGAGTAAGAAAGCCTAAAAGTGCGGTTTGATGGGTGAAGAGGGGGCAAGAAACGTGGATGCCACCAATCAGGACACATATAAGAAAGCTGCCACTCCCCACTATCTTCCATTGAGTGAAAGCGATGTGCTATTCCCCCATTGTTACGTATCTCAATGATAAAAAGGATAGGGTTTGGAGAATGGTGTAATAATTATTTATAAAGTTTTTTTTTTTTTTTTGAAATATATTAAAATAATATTTATTTTTTATTTTTTAAATTTATTTTTAACATTGGCCTATCAAATAATAAAAAAATTAATTCTAAAAAAACTCTATTATTGAAAAAAGGAAAGGGAAGGATAAGCATTGAGTGGACAGGGAATTCTTCCATTAATTAAAATTGGACCCACAACAGTATTGTCTCAAGAGGGCATGCCGAGAGGAAGCTGTGGAGAAGCCAAATTGTCTAAGTAATCTCTCTTGCCCCAAATAATAATAATAATATTAACAATTTTTGTCTGAAGAGACGTGGACAGCTTTGAGTCACATAGCAATAACAAAGCGCAAGAATTAGGAAACCTCATCTGAGAAGAAATATTGGAATTATTTGATCCATTTTGGTTGTACTTTTTGTCCCAAATGTGTGAAAACTATAGAAATTAAAGCATGCAAAAAGGATTGTCCTTTTCTCTTTTAGGTTATGTTTATTTGTTTATTTGGTAAAATATTTTTTCTCCATATTTGATTTATCTAAAAAAAACTTGGTCAATGCAATATTTTTTACAATTAAAAGAAAAATAAATTTAAAATAAAAAAAACAACCTACATTCTCAATAAATAAAAATACAGTACAAAACTGTCATTGAGATAAAATAGTCTTTATCTGCCATAGACATTTTGTATAAGATTAAGATTTTATGTTTATATATATGAAATTTTATGTTTGTAACAATATAGATAAATCTTTCAATAGCTTCGAACAATAGTCAACCTCATATACACAATTTATTTTGTAATTTGTCCATAAGCTTTCTACTATTTATCACTTTACTATTTTATTGCAATTTAGAAAACTTTACTTTTTTTAATGCAATTTAGAAATCTCTTTATAACTTTTTGATATTTTTATTTTATTTTGCGTTTTTCCAGTTTATAGTCTTGGCATTACCCTTCTTTTCTTTTGAACTCGTTAGGATCAACTTTACAACTTCACATTATGTTTGATTAGCGAGGTTATTATCTACATCCACTCAAAATTAAGTTTCTAAGTATAGTTTCTCCTTAATGGATGGAAAAACTAAAGAATAGATAGCATATTGTTCAACAAATCAATGATTGATTAGTAGCTTGATGATAATCAATTATAAAATTATATGTCAAATAAACAGAATGACATACCTAGTGGGACAAGTTTGGTAACATCATTAATAAGCTTGTAATCATCGTAAAAAGACTAACTAGAAAGAATGTCGTTATAAAAACAATGATTAGTAAGTACATGAAACTAATTGAGGCCATTCAATATACATGCCACATGATGGCTCTTCTTCATTGACTAATTTCCCATAATAATAAAAGACTACATTTGGAAAAAAAGCTAGTGTCCATATGTAGTCCCTTATGCTCCCACCTTGTCAAATATCATTACCTCTACTAACTTCTGACTAATATATTGGTGCTTTTATACCTCTAACATAACCCTATACTTATCTTTTTTAGGGACCCGATGGCATGATCAGGTGGTCATAACCAATTTTCCAATCAACTAGTAGCGGCTCCTTCTATAGGAAATAGTCTTTTTATGATGATCCAAACCTATCTAACATGATTTAATGGATATCTTATTGAGGATGAAAAATACAACCATCATAATTTACCACAATAATAATGTGGTAATAATAAGACCATGTAAGACAAAACTGATCAATTCAATCAAATCCAGAATGAGTTCTAATAAAGCATATCTAACACTTTTTTTATTCAGACACCTAGCGGTAAATCCCACCAAATTTTGTAATAACAAGCACTTTGATAGAAATGTTTAGAGCTTCTTAACTTCATTTTAAATGTTACATAACTATAGAGCAAGCATCGTAACATGCTCAATCCAATCTAGGAATGAACGCATATGAGGTCCAACATATCCTATAAGTTTATAAGTTACATGGCTTAACAACCTTATATATAACTAGCATAACCTATAATTAGGTAGTTCAATAGCCTATAAGTTGGCAATCTCAATATTTTTATATCTCAAACACTTATATGTTGCATCCAATTCTGAAAAGAATAAAACTATTTAAATTTAATCTTCTTTTTAAAGAGAATAACCAATCAATAAGGGAACACATTACTAACTTTACTAATTAATTGTAAATCTTTCTTGAAACTCATGTTATTTGATTCATCATTGACTAAAATTATCCCAAAAAAATGAAAGTTTACATGAGATCTTCTATAGAACAAATGTAGAAGTGAAATTGGCTAACTTGACCAAGATAGTCTAAGACCCAGGAGTTTCTATAAAAATATATGCTCTTAGTGTAAAGATTTTAATAACTAAATGCACTACAATGATAATAGAGTAAGAATGCATTATGTTAATTCTAGATGCGATACAGTTGAAACTAAAAACAAAAGGTTTGTGGGAACAAAATATTTTAATATCTACACCTTTATATTTGATGTTGCTCGATATGAAAAGATGTTGTCAAAGCAAGCAAACAATTAGCTATTTAGGGGAATATACCCTTTTAGCTATTTGAATGAGATTGTAATGGTCGTTTATGGTAGATTTGGGCTTTGATGAGGAATTTGAAAAATTTATACAATAGCTTATATCAGAAGATGAATTAAGGATAAAAAACCATTTGAGGTTGTTGCATTAAAAAAAAACTAAAAAAGACTAACAAACATATTGGTAAAGAAGCAACAACAACTGAAACGACTCATGAAAATAAAGAGTACTCATTTGAAATCAAGATAGTAGAAGATATATTCAATCAATTGATACAAAAAGGTAACTCAAACTCCTAGAAAGCATACAATTCAATTCATGGTTGATATTATTGCATGAGTTAACAACTAAGAAATTAGATAAAGTTTGGTCTTTAGCTATTTTTTATGGCATATAAACTAGATTAAATTTAGACTATATTAATGTTCATTTTCCAATATGACCTCTAAAAAAAGGTTTCGACTTCATTTATTTAATTAAGTATGTTTTACAGATTATATAAACATCAAATGGTAATATATAACAACATAATTTAAAACTAAAAAAATATATAACAACATAATTTATTGCAATTTAGAAATCTCTTTATAACTTTTTGGTATCTTTATTTTACTTTGCGTTTTTCCGGTTTATAGTCTTGGCATTACCCTTCTTTTCTTTTAAACTTGTTAGGATCAACTTTACAACTTCACATTATGTTTGATTAGCGAGGTTGTTATCTACATCCACTCAAAATTAAGTTTCTAAGTATAGTTTCTCCTCAATGGATTGAAAAAACTAAAGAATAGATAGCGTATAGCGAGGTTGTTATCTACATCCACTCAAAATTATGTTTCTAAGTATAGTTTCTCCTCAATGGAAGGAAAAACTGAAGAATAGATAGCGTATTGTTCAACAAATCAATGATTGATTAGTAGGTTGATGATAATCAATCATAAGATTATATGTCAAATAAACATACCTAGTGGGACAAGTTTGGTAACATCATTAATAAACTTATAATCATCCTAAAAAGACTAGTAAGAAAGAATGTCGCTATAAAAATGATGATTAGGAAGTACATGAAACTAATTAAGGCCATTTAATATACATGCCACATGATGGCTCTTCTTCATTGACTAATTTCCTATAATAATAAAAGACTACATTTTGAAAAAAAGCTAGTGTCCATATGTAGTCCCTCATGCTCCCACCTTTTTAAATATCATTATCTCTACTAACTTCTAACTAATATATTAGTGTTTTTATGCCTCCAATATAGTCCTATACTTATCTTTTTTGGGGACCCGATGACATGATCAGGTGGTCATAACCAATTTTCCAATCAACTAGTAGCGGCTCCTTCTACAGGAAAGAGTCTTTTTATGATGATCCAAACCTATTTAACATGATTTAATAGATATCCTATTGAGGATAAAAAATACAACCATCATAATTTAACATAATAATAATGTGGCAGTAATAAGACCATCTAAGACAAAACTGATCAATTCAATCAAATCCAGAATGAGTTCTAACAAAGTATATCTAACACTTTTTACACTTTTTTATTCATACACCATATATCTAACACTTTTTTATTCATACACCTAGGGGGCAAATCCCACTAAATTTTGTAATAACAAACACTTTGATATGAATGTTTAGAGCTTCTTAACTTCATTTTAAATATTACATATTTGTAGAGCAAGCATCGTAACATGCTCAATCCAATCTAGAAGTGAACGCATATGAGGTACCACCTATCCTATAAGTTTATAAGTTACATGGCTCAGCAACCTTATATATAACCAGCATAACCTATAATTAGGTAGTTCAATAGCCTATAAGTTGGCAATCTCAATATTTTTATATCTTAAACACTTATATTGCATCCAATTCTGAAAAGAATAAAACTATTTGAATTTAAACTTCTTTTTAAAGAGAATAACCAATCAATAATGGAACACTTTGCTAGTTTTACTAATTAATTGTAAATCCTTTCTTGAAACTCGTGTTATTTGATTCATCATTGACCAAAATTATCCCAAGAAAAAATAAAAGTTTAAATAAGATCTTGTATAGAACAACTGTAGAAACGAAATTGGCTGACTTGACCAAGATAGTCCAAAACCCAAGAGTTTCCATTAAAATATATGCTCTTAGTTTAAAGACTTTAATAACTAAATGCACTACAATGACAATAGAGTAAGAATGCATTATGTTAATTTTAGATGGGATATAGTAGAAACTAAAAACAAAAGGTTTGTGGGAACAAAATATTTTAATATCTACACCTTTATATTTGATGTTGCTCGATATGAAAAGATTGTAATTAGCTATTTAGGGGAATATGCCCTTTTAGCTATTTGAATGAGATTGTAATGGCCCGTTCATGGTAGATTTGGGCTTTGATGAGGAATTTGAAAAATTTATACAATAGTTTATATCAGACGAAGAACTTAAGGATAAAAAACTATTTGAGATTGTTGTATTACAAAAAACTAAAAAAGGTTAACAAACCTATTGGTAAAGAAGCAATAATAATTGAAACGACTCGTGAAATTAAAAAGTACTCATTTGAAATCAAGATAGTAGAAGATATATTCAATCAATTGATACAAGAAAGTAACTCCAACTCCTAGAAATCATACAATTCAATTCATGGTTCATATTGTTGCATGAGTTATCAATTAAGAAATTAGGTAAAGTTTGGTCTTTAGATATTTTTTATGGCATATAAACTAGATTAAATTCAGACTATGTTAATGTTCATTTTCCAATATGACCTCTAAAAAAAGGTTTTGATTTCATTTATTTAATTAATTATGTTTTACAGATTATATAAACATTAAATGGTAATATATAACAACATAATTTAAAACTAACAAAATACAAAGATATATATATATATATATATATATATATATATATATATATATATATATATATAGTTTGTTCATGCATAATGTCATTTTCCTGTAACCCTACTTATTTATCCTTATATTACTAAAATATACAACTTAAAGGCTTCTCAAGCTTTGGTGAGGCCAGTATTAGAGGTTTAGCTAAAAAAGTCTGTATATATTAAAACGTACTATTAAAACCCAATTTTGGGTTATTCCTAAAAATTTATTTTTTTTCAAAATAAAATAAAATAAAGGTTGACAACGTGGAGAAAGCAGGCTGAGGAGGATTTCAAAAATACAGAAAAATCAAGCTGCAATTTTGGAGAAAATTCGAAGCCTAATTGGACCCCATTATGCTTAAAAATAAAGAAAATAAATACAAATTCAAGGTCAAATTAAATAATTAATTGATGAATTTGCATAAAAATTAAGTCCAAAGACATAATTAAATTTTTAATAAGCCAATTTAATTTAATCATAGGCCAAAATAAATTTTAATTATATTTAAGAATTAATTTGGGTCCAATTAAAGGATTTAATTAAGTGCAAGGACTTAATTATACTTTAAATGAGTCAAATTAATTTTATTAGGGTATTAATTGGTGAAAAATTAAGTTTGGGAGCCGAATTTGAGCTTAATTGAGAATATAATTTTAAGAGATCAAATTTAATTTTTACCAAGTTATTTGATTGAAATCAGGGGTAAAATTGCAAAAACATTGAAGTTTTGGGATCAATTAGGAGTCAAATTGAAAATTTTCGCAGTCAAGGACCAATCTGCAAAAGGCGCCGGACTATATGAGCTTAATTGACAAAAACCAGGGGTTGAATTGAATAAAATTGAAATTTTAATGGTAAATTAGGGGTTAAATTACAAAAATCTAAGATCAAGGATCAAAGTGCAACAGTCGTGTAAATACGGGGTTCAAATTGAAGTTCTACAAAGGCTAAATTGCACTAAATCAAACACTTAGGGTCAATTAAGGTTACAATGGAACAACAGTGAAAGATGAAGGACAACATTGAAGTTGGACAAAAATCCCTAATTTAACCCTAAACGACGCTGTTTTAAATTAAGAAAAAAGAACCAGACGACGCGTCGTCTGGTCACTATTCATTGTCTTCCCCGATTTTTGCTCGAGAATACTGCTTGGGTGACTACTTTTCAGGTGCATTTAATGCCTTATATGTCCACTAAAATTGATAACATATGAATGAAAATGGTAACTTGACATCCCTATATCCCCTAGTAAGGTCCGTTCAGGCTTATTAATATCACAACGGCCGTGACGCCGGTCTAAAGAGACTAACTCAGGCTTATTTTGAACCAACAGTTGGGATAATTCCCAACCAAATCAAGAGTTGAAATTTTTCCCTTGTAGACAAGACTACCCTCTTTAACCTCCTATAATAAGGGTGGATTTCATGGCCTGAGCATGAAGAAAATTGGGTCCAAAATCGGTAAAAAATCAGCCTCTCCCTAATTTTTTCCTCCCTAGCCGACACTACCCTCTGTTCCTTCTCTCTCTCACCGCTGCCTTTTCAGCCACCCACCATTCTCATTACCGGTCTGACCACCACCATTTCCATTATAAGCCGCCACTTGAACACCTCCGTTTAGCAACAGCGGCCGCAACTCTCTCTCTTCTCCTTCCTCTCCTCTCTTTCCCCTCTACAAATTTTCTTCTTCTTCCTTTTCTTTCTCTGTCATCCACCGCCAAACTCCATTGTTGTTATCACTAGCACCTCGTCACCCTTCACGCCTAGACCACTGCCGCACTAGGTAGCCTCCTTCTTCTTCATTTTTTATTCACAACGTGAACAGTAAACGTGAATTATAATTCACATCCTAACATTCACACATGAATAGTGGGCATGAATTATAATTCATGTCCACTATTCATTCAGTGAACTTTGGATCGGGTTGGGCCCGATTCGGATAAAAAAGAAAGGGAAAGAAAAATTTGTTGGGTCGATTTTGGCCCAATCTTTCTTGGGCTGGCCCAGCCCATATATATTTAATATATATTTATTTATAATATAATATATATTATAATATTATATTAAAAAAAATTCATAAAAATCCTTTCAAAAAAATTGTGATTTTCTCAAATGTTTTCCTACCAATTTTGCATAATATCAGATTGTATATTTACACTATAAAATACAAACCCGATATTAAAATACCCGACTTTCTCCAAAATATTTCTAAAATTAAAAAAAATTCAAAAAAAAATCTCAAAATTTTTAAATTAGTTTCCTTTTTCAAAAGATAAAAAGAAACAAACAAATTTGTTTCATGCATACGGCCAAATCCTAAAATATTTCCAAGCATATCTTTATAAAAACCAATATTGCATCTTTTTCATGTTTTAAAATGCAAAATGGATATCATAACCAATTTATGATCATCAATTAGACTTTAATATTTTTTGGGTATAAAATTACACGATAAAGTATACCATCAGGTATTAAAGATATAAGGTGTAAATAAAGACAATGCTAAAATTCAGACTTTAGGATGATTATGATTTAATTTGATAAGGTAGACACTCTCTCATGAAGAGAGATATGCCTTGAACCTTAGAAAAGACCAATAAATAGAAACCTGACATAGAAAAACAATCAAACAACAATGCAGCTTACTTTAGGTAGGGTGCATTAGGGGTGATGCTTCTTTCCCTTGCACAACAAGTCCGTTACCCAGACTCTCGCAGACCATAAGTTTCTAATGACCATAATACTAGGTGACGACTCCTAAACATTAATCAATTTTATGATTAAATCCAAAAACTTTTTCAACACAACACCTCATTAGGAGGCATGATAAAAGCCTCTGTCATCGCTGATGACATCGCGGCGCACCCCGCGACAGGTAACTTGTTGCTTTTCATCCATTAAAAGTCATCAAATCTCTTTCCTTTCAATAGCTTGATGAATGGTCTCATCTTCCTCGTGATATTTCAAATGAATCTTCTTAGTAAATTAATCTTGCTAATAAGTCTTTTTAATTCCTTTTTATTATGAGAATGTTGTGTTTTCATGATTGAATGTGCTTTATTCTTGTCTACCTTTATGCCTCGTTGATGAACTAAGAATACTAAAAAATTGCTTGCTCGCACACTAAATGTATTTTTTTAGTTGTGTATCGCCATCCATTCAAAGACAACACATAATTTATCTAGATGGATGGATTTTGATTTTGACTTTACCATATAAACTTCTATATAAACTTCTATATCATGATTGATCATATCATTGAAAATCAAGTTCATTACCCTTTGGTATATTTCATAAGCATTTTTCAACCTATATGACATTATTACTCATTCATATATCATATAAGAACCATGATATCAGAATACAGTCTTAGAAATATCTTTTTCAATAATGAAAATCTAGTTATAACTGGAATGATCATCTATGAAGCTGATTATTTCATTTCTAAATGTTGTATCGATCAATATATCAACCATTGATAAATGATATTCATCTTTTAGAGATACAAGATTTAGATTTTTAAAATACCGACATAATGTTAGATATCCATTTAGCAAATCTTATTCACTTGATATATCTAACTCATAAGAGTCATTCAGTTTCCTCCTTTACATGATCAATCATATTTGGAGCCATTTTTTATGGAGATTGTTTGTATGACTTAAACCCAAGCTTAATTTGCGAATGATATTTGACCAAACTTCTATCTAATCCAAGCGTTTCATCATAATCATAGGAAAAAAAATCTTTATACTTAAATTTATAAAGGCCAGTCTAGAGTTATCTTCAGTTTCGAAGTTATCTTCAATTAACGTCTTGAACTTCAACCTGTTTATCATCCATCTTTAATGGTGGTAGAAGAAGACTTTTCATATGCGTAAAATCAATTAATAATCTTGTTCTAATTCTATTGCACAAATTCTATTTTAGAGACCAATATGTCTACAAGCTTCATCAAAAGCATAAAAAAATGCTATTAGGTTATAATAATTTATTTAATCTTATGTTTTAATTTTTTAGCAATTTTTCTTCATTGCAAGTTATTTGACCTAGAAAAATATACTATAAATCATATGTGTTATCTTCTTGCTTTCCGAGAAGTCAATGGGCTTGCCCATGTTATTCATTACTATAAATTTGATTGGATTGACTTTATCGCTATATGATCATATGTTTTCCATCTTTAAATTAACCATGAATAATTTATCGTCTACTTTAACTATTTTAGTTGATCCATCTAGTAACTAAAACATTAGAGCTTGATGTAAGGATGGTGGCAAACACATAATAGCTTGTATTCAATTTTGCTCACGTACAAATTCTAGTATGACCTTGATTCTATAACAAAAAAAAGTTGAACTAGAGATTTTGAACCCAGTGATTACATCCACTTGTAACACCCTTATAGTGTCTATTATGCCCCTTACAAAATCTAAAATAACCAATTTTGATGGAATCATGTTAGCCTTGTTATAACCAATCTTAGTAATCAAGTATTAGGAAATAATATAGAGCAAGGTACCATTATCAACTTAAAATCCTCTATACTAGCACACCGTTAAAATTCATTTTTATTTATAAAGGCTTTAAATAGAAACTCATATCCAATGTTAGCTTAGGAAATACGAGTCCTAATTATTGTTCAACTAGTGGCTTTAACTAGTTGACTTTAATAATATGTGCCTTTTTTTGTATTATCTACACAATTACAATTCAAATAAGGTAGTTAACTAGGTTTGGGTTTAAAGTAATATAGTAGAGTGAACACCATGTTTATTGATGTGACTTTCTAATGGCCGCTCAATTCTAAGTTTGAAGGTTTTTCCAGTTGCTCATTATTTAAACCATTCTATATGTCTAATTATTGTATTAAAACTTAGAATTCTAGCTATTCAACCTTCTCCTAGTGTTTTTAAATCTTAATACAATAATTAGAGAGCTTATGCCATATTCTTCTCTTGTTACACAAAAAATAATGACTTTAGTCGATATTGTGGTGCTTTTTCCTTCTATTAAGCTTTTAAGGTATTGACCTAACATGTTAGACAACCTTTTTCCTATCATTGTGGTTGTTGATTGATCTTTGTATTTTTCTTAGTAGAATGATTTTTTTTTCATCTCGAGGTTGGTTCCTAATCTTAAGTTAATACTGTCATAGCCCAAAATTTTGACCCTTATTCTTTTTTTTCACATATTTTCAAAAGAAAAAAAAATGCATTTTCAATAAATCTAGTCAATTCTAATCATTTCATACTTTTTTCATCAATTTTTTTTCTAATTTTTGTGTGACTAGTTAAGTTATAAATATTCAAAAAATAGTCCAAATAAAAATGATGAAAAACATAGTAAAAATAAAATAAAAATAATAAAAGAGAAGGGTAGAAATACAATTGGAGATAAAAATTGAATAGATAATTGAATTTAACATGTCAAAGACTGAGTTCAAAAAGGTAAAAAATATCAAGAATAATTTAGGACGCAATTGAGAAAATAATTGATAAGAAAATGGGTTGAATATGTTGAAATTAAAAGAATTGAAGGACCAATGGTGAATTTGTAACAAGTGGCCAAATCTAGAGTTTAATTGATTTAATTAGGGATAAATTAAAGTGATAAAGGAGAATTAGGGTAAAATTGACCATAAAGCACAATTATAAAAATCATGAACTAAACTACAATAAGTAGCCAAATTCAAAAGTTAACCTAATTTATTTCAGAATGAAATTGAAAATAAGATCCAAAATTAAACCTTTAATAAAAATTCAAAATTCAAAAAGCCATGGACTGTAATGAAAAAAGATGAAGATTTTAAAGACTCATTTGAATTCTTGGATTTCTCAATAATGACATCTTTTTTATTACACTATTTATTTTCTTTTTCAAAATACAAATCACACTAACTATAATTTTTTCACCATTAAAACTAGCCAAAATCACATAAATACAGCCCCAAAATCCTAGTTCAATCCTATAAACTCAACCCCTCAATCCTAGAAACTTAGCCCTATAATCTCAGTCTTAACCCAATAATTTTAGATATTTTTTTCCAGTTAAAAACCAAAAACAACATAAAGACCATAAGAGGAAGAGCTTCCATTTCATTCCCCACTCTAATAATTAGTCATCCAAAATTATTTCTCCTGACTGCGACCACCAATAATACCTCTCCCAACTATACATCAACCATAACTTCTTTATCCATTTCCTTCCATTAATTCATCATAATAACCTCTCAGTAGCAGCCACCACAATTATCTTATTTAACCTATTAGCTCTATATTTTCTAATTCAATCAACCAAGTTCCTCTCCTCCATTCAGAAATTGACTAAGTAACCACCATCTAAATCCATAATGACAGCGCTGATATGGTGGCCATTATTTGCTTCTTTAACTAAACCTAAGACAACAATAAAAAACATCACCACACCACTTGCCCAACCCTGTTTTCCATCTGATTAACAAAGCCCATAACAAAACCACCACAAATTGCTTTTCTCCACCACAAAACATTGAACCCAACAATGATAGATCAACCTTGAAATTAGTCCGTAATAACCTCATCGCCTTTTCTCATCCCTAGTTATCGTCAACTGCAAAAGATAAAAAAACACCAGCATTCTTATCCTAGTTTGGCCAAACTCAAGCTCCCAAGTATCTATTTGTTGCTTGTATTTATTTTTTTTTGTAAGATTTGATACAAAATATGTGCTATATGCGCCATCACTGTCCAATTCCCTCCCCTACTGCCCACGTATGCAAGCCACGTGCTGCCACTACCTAGATTTGTTCAATTATTTTTAGATCAACTCTAGTCGCTTTCGAGACTATTTTTGATTTTCCATACACTGCCTTTGATTGATTATTAATTTTCCTATATAAAAGTTTTTATGATTGAACATGCATATATATGTTTAATTTGCATGTAGACTTGTATAAATTTATGTTTGGACTTGTTTTAATTTGGTGAGAATGAATCCAAATTTGAGTATGGACACATCTAAATTTGGTGAACATTAGTTTCGTTGTATAAGGTTGAAATTTATCTTTTACATTAGAATAATTATATGAGAAAATGTTTGATTTGTTTGTGTGAAAAAATATTATTTTTTTTCAAATGATTCATTTGCGTGTCTGATTCTATGGATGAAAATATACGAATGCTATTTGCTTGGATGAATTTATTTGCATTTTTATACATTTTATATTTTTATATGAATGTGAGTCTAAATATCCCTAATAATAATACTATTATAAAAAAATAAAAAAATAAAAAAAAAGTGATTTATTTTATAGGCATGAGTTTGTTTTTGATGTTGTGCAATATTCTTTCATGGATGAAATATAATAATTTAAACTGGGTGAACGTGATTCTACATAGGCTTAAATAAGTATGACTCGTACCTTTCAGACCTATTGTGGACTTAGTTAAAAGAATGAGGTAAAAGCCTAATTTTTACCATCCTTATGAGTCGAACCCTTATTTCACAAATGTCTAATTCGACATGTCTCCTTTTTTAAGAGGTTGACATCACATTTTTCAAAAACAATTTAATTGACAAGTTTTATTTTCTAAGGGATCAATGTCTTATTTTTCACAAATAATTAAAATAAATTGCAAATAAAGCTCAAAAGATAATTAAGACTTTTTATGGAAATTAAAAGATACATTTAAAAGAAAACACTTAATAAAAGATAACCTTTCATTTGAAAGGATACGATAAGGGCGACCTTATTCTTCCTTTAAGCATAACTAATCCCTTTTCTAAATCTCTATAGCCAATGTTTATTTTTAAGACTTTTAGTTCCTTGTAATTACTAGGTGACAACTATATTTTTCACATCTTTTATCTTTTATTTTGGAGAGTTCCATTTATTTCCAGGTGTGACAACATGGTTTGACAAATATTAAGGTGTTTGTTTTGTTTTGTTTTATATCAATAACCCTATTTATGATTCTAAGAAAGGACATTTTTAGTTCAAGCATTGTCATCAAGAAGTTAAAACCATGTTATTAGGAAGTTCAAAATTTGCCAGTAGAAAGTTTAGCCCTATCATCTGGAAGTTGCAGACCTATCATCTGGAACTTGAAGCCTTGTGATAAGGAAGTTTTAAGCCCTATCATTAGGAAGTTTGAAGCCTTGTCATTGATAAGTTTAAGCTTTATCATCTAAAGTTCAAACTATGCCATTTATAAGTCTAGCCCTGTAATTAAGAAGTTTAGGCTTTGTTATTAGAAAGTTAAAGCTTTGTCATTAGGAATTTAAACCCTGGTTATTAAAAAGTTTCAAGCTCTGTCATCATGAAGTTTCAAGCCTTGTCATCGAGAATTTAAAGCTCTGTAATCAGGAATTTCAAACCTTGCTATGAGAAAGTTCAAGCTATGCAATAAAAAAGATCAACAATGTTATCAAGAAGTTCAAGCTCTCATGTCAGAAATTTAAGCCCTTCAATTAGAGAGTTCAAGCACTATCATCAAGAAGTTTTAACCCTATTATCAGAAAGTCCAAGGTTTTCCATTAGAAAGTTCAACCCTGTAATAAGGAAGTTTAAGCCTTGTCATAAAAAAGTTCAAGTTATTTAGCTCAACTCTGATCTTTTACACAACACAATGTCACCACAACATTACTCCTCACAACAATCCTCTTAATTGATCACAAATCCTCATCATAACCTTTCCACTTCGTGAATCTCCACTCAACCAAACCCAATAAAAACCTCAATTTGAAATGAAACCTACCAAAATCAATTAAACCTCAGGTTACTAAGTCACCATGCACAAATTCTAGTCCATCTTTTGTCCAAAGATCCAACTTTCAAGTTAGTGTGTTTTTTGTTTTATTTCCTTACAAGTTTTAAATAAGCGTGTGAGAATTACGTGCCCCATCTTCAACAATACTCTAGGCTCTAGTGCGTGGGTGCATGTATCGTTGTTGTGTTTCTCTTTGTTCTAACAACTTCAATCCAATTCCAGCCAACTCCAGCACCTTGCAAAAGTCAATTTTGAACCTTAATATGTGATTTAATTAATTTTAGAATAATTTATAATGCATGTGTTGGTTTTTTATTCTTGAATGTGTATTTTCTTGTATGTTGTTATTTATTTTGTTTTGTTTAATTTGCAACGTGTATAATTTTTGTGTTAGATTATATTCATTTCTATTAACTGAGTTGTGTTGAATTATTTCCAATATGTAAATAATATTCTTATAGATATAGACATATTTATGGACTATGTTGAGACTTGCATTTTAATGGCAATTATATGGACTTTGTTGTGTAATGTTGATTGATCATTATAGAGTTGGGAATCGTGTAATCCTCGAAAGGGAATTATATCTTTGAGAAATTAATTTATATCGTCTAAAAGTTTGATTTTGTTTTTGTCAAAAAGATTTTTAAATAAAGGAAATTTTCATTAAAGAATCAATATGTGGGCAATATAATCCTTAAAAGAATTCCATCCCAACAAGTTGATTTTTGTAATTTTAAAAAATATATATAACCTTGCTTTTTCTAAAGATTTACATAAATAAAATGTTGTTTTATTTTAGTCAAAGAGTTAACCCATGAGTGGTATGATACTCAAAGGGTTTTGTTCTGAGAAGTTGAAACTTTGTAGTTTTTCAAAAGAAAATGTAAGGTTTTGTTTTCATTAAAGAATTAACTCGAGATGGTAAAATCTTTAAAAGAGTTATATCCTTGTAAATTCAAATTTTGTGAAATAAAATCACAAATTGCATAATAAAAAGAAACATGCCAAAACCTAATTTATCATCTTCTTTCAAATCTGGCATTCATATTTTAAAAGTGAGGATTAGGCTTTGTTGCTAGGCTTGGATTTCAAATTAATGACTTAGGTCTATAAATTTTTAATGATTGAACACACATGTATTAGTTTATGCAAACCCATAGTATAAGTATAATAGATATTTTTATCATTAAAAAGCTTATTTTAAATAAGATGTTTTATGATGATTTTTATTTTTCTTTAATATAACTATTTTCTTATTTATAATTTCTAGAAAACTAGTTAGAATTTTTAATTACCATAAAATTAGATGGTGATTTATTTTATTTTATTTCAAACCTCTTACATATAGCTCACTGAGATGTCCCTTGCGACACGAATAATAATTGGCATAAGTATCTGGTCAACACAAACTTTATCAAGAGATTCAATAAACTGATGTTTTCCTTATGTCTCAAGTTCTCAACTCCATGCTTAACCCAAAAGGCTTGTAAAGAAATGACACAACGCCATACAACTGTGTTTCCTGTTAACTTTGTTTCTTTATGCTGTTTAGTATAGTAAAGGGAATCGTATTTATTCTATAGCTTATTTATGCATAATAGTTGTATGCCATGGAGGCCAAGTGATAGCTTGCACGAACCAGATTTTTTGTTTAATCAAACAATATCTACAAATAATTAATGGGAATTCTAAAAAATTAAGCATTAATTAGTAGTTGTTCCCATAGAACAACCAAAAGTATCAAAATGTTCCTCTTTTATTACTCATTAGGACAAAGAAAATAATAGAAAGGCTCCTGATTTGAACCATGTAATAACTCCTATATAACAAGAGGCTGCAGACTTTTTAGCCTTTCAATTGTTTAACTCTAATGATTAAACCACGACAATCTTCACCCCTACTTGCTTGGTGAACAAATAAAGACGACATGCTACAAAACAAATCTCCAACGATAAAATGTCTAACATTAGTAGGTGATTTGAGGCCTAAGCTAATATTTGAACAATTTTTACGCAGATGGTGACCATAGACTTCATGAAAAACAACAAAGAAAGAAGAAGAAGAAGCCCACAAATAGGCAACCACATGCCTCTCGGCTGTGCTTTTTATGTAGAGAAATTAAAGATCAATATTAGCAGGTGATTAATTTGAGGTCTAAGTTATAAATTTTGCAGTTTTATTAGAATCTTTTGTTTAGATGTTGTGTTAATCTCTTTTGTTGCTGTGATATGTGGCTTTTTGTGTGGCAGATGGATGTAAATCTTGATTAGTTTATTAGAGGATGGATACTCAAAGAGAGGAATCTTAGGAAAAATGGTCCCTCGTGGATTTTAAAGTCGAAGGAATGGCCTTCCCTGGTGATTTTGAAGAGTTCTTATTATACTTGATTAGTAATTGACGAGCCCTCATTTTACACACCATCCTTCGCCAAACCAATCCATACCCATTATGACCATAAGACTTAGAGCCAAAACCCTAGAAACAAAACAGAAGCACTCAATTTGAAACCCTAATTTCAAAATGAAGAACCAAAAGGGCCCAGTATTAGTTTAGTTTCCTAAGCATTTTGCATAAACTGAAACAAAATCGCAGAATAATAATTTCCAAAATTTATTTGAATTAAATGTCATAGAAAAAACTATAAAAATAAGAAAACCATGAAAGTACTTGATAAGTTCTCTGTTGGCAGAATCAAAATAACACTTCATCCACTGCATAAACTCCAAGTTTTATTGATCAGCCTGCCATTCACCAGCTTAGTAACCTCTACATCCTACCTAAAACTAATTTAAAAATAAATCAAATCAACGAGACATTAAAGAAATTTGTAAAATCAAATTGCATACACAAACCCTAGAAATTCTAAACTTGTTTAACACAAAATTCATCACTAACATCTAATAAAGACTCAAAAAAAAAAAAAACAAAGAAGATGTAGAAAAAGAGAGACTGTTGTTGGTGTTGAAAGGAAAGGCAGGCATGAAGGAAAGAAAAAAAAAAATTCCCTCTTAATAATTTAAAATCCTTTTAATTTCGTAGTTCTTGAACGTTATTTTATAGAGGTAAATTTATTTTCTAATATTTTTTTTCTTTTTAATATTTGAATTTTAAAAAAAATGAGAAATCATTTTTCTGAAGCTATTTTCTCTTTAAAACATGAAAATTAGATCAAATTAAGGACAATGAAATTAATATCTACAAAAAATTAACCTGCCAAGAAATTAATTCTCTATATTTGCATTGTTCTTGGAAAAATATTTAGAAGCCATTGTTGAAGGCCGAGAAAGGTCCCTGGTCCAAGATGAAAGACCTTTCAGGTTAATTATAACAACAGAACAGAGCTATCTTCATGTTCCATGTCGCAGGACAGGTGTAAGTGCTTAGCCTTCAACACCAAAGTAGCTGTCCTTACATACACGACATATTCGCCGCTTTGCATGAACAACGACGTCTCTCAGCTCTCCAGCAGGTCCAATACGTGTCAGTCACCTAAGAAACCAATTCTACTCGTCATCTTCACATAAGATGTTACTGTTATGAGCCACGAATATATATCGGAGCAACTCTAAGACCTAATCTAAACTAGCGAGCAAGAGTCATAAGAGAAGTTAAAAAGAGTAAAAGTTCACCTAGTAATATTCTCTTCTTTGTTTATTTTTTGGTACAACCTTTTGTTTTCAGTGATTGAGTCATGGCATCCAGGCACGAGAAGGAGGAGAGGGCTGAGGCAGCAGCATGGCAAGCAGCATCTGATCTCAGGGACGTTAATAGAGAAAGAGAATGCTATGAAGAGCGAGAAGCCAAAATGGCCACAGATCAACCACAACAAGAAAGACCTGGGGTTATTGGATCGGTGTTAAGATCAGTTGCTGACACTTTGGGGCATGCTAAAGATGCTGTTGTTGGTAAGAGCTTTGAGGCTGCAGAGCAAACAAGGGGAACTGTTGATGCAGCTGAAGAGAAGGCTAGAGAGAATAAGGATTCTGTTGCAGAGAAGGCAAAGGGGTATAAAAATTATACGACTCAGAAGGCGAAAGAGACTACAGATTCTGCTGCATGTAAGATAGATGAAACCAAGGAATCAGCTAAAGAGAAGGTTGAGAAGACAAAGGAATCAGCAAAGCAAAAGATTGGAGAGAATGAAGATAAGGCGAAAGAGTACAAAGATTATGCCGCTCAGAAAGCCAAGGACACTAAGGATTCGGTGATGGGAAAGGTCGATGAGTACAAAGATTATGCAGCAGAGAAAGCTAAGGAAACAAAGAATTCTGCTTTAGAGAAGACAGGTGAGTATAAGGATTACGCTGCAGAGAAGTCAAAGGAAACGAAGGATTATACAGCAGAGAAAGCAAAGGAAGGAAATGATGTTACTGTTAGTAAGCTCGGCGGGCTCACAGAGTCGGCTAAAGATGCTGCAAGAAAAGCCATGGACTTCTTATCTGGTAAAAAAGAGGAAGTGAAAGAGAAAGCAGCAGAGACTACAGAGGCAACCAAGGTTTGTCGTCAAACATGTGGATAATTTTAACAACGATTCTCGTTTGACGACATTTTACTATATTAATCAAATCCTATTGATTTTTGGTACTTCAGGAGAAATTGAGTGAAACCGAGGAGGCGACAAGGAGGAAAACGGAGGGGATGAAGCTGAGAGATGAAAAACATAGAGAGGAAGCTGCCCAAAAAGAAGCTAAAGACATTGAAGCTGAAAGGTACAAGCGATCGAGCTAGCCGAGCTCAAGCATTTTTTTTCCTTAATGAATCTAATTGCTCTTGCGTTTTTTTGCTAGAGGAACTACAACAAGAGAGACAATCTTTGACAGTCTTGGGTTTGGGTCCATTAAGGACAGCATCAGAGGGAAGTTGACAACGGCAGAGGACATTGCTGAAGAAACAAAGGCTGCACGTGAGCGCGGAGGTACCGGACGAAAGTGTTTAAATAAAGATACTGGGAAGGAGGAGATGGTGATCCCCATTGAAGAGAATGCCACGGGAGCTGTGGCTTCCATCCTAAAAGCGTCCGATCAGATGAGTGGTCAAACTTTCAATGATGTTGGACGAATGGATGATGAGGGAGTCATTCGAGTGGAAATGGAATGCACTCCAAAATTGAGCAAAGATCGCTGAGAGTTGAGGCAGAGATATATATATTATGCAGTATAACATCCAATATTGATGATCTTTCTTTCTCTGTTCTTGGATTTGTGTATTTAGTTTTCAGTTGGCTGATGGGCAGTGGATCAGATGTGGGAACTCGGCTCTAATGTTTTCTAATGGAGAAGGCATATGTTTTTCTCTTTTAATCTCTTCACACCCTATTTGAACCCCTTTTGTATCACTTGTGTTTGGAACAAATTCAAAGTAGAACTGAGTTGAATTATACTATTATAAATCTTAATTTTAATAATGAAAGGTTATATATATATTTACAAATGAAATTCCTCTTACAATAATTACAATATTAACTCTTCTAGCTTTTAACATACATTAAGACTATTGATCGCTGCTCCTTCAAGTCTCCAAGTTGATCAAGTATTCTCATTCAACGTGGTAAATTCTTTTGATTGACACTTGTAAACTGATTTTAGGTG
>Ga0325401_1001324_pt1 | contig 20775 bp, 9 predicted proteins | sample PopdelMetagenome_FD_205666 | JGI IMG/M metagenome (GOLD analysis project Ga0325401, IMG submission 205666) | Populus deltoides microbial communities from Bellville, Georgia, United States - Xylem-PdKOR-R2 | ecosystem: Host-associated > Plants > Phyllosphere > Stem > Wood/Secondary xylem | place... | reverse complement strand
TTGGTAAAAATATATTGTAATATTTTTTTTATAAAAAACTTACAATAGTTTAAATAGGTACCTCACCGACATAGTTTAGAAGGGCAAATAAAAGTCTGGAAAAATAAATGCAACAATCCAAAATTAATTAACTAGGAAAAATTAAATACTAAAATTGGAAAAAATAGAATCTTCTAGGAAAAATAGATTGATAAAGGTTGGTGGTTTCATGCAGAATAAAGTCCCGAAAGACTGAAGATATTATGAGTCTGCTACTTATTGTGTCTCTTTTTTGATTGTTTTGCCGAATTTAGACCTTTGATGAACTTTAAGTCTAACTATTCTCTATACAGAAAATCGGACAAAGATTGATAAAGGTTGTTGATTTCATGAAGAAGAAAGGCCCAAACGAATGAAGATATTATGAATCTGCTACATATTATGTCTTTTGTTTTTGAATTTTCAATTATGATTAATAAATGAATGATGATTTTGTGTTTTTTTTAATATATATTCAAATCAAGAACTTGCAGTAAAATAAAGGAAATAATTATCAGCAAAAGGAAATTGAAAACTGTAGTAAATAATTTTCATTGTAAATCTTATGTTTTTTTTATTAACGTGAGTGTCCGAACCAGGATGCATGTACCTCGACTAATCTTACGGGCTCTGAAGTTGACGATCATGTAAGCTTCTAGTGATCATCATATAAGTAATTATAGGATTTAAACCTGAGATCACAAAAAAACCAAACCCTTTAATCTTTTTACTATCGAGCCATCTTATGGTTGTAAATCCTATGTTTTGATGAGCAAGGAGAGTGTAATATTGTATGAATTTAACAATTCAGTTTCGCTACATGATTGGTGTATATAGTGTTCTGTAATGAAATTTTATTAGTTATTTAATGTGATTCATTTTTAAAAAATATGTTTTTATTATTTTTAATAAATCATAAATTTATTTATTTTTCTCTTTCTATACATTTATTTTTATAAAATAAATTCCATGAAACAACTAATACGGTATTATTTTCAATGAATATGACATAAGACAGATTTGATAGTTTTCTTTATAGGACCATCGAAAGCTTTTGTAAGAGGCGCATGGTAGTTCATATATATAAGACCTTTTTAGACGAAAATGCTTTTAATTTGTCACGATTTGCTTTGTCTTAAAGAGAAAGGTAACAAATTTAATACAACTGTAGAATTGTACGTAGTATCCTTTCCACAACTCATCAATGTGCTCAGACACTCTTCCACTGCTCATTAGTAGAAGCTGTTGCTGATATGTCTCATGTTCCTTCTTGACTGGCAATGTCACGATCCCTTTCTGATTCTTCAATCGAATTATCACAAAATTTGTGTCACTCATTTATCAGTCTGAAATGCCAAGAAAACAATACCACAGATCCAGCACCCTGTGATCCAAAAACATGGAAAAAAAAAACATATTCTATGTTTTATGCTATCCAAATTTACTGCAACTGGTGATTTTCCATTTTTGCAACTCTCTTATCAAACTACTTTCCAACCGCTGATCATCAGAGCCTAGATCATGAATATCAATTTCCTGATCTGAATCTGCTTTATTCTTTTCCATTATCAAATGTACCCCACATTTTTCTACCCCACATTTTCGAACATCATATAAGCTTAATTTGACATTCACTTCCAATTCCTCTACACCTTGCAGCGATTCCTCTAACCCAATCAACGGTATACGCTGTATCCAAGAATGCTTCGTGATAGTTCTGCCAAACGTAACAGCCGCCTTCGTCTCAAACAATTCAATACCATTGCTCTTATTTTTGAATGTAGCAACACATTTATCAAACTGAAGATATGATGTTTCTGGAGTGGCTTCATTGGTGGAGGCCGAGACAACCCAAAGAAGCAGCCCTTGGAGTTTATTACCATCTGCAACTGAAACTGATGGTAAACGAAATGATAATGCAGATCCTTCTCCACGATGGCTGAACCATTCTGGTATCTCACCACCATCAAGGCAAATGTCATAATGTTTACCTTTGCATAATCCCTACAAATTGGTTCAAGGAAAGTAATTAAAACTTGAGTTCGAAAAACTACCATATTTAAATGCTAAATGTTTGTGTTCAAGTAAGTGAAGAGACAGAGAAAGAGAGACAACCTGAATAAGACTCATCTTAAAGGTTTCAGATAAATTGTTGCAGCCATTTAAGTTCAAAATGGACCAGTTATTGCCCGCACATTCCATGCCCTGAATCTCTATTAAATTTCGGCACCCTTTTACATTCAGTAATGGTAGACTTTCATGCTGAAGTGGTGCACTTACTCTTACAATGGATGTGCAGTCATTGATAGACAAGAACAGGACACTTGATGGAAGCTCTGAGATTGATAGAAGATTCCTGCATCTCTCAACCCTCAAACATTGAAGCTTAGAAAGGCGGCTAATGCCAGAAGGCAGATTGAAGAATTCATGTCCAGACAAATTCAAATTTTCAAGAAAGCACAAACTCCCAAGATCAATGGAACTTGTAGCTTCAGACAAACCAGGATAACTTAGATCTAGTTCTTTCAATGAGCTGAAACTAGTGAAAAAAGCTGGTAGCATAGCTTTGGAGCTAGAACAGCTTTGTGGTGAAAGCCACGATGAAAACTGAGATTTAGATGGTAGATCAGGTGAGTAGTTGTGTCCACTAAATGATAACTTTGTTAGCTTCTTCAAATATCTAGCTGATGTAGGAAGTTGCTTAATTGCAGTTCTATTTGCAAACAACTCAGTTAAGGATTCTAGGTCACCCAAACTCTCTGGCAATTTCTCAAGTTGTAAACACCAAGCAACGTTCAGAGTTTGAAGAGATTTTAAGTTACCCATGCTTTCTGGAAGAGTCTTGAGGCTGAAACAGTAATCCAAATTCAACAAAGCAAGGCTCTTTAAAGTTCCAATAGACTGATGTACCTCAACCAAATTCCTGCATTTTGTAAGTATTAGTCTCTCCAAACTAGAGAGTCCTCGGAAGTTCGGCGTTTTAGCAAGGTACTTGGAATAGCTGAGATTGAGGATTTTCAGCTTTTTAAGAACCTGTCAAGGCAATGAGAAAATAAGAGATAAATAGCTATGTGAAAAAATGTAACTCTAAATTAAATTTAGTTAGGGAAAATTTTGAGTGCCTGATGCATATATTTTACCTTAGTCCCCTTCCAAAGTTTTCGTACGTTACTGTTTTGCATATCAAGTATAACAAGGTCGTTTAAGTGAAAATCAGACGGCAAAGATTTCAAAGGGCATCCATACCAACAAAGCCATATCAACTCTTTGGGGAGAAGACTGTAGCTTCCCACCAGATGTGCTCCTTTGATTTGGAGTAATTTTAAACGTCTCATTTTTCTAAACGATTTTGTGCTAAATGATTCTTGCACATCCAGTGCCAGACCCTCCACAGCATCTGTTCCCTGAAAGTAGCCAAAAAAAGCATTAAAATATCAAGACAATAATCATGCATATTCTTTGGATGAGAATGTTGATAGCAATTTCAGGTAAGAACCCACGACCACCTAGCATTTCTGTTATATATTTTTAAAAAAAAAACAAAGAAAGAAAAAACAATCGAGATATTTATTAATGAACAATTTACAAGGTAAGCTGGAATTCACTAACAATAAGGGAGTTAGAAAGAAGATGAGCATTAACAAGCTCATATAAGCAATAACACTTCAGTTATTATACCTTGATAAAATGCCTAAAAACCTCTGATTAAATTATTTTTTATTTATGTAAAGTTATTATTCCGAGCTTTTAATCAAAGTGCATGATGGTGAAGAATAAGTTGAAACAACGCATTTCAATCCAGTTTTTTATTCTTTTAAGATCAACTTGTTTTTTGTGGTCTAAATATCCCATATGACAGCATTGTTTAAGCACTTCATTAGAACTTGCGTTTGGTGGCCATGTCCCGTCATTGGCTGATTATGTTATTTACTTTATAATTATATTCATTTCAACTACTATACATGTTAAATTTAAATTTTTAAAGGAAAACTTTTAATTTGTGTTGTCTTGATCAAATCTCTTCTTCTTTTTTTTTTCATTTTTCATTTCATTTTCTTTTTATTTTATAAAAATAAAAACAAAAATAAAAAATTAGGTTATGACACTAATTATAAGTGAAATTTTCTTCTCATCTCTTATATATGTAGCTGTAACTAAGCAACATAGAATATCTAGCTTTGTGTGATTGTTTTTAATATATTTGTTGTGATATTCTTTATATGTATATGTTCTATCCCCAAAAATCTAGTAGCGGAGCTCTATCTCTGTAATTTGTGGTTGATTTGTACAGATCATCATATCTTTATCAACGCCTAGTATTGAAAAATTTTATGTACCCGTTAATTTTGTTCTATGAACTAGTTAAGATAAGTGTAGTTCTTTCCCATCACATATTAAAGCATGCTTTTGTTCTATGAACTAGTTAAGATAAGTGTAGTTCTTTCCCATCACATATTAAAGCATGCTTTTGTTCTATGAACTAGTTAAGATAAGTGTAGTTCTTTCCCATCACATATTAAAGCATGCTCTTGATGCAGAAAAAATAAAAATAAAAACTGTTAGGAATGATTGATGAAAGATAAGAAATGTAATTAAGATGATAGATCCTTAATGACTATCCAACTTTTCTGATAGGATATAGTATAATGAGAAGTAGTGGCTAGAAAAGATCGTATGTGATTTGTTGAGTAACCTTGAATCATTGCATGTGACTAACTTGTTTACAAACAAGATCTATCTAAAGCATTGTCTACACATTTTGTGTATGAAAATATTCTACTATCTATTAGAGTTGAAATTGATGATAATGGTCAGGTCTTATTATTGCTATGTTCTTTGTCTCTTGTTTATCATAACCTTAGAAAGACTTATTAAAATATCATATTGTCTGCCAAAGAAAATGGATAAAACAAGAAAACTCCAACAAAGTATACTAATTTTACTTAATCTTGTAGTATTAATTTGGTTATCTATGAATTATCTATTAATTTGGTGACCCTTCATATTTTCTTGTCGTTACTAGAGCTAGTTTTGATGATTCTATCTTTGTTTTTTTGTCATTCGTTACTATGCAAGATTTGGTGTAACAGTAGCTTGATGTCAACACTACACATTTCTACAATAGAAATCAGAGAAAAATATCTACATTTATTAGCCCATGTGTTTTATGGTTAATGATAAGGAAGATTATGAATGTCCATTGAAGAAGTTCATCAAAATTTATTTCATATCATTAGTGTTCTTAGCAATTACATGGTTAATCTAGGTCAAGAAAATTGACATACAGTTAAATAGATTTATTTGTATTTGCAACATGTATTGGACTTTTGCAAGATAGTTATGTTGTCGGATATATCCATTGCGACTATGGTACAAATTTTGAATATTATTTGAGATCTATTATAATGTATATATTCAATATTAGTAATTGTGATTTTATTTTATTTTATTGAAAAAAATGAGAACTTCATTAATATTTATCATAGCTAGTAAAAAAAATGGCTATACAGAGAGAAGAATAAAAACAATAATCATAGTTTCACAAATGATTACTTGGTAATGATTTTTGTTAAATGACACTTTGCAGTCTATCTTAACATTGTTTGTCCTAAAGGTAGAATACTTGGTAATGATAGAAGCAGGAAAAAAAGACAGTGACAGGGGTCTTTTCATTGAGCACAATCAAGATATGCTTTTTAAGGTATTCTACATAGGAACAATTTATTGTGTTATGAAAATTTAATTTGTTTGAAATTTATATTTAGAGTTACGTAGACTTGTATTATTCTAATTATAATGAAAATTTATCCTATAGAGAGATATAAACAAATCTCATAAAAAAATTGTTAGATTTTCATCTGTTTGCTGTGATCCTAAGTTGACGAATTATATTTATGTAAGATAATTATGAATTTGACAAGAAATTCATAAGATAAATAAAAGTGTATGAATCTACAGTACAACAATTAATATACAAAGTAATGAGCTCTTACCATTTCCTTGGAGAGTACATTGTATGCATCTTTGGGAAGCCAAATCCTGCTGCAATTTCCAGGATGGTTACGCGACCTTTGACGAATAATCTCCCTTCCCATCTTTCGTAATATATCATGCATCCTTAACCTATTCTGATTCTCAGTGTCGATTGTTACGAGAGACCTTCCAATGAGAGTTCTGAAAGCTACTTCTGGATGGCAATCGTAACGAGCACCTACTATATCTGCTACATATTCTTTGTCTCTACCAACAAAAAAGCACGCGATATCAAGGAATATCTCGCTTGTATCCACATTCAGTGCATCAAAACTTACTCTAAGCTTCCCTTGAATATCATCATGCGGAGTATTTTGCCAATGGGCAATATCGATTTTCCATTCAGCTTTGTCTCTTATGGACAAATGAGAACCCAAAATTTGTAGAGCCAAAGGAAGTCCTTGACAGTAGTTAACTACCTCGTCTGACAGCTCCACATAATCCTTTGCTGGACGGGTGTCTCTAAAAGCATGCAAACTGAAAAGCTGAAGAGACTGGTCTCGATCCAATTCTTTAGCATGATACATTTCATCTACCCCCACTTCTGTTAGCAGATGCTTATTCTTAGTTACAACGATTATTATACTTCCAGCACCAAACCAACATCTCTCTCCCATCAATGCCTCCAGTTGTTCCCTTTTGTCCACATCGTCAAAAACAACTAGAATTTTCTTACGATGAAGTCGTTCTTTGATCAAATTCATTCCTTCATAAACATTACTGACCTTCCAAACATTTGGTTTCAGAATATCATGAAGAAGGCGCTCTTGTAATTCAACCAGACCATTCGGCTTATCTGATATTTCCTTGACATCCGAAAGAAAACTGCTGCCCTCAAATCCAAAATAAAGTTTGTTAAACACAGCTTTTGCTATTGTTGTCTTGCCTATTCCAGCTATCCCATGTATTCCCACGATGCCAACATCAGGTTTTGCACCTTTTAGCAAAGAAATAATACCCTGAACTCTGGAACAAATACCTACCGGGTGTTTGGCTACGTGCAAGGTTTTGTTTCCCAGTTTACAAGCTACATCACTGATAATCCTTTTGATGAATTCCGCTTCATATCTGTTCATAGAGAAAGAAAGACAACAATGGCGTATAGGTTGTTAGATATTAATCCAGAATTTTCAAGCCCATGGCTCTCTAGAACTATCAAGGAAGTGCATCCTGAAAATCTAGCTCATCCATCTCTAGAATTCTCTTCAAAAAAATAAAGTCATCCTTTCTTGTAAAAGATATTCTATTAGAAGTCTCTAGGCTATCAAACAGACCTAGCAGCCCCGTATATACATGATGTCACTTTCTTGTAAGAAGGATTGAAAGGGCGTAAATTTGTTTTTTAAAGATTTTTTCTTAAAAATATATTAAAATAATATTTTTTTATTTTTAAAAATTTATTTTTAATATTATCAAATTAAAAAATTCCAAAAAAATTTAAAAAATTAATTTGAAAAACATATTATAAATTAGTTGGTGTTCAAGCATCACTCAGAGTAAACAAGCAGGCAATTTTATACATGAAAAAGTTAGTGCAGTGTGTGAGAAGAGAAAGAATGGCGTCAGTGAGTAGAGAAAGATTTGTGTGTGCAAGTGAGATTGAGAGAAAAATAAGCTAAGTGTGAGGCGTGAGCGGTGAGAGGGTGATGTGATAATATTAACGAGAGCGTCTAGTGTGTGAGTGTCATACACATTAGTTGGTGTTCAAGTATCAATATTTTGTACAACATTCTTTTATTGAATATAATTAAGTTATTCTGTTAATTTATCACTATTTATCAGAGCTTTTGCCCAAAATTTTATATCCAACTTTAATTTTTAAATACTAGATAATTCGTTAATATTACATAGCGGGTTGAACAAACAAAATTTAAAATATATATAAAAAATATCATGTTAATTTAATTCTCAGTATCAATTTTTTTCTAATTATTAACTCAAAATTTAGTTTAACTTGTCAACTTGAAAAACTTTATAATTTTAATCCATGACTAGTTTGAATTTTAAATTAAAGATAATTTAATATAAAAAAATCAATTTAGTGACTTAAAAAAAATAACATAAATGATTGATAAAAATATAATTTAACTAAAAAAAATCAAAATATTTTTTTTAAAATATTAAAACAGTAAAATATTTAAACTATTTGGGTCAATATGTGAAACTCACCACCTCCATCCTAGATGTAAGTAGATTTAATAAATTCATTTTAAGTTATTTTTTTAATTATATGTTAACAAAAATAAAGGATCACAGTAAAGCAATCAAATAAAATTAAAACAAATAAAACAATTATGATGGATTGCAAAAAATAAACTTGATAATATTAAAAAATTATTTCTATTATCTTCAAAAAAAAATTAAATAAAATCTAATAAAATAATATCTAACATATTTTTTTTAATTACTTTTTAAAAAATAAATAAATTATTTGTAAACTTTTATATAAAAAAACCAAACACAGGGCTCTAGTAGCCCAACTTACTTGGGCCATATGATAAAAACCGGCCTACCCAAAATTACACCTATTCAAAAAAAGTAGTAGTTACATGTCATTTATAAACCCAATTTTCAAGTTGGGTATTTTGTTGAAAAGATCAAGTTGTGTATTTTGTTTATTCAAAAACTCAATTTATAATTTATTTTCATTTAAGAAAAAATTCTTATAACCTAAAAAATTTAATTCTCCTCTAATAAAACTCCAAAATTAGTTAAAACAATAAACAGAAAAATATCTCTCTCAATCTTGATCTCTCTCTTTTTTTTTCTATAGCAAATTGAAAGCTCAAAAAAATTTTAATGTTATTATATCAAATTTAATTATTTTTTATAATGAAATTCAACTCAATATCAAGATTTGTTTTTTTACCAAAAACTAGATTGAAACATGTTATCAATACCAAATCTCAAATTAACATAATATTTAAAGATAAAATTGAAAAGAAAAAAAATAATGAAAGAAGAAAATAATAAAAAGCAAAAGGGAAACCATTTTTTTTAAATTGATTTCTTCATTTTCGATCTCTTGTAAATAATAAAATTAAATTTCTCTTTCTTTTTTGAAATCAAGTATCAAGAGGATGTCTTTTATACTACAATAATCATATAAAAAGTAAATTATTAACATAGTAGTAAAAAATTAAATTTTAAAAAAACCAATGAATAAATAAATAAAAGTTATTAAATCTAAAAAACAGAAATAAATAAATAAAAATATTATGTAAATTTACAATGCATCCCCTCACAAACTGCAATGAAAAACCGATGCTTTTTAATTTTTATTCCATTAATAAATAATGCCTAATCCTTTGAATCTTCCAACAATACTTTCACTTTTAGCAATACTTTCACGGGAAAGGTGAACCTCTAATCCTTCACAAGTCTTGTTGGCTTTATCGATCTAGTTCTATTATTATATAATTTAGTAAAATTGAATATTGATATTCATAAATGAGCTATTTGCTACCTCTAAATATTGCAATAGAACTAGATCTAGCAATAAATATTGTTGGATACATGTATCTAGCAATAACTTAGAAATTTGCTACCTCTAAATATTGCAATTAAAAATTAATATATAATTGAAGTGAAAATATCAAGTTTAAATTGAGAATAATAAAAAAAATTGTTTATGTTGATATGTGCAGGTGGATCTGTGACAGAGAAGGTGAAGATATACCCATTTGCCTCATTGTTTAAACCCCATCCAGATAGATTTCCCGCTTCTGCAAGAGCTCCTCTCCACTTGTTGACCTTCTCCATTTCTTCCTTGAAGCGTTCTTCATGTTCATCAAAAGCTTTTGCATAACTCCCGGTCTGTTTTCGGACATCTGAAGGCTCCGTATCATAAAATACAGGAAGAACAACCTGGTCAATGTTTTGCCTGCACCCAAGAATCTTTACAAGTTCGTCAAGACACCATCTAGAGGAAGCGTAGTGTTTGGAGAAGACCACTATAGAAATCCTTGATCCTTCGATTGCCATGAGAAGTTGTGGAGAGATTTCTTCTCCTCTAGGAAGTTCATTATCATCCCTAAAAGTATGAATTCCGGCCTGGATTAAGGCCGTATAGAGATGATCTGTAAAGTTTTTGCGGGTATCTTCTCCTCTAAAACTTAGAAAAACATCATAGTTCCATCTATGTCTAGAGGATGAAGACGAAGAAGAGAACGGAGACTCAGAGTACGTGGAAGCCATAGCTGGAACAGTTTTATCAATCTCTATAGCAAATTGGGAAAGGTAGGTTGAAGAGTATGGAGAGGAGCGACGTTAATTTGCTTGTTATTTTCTCACAAATTTGGAGTCCTTTGCAAAGATGATATATATATATATATATATATATATATATATATATATATATATATAATTGTGGAAGTTGATGAGAAGTTTAGTGGAAACTGGGGTCGAGGAGGTCAGTGCAGCCTTTGTCCCTATAGAGACTCCCGTGTTAAATACTGTGGAAAATAACATTCTTTCGAGACCATATAGTCATAAAAGTGGTAAAAAAAGTTACATAGGCTACAATTGCATGCGGTCAGATCTTTCAGATGGAATGTATGCTCCAAGTGCATACATATAAATAACTGTGCAGGAGCATCCACACGTATTATCTACATTTTTGTTAAATTTTAGTTAAAATAAGTAAAAACTTATCTAGTTAATTAAAAAATATTATTACATTTATGTTTGAAAGTCATGGATATTTTATTATTATTTTAAAATTTAAATTATTAAAATATTAATAATTCCTCACATAAATTAAATTTTTTTATTTTCATATTTTTTTATGTACTAATATTAAAAATAAATTTTAAAACTAAAAAAATATTATTTTAATATATTTTTAATTAAAAAATATTTTAAAAAATAACAACACCATTAAATATATGTTTGGTTACATGAGAAGTTTAGCTGAAATTGTGTTCAAGTAGTTCCTAACTAATCCTCTTTTTGTAGGATCCAATTTCCGGTCATTTCTTGGTGAACATAAGCTGCCACAATCTCTTCTCCCTTTCACATCAAATAGAGGTCGGTGCGTTGGGTTTATGGGTAAAAGCCAAAAGCGGTGTGAGGGCAGCCATCAAATAATAGTGTCTTTCTACGATAAAACACGGGACTCTCCTCTCCCTGATTCTCAACTGAAGTCTTCCACTGTCACACCCTTTTCATTTTTAGTACCTACTACATTTGGGGCCGGGGGTATCTTTTTTTATTTACATATATATATATATATATATATATATATATATATATATATAAAAACCCTCACGCAAGTATATTTAAAAAGTATAAAAAAACGACTTTATTGAGAAAAAAAATTCATTAGATAATAAAAGATCAAATAAAAAAAAACTAGACTCAACTTAAAAAAATATATATATATAAAAATTAATTAAAAAAATAACAAAAATAAAAAGCAAACCAAGCAAATTATTCCACCAGTAACTCTCCTTCTCCACCCAGACAAGCCTTCTTCTTTCTCTTCTTCCCTTTATCCCCCTTCTATAGTCATTGCATATAGAGTCCATTTTAAAAAAGTCGTTTAAAAAAAGAGTCAATTGGGTTAACTCGACAAACTCGCAACTTGGGTCATGAGATGGAGACAACCCAATAAAAAACAAATCCAATTTTGAAAGACATGTAGCCTGCATCATGAGACCGAGATAACCTCTTAGAAAAAAAATACTCAATTATTCTGTTCAGAATGTTAAGAATTAGTTATATTTAGGAAATAAATGCGATGCTAAAATTCAAACCATAGAACGGTTAGGATTTAACCCGATAAGATAGAGATTTTCTCATGAAAAGAGATCTACCTTGAACTTTAGATAAAACCAATAGACATAAATACGATTTAAAATAACAATGCAGTAGATATTAAAGGTGATAATGTGATATTTTAATTGTGACATACAATATTGCTTTGGTGAGATCTCAATGTGCTAGAGGGTTAAGATCTGCATATCATGAAGGTAAGAATTCAATTCTTGATTTAATTTAGTTTAAAAGGGAAATAAGAGAAAGAATTAAATAGTTATGATTTAAAAAAAATGTGGTGTATATTGTAGAAGCTGTGAATAAGTTTATCTATAAGCTAGATTTATTATTATTATTTTTTGTTGGGAAAGGAAACAATATAAAAGGAAATTATGAATGCCAACTTGATTAGTCATTAGACTAATAATGTCAATAGAGTATTATTGACATTGGCATTTACCTTTGTGAAAGGAAAACAATTATACGTTGAAGAATTTGTTAAGGCTAATGATATCATCAAGATAATGTTGATATCAATATTAAACAAATATTTGATTAGCCTACCAGATTATGGAAGACTAATGCTATCAACAAGATGATGTTGATATCGACATGAAACAAAGCTTTGATTACCAATTTATAAAAGGCTAATGATATCAACAGGATGATGTTGATATCGACATTAAATGAAGATTTGATTAGCCTAACAGATTTTGAAGGCTAATGATATCAACAAAGTTATGTTGATATCAGCATTACCAAGTGTTGTGTTTTCTTCCGGATCATAGAAGTTAGAAATATCAACAAGGTTATATTGATATAAATATTTTTACGACTTGATTAGTCATATCTAGTTATGGAGGCTAATGATATCAGTAGAGTTATACTGTATCATAATTACCAAAATATTGGAAGTCATATGATATCATGATAATTAGTATCAATATTATATGGAAATGAGTTCTTATATCCTAGTGGGTATATCAATATTGATGGAATTAATTCAATTAAAAACATGGACTTTTCAATTACAAAAATTAATGTATGCCTAAAGAGATAAATTAAATGTAGGTTTAAGTAATGTAAGGAAAAGATAATGAATTATTTTTCTTAGTTATTAAGATTACACATGTTCTTTATGATTGCAACTTGATTGTATATGTTTAATTTATAGGTTCATCTTAATCCTGATATGAGTAGCATTTTAGTTGGAGATGTATCTATTTTATGAGAATTAGTTAGACTTTTGTTAATGTAAAAAATGGATGTAAACATAAACTAATGTTCCTATATTAATGATTTTGGAATGCTACATGTATGTAGAATATTATTAACTTGGTTGTCAACTATTTTGAGACTTATGTTTAGGTATTTTAAATATTTTTCTCATTATAATTTCTATGTTAGTGTTCATCAAATCATTAACTTTGAAGTTTTGTTCATATTGGGAATGAATTATATATGGAATGTAATTCTGTATAATTACATAAATATGAATTAAAGAGTGATGATGTTAATGAATGTCGTTATTGTGTTATGGATTGAATTGTTGGGATCCACGATGATTAGATTATTGCGAGGATATTTATTTTGAAGTACACAAGTTAGTCAATAATTTGGAATGTTACAAATACAAAGAAAATTTTGCCAAAATCTTGATAAAAGCAACATTTTAGGCTTTTGTTGTAATCACAATATATATTGTTGGGATCCATGATGATTAGATTTTTGTTGGATTATTATGAGGATATTTATTTTGAAGTGTATAAGTTAGTCAATAACTTGGGATGTTACAAATACAAAGAAAATTTTGTCAAAATCTTGATAAAAACAAAATTTCAGGCTTTTGTTGCAATCACAATATATATTGTTAGAAATCATTTATGAAATTTAAGGTTGTTACAACTTGGGTTAACCTATTAAACAATATTCCCGGGTCATGAAGTTAGATTAACCTAATTAAAAGCAAACAAAATAAATTATAAAAGCTTAATTCTCAATCAACTTAATATTAAAATATAAAATTAAGAAAAAAAATTTATTGTGAAAAAAAAAGATAAACCCGAGTCAATCAGGTTAACTCACGACACCTGCGATCCATGTCATCATATTGAGATAATCCAATAAAAATAAATTTAATATTGAAGGATGAATTTTTTTCCTTAAAAAAGCATTGATTCTTCGTAATATTAAAGGATGCACTTATAAAAATTAATTAAAAAAAACTAGTCAATTGAGTTAATTCGTCAAACTCGCTATCCATGTTTTAAAAGTGAGATAACCCAATAAAAACAAATTTAATATTAGAGGATAAAAAAGTATTGATTGAAAAAAAGTATTATTGAATAAATAGTATTTTTTGAGGGAGGATACAATAAAAATCCTTTATCTTTTAGTTTTTTTTATTAATATATAATAAATTAAATTTTAGAACATTCTTGTTTTTTTAAAAAAAAAATTCATGAACACATTTTTGAACACAATTAATGAATAGGAAGTCACTCCAAAGAGTCAAAATATACAGGAGAGTTCCTCAAATTTAGGTTCTGAATTGATTGCATATTTATATATGTAGGTTGAGAAAATGATAGAATTGAATCACTTGAATACTGTCGAGTGAGCTAGTGACCAAAGTTGTTAAAATCGCGTTTTGACTCGTAAAATCGTACGATTTTACGAGTCAAAACATGCATTACGGGTTGAATCGCTTGAAAAAATCAAAAATGGGTAAAATCGGGTTGAAATCGAGTGAAATCGCAAAAATCGGATGAAATCGCGCAAAATCGCGATTTCAGGACCGATTTTGCGATTTTGACAAAATGAGGCCCTGAAACAAAATCCCCCCTCCTGGACAGCTGTCAGATGCCTATTGGATTATTCCTGCACAGTCATGGACTCACGTGACTGTCTTCACTTTGCTCTTTCCAATTGAGGCGAAAAACTCTTTCACAAATCACAATTCACAAATACTCTTTCCAATTCCAACAAAACAAATCCCTAATCGGGCGGCGACAATGATCTATTCTCCATCCTCCACAAAAGCGGCCATTACGCAAACTATTACCCTTCATTTTACACCCAAAAAAGAAAGAAAGAAAAAGATAGAGAGAGACTGGCAAAAAGAGAGGGGCTTGATGAATTTACCGAGATCGGAGGATTCGAGGACTGAAGGTTTAAGATGAGAGTGGAACCAGCAGAGAGAGAATTTGGAGCAGCAGGCTCCCATTGATTAGAGTAAAAACAAAAAACTCCAAGATGATCAGACAGTGAGGAGACAATATGAGGTGAAATAATCAAATGGTTAGGATGACACTGATCCTTGTTCTAAAATTTGTTTGCATAGACAATAGAGGGCCTTTTTACTCTCCTTTCTGGTTTCAGCTTTCTGTCTCTTTTACCATCATCATCTTCAACAGCAGCCGGCGACATCGTAAGTTAATTTTGCCTTCATCATCATCACCGGAGTCAAGGTTTCTTTATTTTTGCCCCTGTAATAGATTTGTATGTTTTCCTGTTAAGTGTTAATTATTAGTTAGTCCTGTAATTCATTTTGCCTGATCCTGTAAATTGTATATGTATAATGTTGAATTGAATGGAATTGATCAGGTGTGAAAATTGTTGAATTGAATGCCACAGTATATACTATATATGACTTAATTGTGCAAAATATTACTCAGTGAAAATTGGACTGAATTGATTGAATTGGGGTGAAAATTGGACTGAAAAAATATTGAATATTAATGGGGTGAAAATTGGACTGAAAAATTGTTGAATTTGACTGAATTTAATGCCATTTCAGTATTATAAGACTGAATTAATTGGACAAATTGTTATGTATGAATTTTTATTTAAAGTATGAATTTTTTTTTAATGTATTTTAAAATTCCTTACGATTTTACGATCCGTTTTTACGATCCGAGTTTGTGAACGGCTTTCCGTGCCGTGTTAAAATCGCGATTTTAACAACCTTGCTAGCGACTCACTTTACCACATTCTTGTTGACTTTTTATTTCTATATTTGCCACCATGGTGGTGTAATTATTAACCATTCAATCAAACAAACGGGGAACGATGAAATAAAATAAAATATTAAAAAATGTTGTCGTTTCAACTCTATAATTTGTTAATCTCACTGTATAGTATATTTTTTGTTATATGGATATATAAATAAAATAAAAAACCCTACGATTACGAAGCCAAATTGAGATCTTTTACTTAAAATTATATACTACTTTAATCTAATAATTACATGATGGGCTCCAGATAAGATGGAGCTGGGAGATTTCCCTCCTTGTCTCTATCTGCAATTAATAAGCGTTTACAATTGACTTTTGTTTTAATATTTCTAGCAAAAGAAAAGAAACGTGCGATTCTCAGATTTGTGGCCTTTAGCAAAATCCTGCCGGGTAGAAAATTTAGCTAAGAAGCAGGTTTCCCTCTACTTTCGTGAGAAGGTACACAGGAAATTCCGTGAGAGTCATGACTCAAGAGAGTCAATATGGGTTTACCAATGTTGTTTTAAGATTTATAAAAAAAAATAAAATTGAAACCATGTTTTTTTTTTAGTTTATAAAATTAAAGAAGATTTTAAGGGTGTTGAGAAGTGTGAAAATGATTATTTTTAAAAATTTATCTTTTTAGTTTATAAAATTAAATAATATTTTTTTATTAATTTTTAAAATTTATTTTTAATATCAACGTATCAAAACAATTTAAAAATACTAAATTAATTTAACTTAAAATAAAATAAATTAATTTTAATAAAAACAGGTTAACACTCACTCAAAATCACCAATGTCATATCACAACAGTTTGAGTGGCAAGAATTGCGTGACAAGTAGTTTGAGTGGCAAGTAGTTTAAATAGATTTATCTTTATTGGTTGAATGGTGTGAAAGTAGGAGAGTTATGAGAGAGAGAGATTTCAAGTAATTTAAAAATATCACAAAAAAAAAAAAACACAATAGAAACTGGAAAAAAACCATATAAAGAAAAACTGTATCAATCCATAGTGTTTTGTGAGAAAAAACTTGTATTTACTTGTAATTGCAATTTTTAACCAGCTTAATATTTAAAAAATAAAATTGACAAAGATAATTTTAGGGAAAAACATAACAAAAACAGAAAAAAAAACCATGTGGAAAAAAACACTGTAGCAATCAATAGTAATTTTCGAGGAAAGTTACAGTGCTTTCCTCATATATTGTAACAGTAATTTTTAACCAGCTCAATATTAAAAAATAAAATAAAAAAAGATAATTTCAGAGAAAATCATAAAAAAAAAACTATGCGGAGAAACACTGTAGCAATTAACAATGTTCTAAAGAAAAACAAAATTACAAAACAAAATTCTCAATCAGCTCAATATTAAAAAAAATCGACAAATATAATTTTGAAAAATAAAGAAATAAAATAGAAAAATTATGTGGAAAAACATCGCAGCAATCCACAGTATTTAAAAAAAAAATTACAAAGCAAAACTTTTAACCAGATCAATATTTAAAAAGTAAAATCAACAAAAATAATTTTGGAAAAAAAAAGACAAAATAGGAAAGTTGAAAAAAAAAGTAATTTTGAAAAAAAAAAGAGAAAAGTTAGCAAAAAAAAAAAAGGGGAAGAATCACTGTGGATTACTGTTGTAATCCACAGTGATTTAGGTGTGGGGGAACAGTGATTCCCCCACACCATTTAGATATTACTAGTTATATGACCCGCGCGATGCCGCGGGTCAATTTTTTTGCATCGTAAATATTAAAAAACACTAAGATCTAAATGTGTTAGGTTTTTTTGCAAAGCTATACCCAAGAGTCTCGGGTTTAGCTGCAACGCCTGATCTAAGAGTGATATTTATAATATTAATAATAACATTAAACTTGCATGACTTAAGTTTAAATGGGTCTAGCTACCAGACCCAATAGTCTTGGATGTGGGTCTGGCTGCAAGGTCATGTCATAAAAGTGTGATAATTAAATAGATTAATTAAAAAGAAAAAAACAAAGAAAAAAAACCACCAGGAAGAAAAAAACCAATGAAGAAAAAAAAATCTGAATTAATTGGGTTAACCCGTCAAACCTGAGATCCGTGTCATGAAAGTTTGATAACTAAATAGAAAAAAATTTAATATCAACAAACTAAATAAAAAATTTAATTAAAAAAAAGAAGACATCAGCCTTTTCACCGTGGACTGCACTGTGCAGTCCACCGTGAAAGGCATAAAAAGAAAAAAAAGCAAATAAAAATAAAAATAAAGGCATCAGCCTTTTCACCATGACTGCATACAATATAAAAAGATGAAATCGGAAGAACAAAAATAATGAGGAAAAAGAAAAACAATCTGAATCAACTGGGTTAGCCCACCAAATTAGGTTAACTCGTTACACCTGGAATTCGTGTCATGAAAGTGTGATAGCTAAATAGAAAAAGATTTAAATAAAAACAAGAAAAAAAATTAAAAACAAAAAAAAGATAGCTCAGTATTTCACCGTGCAGTGCATAGTGAAACACTAAGCACTTTTAGTATATGTTATAATAATAATAATAATAATAATTATTATTATTATTATTATTATTATTATATATAAGTTAAAAAAAATATTAATTAAAAAGGACAAAGCAAAGAGAAAAAAAAACCTACAGGAAGAAAAAAACTAATGAAGAAAAAGAAAAAAAAATCTGAATCAACTGGGTTAATCCTTCAAACCTGGGATTCATGTCATGAAAGTCTGATAATTAAACAGAAAAAATTTAATATTAAAAAACTAAATTAAAAAAAATAATTAAAAAAGAAAAAAAGACAAAAAAAAACTAAAGACATCAGCTTTTTCACTGTGGACTGCACTGTGCAGTCCATGGTAAAAGGCTTAAAAAGAAAAAGAAAAGAAAAAACAAAGGCATACGCCACAAGTTATTTTTTTTCCTTGCATAAAAAACATCAAAAAATGCTAAGATCTAAAAGTGTTAGGTCTTTCAGCAAAGATATACCCAATAGTCTTTGGTCTAGCTGCAACGCTTGACCCAAAAGTAATATTTATAATATTAATAATAATATTAAACTTACATTAATTGAGTCTAGTTGCAACAGCGGACCCAAGAGCCTTGAATGTGGGTCTGGTGTGATAATTAAATAGATTAATTAAAAAGAAAAAAACCAACAGGAAGAAAAAACTAATGAAGAAAATGAAAAAAAATCTGAATTAACTGGGTTAACCCTTCAAACCAGGTTAACTTGTCAAACTTGAGATTCGCGTCATGAAAGTCTGATAACTAAATAGAAAAAAAAATTTATGAGTTAACTTGTGAAACCCGGGAGACGTATCATGAAAGTTTGATAATTAAATAGAAAGAAATTTAACATTAACAAACTAAACTAAACAAAAAAATTAATTAAAAAGAGAAAAAAAAATTTCGGGTTAACTCGTCAAACCAGGTTAACCCGTCAAACTCGGGATCCGTGTCATATACGAAAGTCTGATAACTAAATAAAATAAAATTTAACATTAACAAACTAAATTAAACAAAAAAAATTCATTAAAAGAAAAAAACATAAGGAAAAAAGCGAAAAAAAAAAGCCATAAAGGCATAAAAAAAAGGAAAAATAACGAAAAAAAAATGGGCAGTTTATAATTATAATATAATATAATAATAATAATATAATAATAATTATTATATTATTATTATAATATATAAGTGAATGAAAATAAAAGGCGTGGGAAAGCTACAGTCCTTTCCCACGCCTTTTAGAGTATTACTTAATTAATAATAATAATTTGTTAATCTCACTGTATAGTATTTTTTTTTTTTGTTATATGGATATATAAATAAATAAATAAATAAAACCCTACGATTACGAAGCCAAATTGAGAAAGGTTGGATCGGTTTCTCCGACGATCAAGTCAAGATCTTTTACTTAAAATTATGTTTCATTATATACTACTTTAATCTACTGCTTACATGACGGGCTCCAGATAGAGATGGTGGTGCTTCTATCGAGGGGAGAAAGAGCTCGGAAATTTCCCTTCTTGTCTCTATCTGCAATTAATAAGCGTTTACAATTGACTTTTGTTTGAATATTTTTAGCAAAAGACAAGAAGCATGCGATTCTCAGATTTGTGGCCTTTAGCAAAATCCTGCCAGCCGGGTCGAAGATTTAGCTAAGAAGCAGGTTTCCCTCTGCTTTCGTGAGAAGGTACACAGGAAATTCCGTGAGAGAGTCATGACTCGAGAGAGTCATTATGGGTTGACAAACCAATGTTATTTTAAGATTTATAAAAAAAATAAATGGAAATCATGTTTTTTTTTTTTTAAATCAAAGAAGATTTTGAATGTTTTTAGAAATGTAGAATTGTTTTTTTTTAAATAATTTTTATTTAAAAAAACATTGAAATAATATTTTTTATTTTTAAAAATTTATTTTTGATATCAACTATTCAAAACAATTTAAAAATACTAAATTAATTTAACTTAAAATAAAATAAATTAATTTTAATAAAAACAGGTTAACACTCGCTCAAAATCACCAATATCATATGACAACAGTTTGAGTGGCAAGTAGTTTATCTTTAGTGGTTGAATGGTGTGAAAGTAGGAGAGTTATGAGAGAGAGATTTGAAGTAATTTAAAATATTGGTTTGTACATAATTAAATTACTTAGATAATTTTAGGGATTATCTACATTCATTCATCACGATCCGAAGCAAGCACAGCTGCCAATATACAGTTCCATTGTCCTCAGTGAATTAGACTTTGCAAGTTTGTGTCACTCATTTATCAGTCCGAAATGCCAAGAAAACAATACCACAGATCCAGCACCCTGTGATCCAAAAACATGGAAAAACAAAAAATAAAAAAAAACATATTCTATGTTTTATGCTATCCAAATTTACTGCAACAGGTGATTTTCCATTTCTGCAACTCTCTTGTCAAACTACTTTCCAACAGCTGATCATCAGAGCCTAGAGCATCAATATCA
>Ga0325401_1001323_pt1 | contig 20776 bp, 11 predicted proteins | sample PopdelMetagenome_FD_205666 | JGI IMG/M metagenome (GOLD analysis project Ga0325401, IMG submission 205666) | Populus deltoides microbial communities from Bellville, Georgia, United States - Xylem-PdKOR-R2 | ecosystem: Host-associated > Plants > Phyllosphere > Stem > Wood/Secondary xylem | place... | reverse complement strand
AATCAATTCTTTCATTTATGTGATAGGCCTGCATTTAAGATGAACATTTACCATAAATTAAAGGTATCTTATATTATTAGATATGTTATTATAAAACATGCTTTAGTTAAGGAGTTATTGATACTTGAAGTGCAAAATGATGATATAAAACCTTGATAAAAATGCACTTTTAAGTACTAATCACCCACATGCCTCTTCATAGCAGCCGATAGCAATACAGAGACTTTTCTCTCTTGTTTCGTCGCCCACGTTTTGTTTGATCTGTTGTGGAATCAAACAACCACCTACGTTAACAGTCAATTAGTATAGTAATTCAGAGGCTAATTGCGTGAAGAGTCTTCATAGTTTGGTAGACAATCTGCCCATATGATGGAGGTGTAGGGGGGAAGATTTTAACTCTCTTTTAATTTGACGTAAACAATCAAGGGTGTCGAGTATCTGCAAGTGGGTGGTGTTGTTTAACGACTTGTATAATTGAATGGGAATTTTTATTATTTCTTGGAATAATGGGAACACGCGATGCATCCACTCAATTTGCTTAGAGATTGCGTCATAGACGTTTGCAAGTTCTCTTTTTTTTTGGGTTGACCCGGGTCAACCTATCTGACCCGTGACCCGATTATTATACCGAGTCGACCACCAGGTCAGGTTTAAAAACTATGATTTTGCCCCTTATAATGATTTTTTGTATTTGTTTTTTAAAACATACCTGGCTGCTGACCTAATCTTAAGGTCTTAATGAATTCTGATTGATCTGAAATTTTAATCCAATGTAGAAAAATGTGTTAGAAGACTCTTCATAAAATTTAAGCCTGATCTAATGATTGATTTAAAGTTACATGCGATAACATAAAACTGGTTAATAGGTGATTTTACATCAAAATCCGATTTTTTTTGTTCAATCCCTACTAGAATCATATTAGTTATTTCACTAAGTCCTCAGAATCATTTTCTTATTCTAAAATATATTTATTTTATTTACGGACTTAATACAGTTTTATGATAACGTTATTGGTTTTTAACCGGTACTTACACTATCACTTTTTTCTTTTCTTTTCTTTTGTATCATACTTTCTTATCATTTATTCCTTATTACCATATTATTTTCTTGAGACCATTTTTCTCATTTTTCTTATTTTTTTATCCATTAAAACTCGTTACTGGTTTTGCCAACGTTACAAATTTTAACATAAGATTTGTAATCCTCATTTTAAATTCAACAATACCTTTATATTTATTTGTGAAGGTTATCCTCTCCATTACAAGTCATATTTATTATTATTATTATTATTATTATTATTATTATTATTATTTATGTTATCTATTCATTTCTTTTCCTCTTAAGTTTTCATTACTCGTCGAAATCTCATTATCTTTGGTTCTATATTTATACAGGGATTTACATACACACTCTCTTCCTCATTTTATTTTTAGTGTTTTTCTTTTTCTTTTATGCTTTGTGTTTTCTTCCAAATCTAGAGTTTAGATTTACTTTATTGAAAGATAATTGAGTTATTTTACTTTGTTTTAATGACTTTGTTTATAAATGAATCTAAACTAAGGTAGTGTTGTTGTAAAGTGAGGAGCAATAAACCTTTAATGATAAATAATTCATCATTAACAATAATAAAAGTTTAATTACTTTAAAATACTTTGATAAATAAATATTTTTTTATTTTAATTTAAACACATATTTTTATTATTAGTATGCATGACAAGGATTTAATTTAATATTAACTATAAATTATATATATATATATATGTTATAATTTTATTATTATATTTGTATTGAAAACAAGTCTCATTAATTTTTATTTTATTATGTTTATAAATTTAAATTAGTATTAACTTAAGACCTTCACTGAATATATTTTATGTTTTGAAGGCTAATTTCTTGATAAAATAAAATAATACATTTCCTCCGAGAATTCAAATCCATCCATCCCAGAAAAAGGGAAAGAGAGAAAAAGCAATTGCTTCTTATTAGGCTTTTGTCTGTCTCTTCTGGACTCACGAAATCAATTTCTAAAATTTTGTGATTCTCCAAATTAGGGTTAGGGTTTTGACGATGTATGCTGATCGCGTAGACTCCGCAGCGAAGACTTCAATAAAGGATCGTCTTAATGGCAATTCCGTTGCCGACTCCTCTCGCCGCCGAGAAATTACCGGCAAAAGGTTTTGTTTTCTTTTTAATTTAGTAGAAATCAATTCCATTTTATCTCTCTCTCTCTCTCTTTACTGCTTTACTTTTCTTCCATTTTACTTTATGTTAGGTTCTCATTGTTAATCTTTTTTTCAAAGGGAATTCTATTAATTAAACAAGGAGAATTTGGAATGGGTCGTCCAATTTAATATTTATAGTGAATCTACATTTCACTATTGGAAAAAAGAAATAGTTGAGCTAAGGATTTAGTATCTTCCACGTTGTAAGAAACGAGGATGGGCACTTTGCTATGCAAGTATATTGGGAATTGCATTGCAAACTCAAGTTTATGTTTAGAAACTTGTAGAGATTAGAGAGTAGGAAGCTTGATGTCCCGTTCTCACCCCGTGATTTGATCATCTTATTTAACCGTTTAATTTGGTTTTTCTATTTCCATATGAAAAGACTGAATGTTTGAGAATGCTGCCACACCTGGTTCTTTTGATGCTCAGATTATGAATAAGCTTCTTGGGATTTTCATTTTTATTCAGGGAAAGTGCGAGAGGTTTTGGACATGAAGTTTCATTTGCCTTAGCGTGTGTGAGAGATTGAGATCCTTTAGCACAGAGTAGATCAGCAGTTAGTTATATCAATTATAGGCTCTGTATAGGTGAAAAGGTTTTGCAGTTGTTGCTTGAAACTTGCTTACTTGAGGTGCTTGAAGTTGCATACCTTCTTGTGCTTATACCGAAAACTGCAACAAAAGGACCTTTGAGGATCTGCTTTCTATATTTGGGTTCTGTTTGGTTTGAATTTTGCAAATTTATTTAAGTTGTTTTGTAGGTTCTGACTCAAAGTAAAGTCATAAACATGTATGGTTAGAAATAACTTCTGACTTATATAAAAAAAAATTGTTACAAAATTCAGTCAAAACATTGCTTTATTGGCAAGTTAAAATTTTTAACTTTTAACTTATTGATTCGACTTGTATTAACTGTTTCTCAAAAAAACGTTGCTTCATGTCATTTTTGCCAAGTATACTTTTAACTGAACTCTTTTTTGCTGTATGTTATTTCTCAAAATGATGACTCAAAGTCAAAAGTTACATTTCATTAGCCATGCCCAACAAACTTTTGGTCATAGAAAAATTTTTACCTTCAAGTGAAGGCATTGACTGTTTGTGCTGTGACTTACAAGAGTACAGGTATTTTTGTTCATCTAATGAAAATGGATTGAATCTCTTCCATAATAATGCTCTTGTATAATTGTTATCCTGGTTGGTTTTTTGCTGTTCTTGAGTGACCTAATATCCAGAAAAGTATCACTGAGCTCATATCACATCTTTTGCAGGCAGAGGCTAGATGATAAATGGGAACATGATCTCTATGAGGACAATGGACCACGTGTTTCAAGTATGGATTGAGTATGACAGAATTACTGGCATAAAAAAATTGCTGATATTGTTGGATGCAACTAAATCAACTATATTTCTTTTGACTTTTTGTTAATGACTTGTGAAGATCGCAAAATTGGTGCTCAAGATCTTCGATTAAAGCTCCAAAGGAGAAGCCTCCTGCAAGCATCTCCAGGTTCAGGTGTGTGGGATCTGCGTGAAAAACTATATGGGACAATGAATTCACAGCCAATGAATGCTGATCGGCCCAAAATAGCTGTAGCTAAACCATCCAGGAAAAGTGTTGCTGTTGAAGCTCCTGAACCAGAGATTAAAAAAATTACCAGTGTGGCTTCTAGAAAAAGATCTCAGCAGAAGGCATAAATCTTATCTTATTCTCGTCAAGTGTTTATCTTGTTTCTGTTTTCTTGAAGTTTTCCATTAATGCTGAGGCATAAATCTTCTGATTTATTGATATTTGGAAATTACTGTTTAGGTTGCCTTCCTTGGTTGAGTTTATGTCATGTGGTCGTATGCGTGCTTCACTGTCACTTGTTTCAAAGAATTTTCTCAATTTTGGATGAAGTTTTGGAGAGTTGTGAACTTGAAATATTGTGCCTGAATAATTATGAACCTGAAGTATTAAGCTTGCTGTGAATTTGAAAAGACACAAAAGGAAAAAGTTTGCACTGGCCTTAAAGTTTATTAGTTTCATCAGTCACCATATCACTTTAAAGACAAAATTTAAGAAGCTCTGCTATGTGTAGTTAGAGGTTTCGACATTGCTTAGGTGCCTTGATGCACTGTGGTAGAGACAACTTTTTTTATTTATTTCAATTTATCTCTGGCCTTTTGTGTTTTGTCAATTAATTGAAAACTTGACCAGTTGATGCCATGGTGAAAATTAGAGACTCCTGCGACACGACAAATGATTTTAACTAACAGGATGTTGCTGCTTGAAGTGGTCTAATTTGTGCTAAGTTTCAGCATTAGTTAATGATTTTAGGTATGTATTCCATGACAAATTGACAAGAGGAAGTTCTCATAGACATGCAATTATAGGATCACTTGGTGTGCATTCATGTGAGCATGTGTTTCCATTTCTTTTTTTGTGTGTGTGTGTGTTCTGCAATGTGTGTTTGCTTTAAAACAGTTCATTAATTGGCAGTTAATCATGATGCTTTGTATTGTTTATTGATCCTTTAGGTTGATAAGGTTTTGCCTTCTCCTTACTTTAAGTTGAAAAGGGACAAGTTGGGATGGCTCTACTATAAAATTACTGCCTAAAATTCCAACTCAAGTTATAACATGTCAACTGAAGTTGTGAAACCGTTTTTTCCATGTAATATCATTACCGCAGACTCTTTTTGTGTATTTCTAACTCTTGGATCTTTGTTGCAGTTGGATTCATCAATTGATGTTTTTTTGCAGTCTTTGGGTCTTGAGAAATACCTCATTACTTTTCAAGCTGAGGAAGTATGAAATTGTCTTTTTTTTTTTGTTTTTATACTATAGATATGTGTACTTGCATATCATCTTCAGGAGTTTTCTTTTGATTATTAACATGCTCCTATCTGTACAGGTTGATATGACAGCTCTTGTGCACATGACTGATGAAGACCTGAAGGCTCTAGGGATACCAATGGTAAACTCAAGCTGATCTCTTGGCCAAGATATGCATATATTTTGTGGTTGATTTTTTCTATTGAAATCTCTTGTAGTTCTTGATCATTAAGAGATGAGTAATTTGGGCAGCTGTCTAAAGCCTCGTACTTGACAACTTATTTTAAGAATAATCCCCCCCCCCCCCCCAAATACACAAAAAAAGAAGATAAAAGAAAACAAGAATACTGGTACCTGTGCTGTTCTCAACTATTGGAATGGTGTCCTTCTTTTTTAAACAATTTGCATAATACACTGTGCCATTAGACTAGGACTCTGTTTTTTAGGGTTGACACCATAATATATTGTGATATTTTTTCATTAATTCATTTAAAAATACATGGAAAACTGATTTCTGATCTCAACTCGAAGGTGTTCGCATCTGGGATGAGGCATTTGCTTGTCATAACATTTTGATTTTCCTTCTCCCGGTTTTGCTCTTTAAAAATCGTACAGGTCTAATATATATTTGCATCTGGGATGAGGTATTTGCTTGTCATAACATTTTGATTTTCCTTCTCCCGGTTTTGCTCTTTAAAAATCGTACAGGTCTAATATATATTTGATGGTCAGCTGTATAACAGTCAATTGTCATTTCATGTGAGATGTTGTGCTAGGTTTTGCTCTTTAAAAATCGTACAGGTCTAATATATATTTGATGGTCAGCTGTATAACAGTCAATTGTCATTTCATGTGAGTTGTTGTGCTAAGTCCCCCCCCCCCCCCCCCCACATTGTTACTTGTTAGTGCTACCTTTCCATTTCTACATGCACATTTACAAATTGATAAAAATAATAATATTGTTTTGTAAGGTCAACTGGGTATGAAGTCAATGTGATTGTTCTGGGTATGTCTGTCATGAATGATAAAAAACATGAACGCTCACAATTCGAAGGCACTCATGTTCATCATGATAGTTCACACTGATGTGATATATGCCTTGTTTATTAACTCGACTGGGCACTACCTAGCCTTTTAGTTTTTATTTCCCCTTTACCCTGTACGTGATTTAGATATCAAAAGTCATGGCTGAGATTCTTGGTTTTCATGGTCTCCTTCCACTTTTCTATTCCTGATCAGATGTTTGGTTCAATCTTTGTGGTTTCAGGGGCCAAGGAAGAAAATAATTTTAGCGTTAGAATCCAGAGGCTGAGATTCAGGAGACGAGTATTATTGGTCTGACACCCTGGTTGGTATAAAGCCTTAGTGTACATCTTCGTTTTGTTTTCCCTGGTATTGCCACTGTGGCTTTACCTTTAGCTGGTTAATTATTGTGAAGCCGGTACGAGTTGCTAGCTGTCAACCACAAAGGTAGAAACTTTTTTTCGTCTTTGTGGTTCCTTTGGATTTTATGGGGTATTAGATGGTGGGTAGAAACCTTAAATTGATGCAATTTTTGTTTTTATCTTATTTATTTTTGCTGTTTTTGGTTATGTTCTAGTATGGTTTCTATCTATTGTTTTTACATTTTAAAAATTAACGTTTTAAATGTAAAGCTTGAGGTTCAAGATTCTACATTATATTTTATTGTGTTATGAATTGCTAGTTGCTTGTCCTCAGATGACGGGGGGGAATTTATTTCGTATCCTTGGTATAATAATGATTATTACATTATTTTATTAATGGTTAAGGTTTTTAGTTTTCATGGAGTTTAAAAAGAATTTAATTTGTAATTTAGTAAATCGAGTATAATTTTTAATCTAAGTATTAAATTAAACTGAAATTTTGAATGGAGGATTCCGAAGGGCTTTGTTTGTTTTATGATGGGTTAGCATTTCATGATGATGGAAGATCGGGAAGGTGTTTAAATAAGGCTTGGAAGTTAATGTGCAAGATTGTTTTTATTTAGGTGTTTAAATAAGGCTCGGAAGTTAATGTGCAAGATTGTTTTTATTTATCTTATTGTATTTGGATTCTTTTATTTTATTTAGCTTTGAAATTTTAATTTAATCAGTATATTATTATTTATGAATCTTAATGCTAGATGAATTCTATTTGTTAAGTAAGTTTTAATTAGAAATATTTTTCAAAAAAGATTTTAGTTTTAATTAAGAATTTTTTTTATCGGTAGGTAGTTGTAAGGTGAAAACAACTCATATCATTAATATGGCATGCATATAATATTTATCCGTAGGACCATGCAAGACGACGTGGATTTATGAAGTACCAAATTCTAATGAAAAAAGAACACTGAGGCTCCTTCCTTAAATAAGCTTGTATTGAACACAGCTCCAAGAAATCTTTCATGCGATTCCTCCATTTTAGCAGAAATAAAAGCTCGGTCCCAGAGTGTTCTCACGAACACTCGCATGGTGGCAATAAATGGATAGAGAATTTACTTACCGTCATTGCCATACTTTCTCTATTCATGGTGGTAGCTTTTGCCGTAATGAACAGCTTTGCTTCACCGTTTTCTCCCCGCAGTGTCTTTCTGGTATTTGGGATGGATGGGTTAAAAAACCTGCATGGCCTTTGGACCGAGTTTGGATGCACACAAAAGGAAAGAGGAAATGACGTGTACAAGTTACCAAACTTAAAAGAATTGTCTCTGCAGTGTCATCTGGTGCAGCAAATGAAAGTGGTGAAGACTCGTCAATTCAACTAGCATGGGAATAGGGCTCCTGAGTTAGACAATCGGTTAATCAATTGGTCCAAAAACTTTTCTTCATTTTTCTTAGTCAAGGTAGTTGATAGCTTATACTTGGTCCTTGGTAGGCCAAAGCTGCTCGCAGCTTGTACCTGCAAAAGATCCTCTTCGATAGAGGTAGGGACTCTCTGATGCTTAAATAAATATATTTTTAGATAGAGAAAATACATGAATATTCTAGAGAGAGATACTCTGAATATATATATATATATATGCAGTCAAGAATGAAGATTGTCAACTTTTTTCCTGAAAGTCTCATTATGTATTTATAGCTCATTAGTCTTATTTCTTTGTGAAAAGAAGGGTCTGTAATGTAATTACCCTGATAGTATTTAATAAAGGATAAATATCTCTTATATCTATATTAATGTTAAATGGGAATATGGTGGGTCTTTAGAGAACTTTTATATACCTAAAAAGGTGTAGGAAGATTAAAGTTCAAGACGTTAAATGTAGCTAAGCCTATAGAGGCTGAGTTTTTCCCTGAGGTTAGACCCAAGGGAGGTTGGTCATTTCCCTAGACATGCCAAGAGAGGATGGTCGTTACCTTGAACATGGCTAAAAGCGAAGTCCAGGCATCTTGGGTCTGGCATGTTTACCAGACCCACATGACCTTTGACTTGACGGATTGCCAAGTCCAAACACCTTGGGTCTGGCACAGCACAAGGATATGTAGAGAATCTCAAAGCTATAGCTAATAATGAACCACGGTAAAACCGGGCAACGTACACGAAAAATACATAAAGGCATAAATGAGTGGTATTTTTGTAAATAAATGAAAAATTCACCTTCTTCCCCTTATATAGCTAATAATTCAATAAGCTTCTAAGGACCATATTCTTTCTTTCTTTTTTCTTGATAAAACCTTACAGAAAAGCCATCAAAATGTGAGATTAAGAGAGAAACAAGTGATTTAAGGAGAAAATGCATCATGTTAATGATCCTAGAAGTAGAAAATCAAGTTAAAGAGTTGAAGTTCTAATGAGAGAAGCTTGGAAAACCTAGAGGGAGAAAGAGGAGATTGGAGGATATGGACATTGGAACCACCTCAAAATCATTATGGAAATAATGGTTAAGTGTTTTTAACTATGATTAACTAGTACTTATGGATGAATTTTAGAGAAATTGAAAGAATTATCAAATGGGTTTTATGTGGGTGATTATGGAAAGTAGAGAATGAAGCTTCCATTGATTTTTATTGGAATATATTATGCTAGATTGTGTTTAAAACCTTAATAAAGTGTTGATAAGGTGAAGTTAAGGTTGGGAAATGAAGAAGAACATATGGGTAGGTAAAGGGTGAGGTTCGGCCATACTTGGGTTATGGATAGGGTGAATTTGCTTGGGTTCGTGTATAAGGAATTATTAATTTGATGATTTAAACATGTAAAATTAAGTACAATTATTAAAAAAAAAGGTGGAGTTGAAATTGCTAAATTGAGTTTTCTTGCATTTTTTATGTGTTGATGGATGACTAAGAACTAGGAAATCCATGGTTTGGTTGTTCTTTAGGGTTTGATGATTTTGAGAGGAACTTGGAGGAATTTTGTGAATAAATTTATATTCATGTAATAAGTGTTGTATTTCTTGTGTGTTCAAAAATACATGTAGAAATTAAAGTGCTTAATAAATGGATCTAGTTGGTGTTACAAAGGAAAAATAAAAAGGGAACTCATAGAACTATTCCCTGTAGGTTTAGCTACAAGGGTCAAAAAAGGGAAGGCCTTTGTCAATTTGATTTGTTAATAGTTAAAGGCATGATAATATCTTCTATTTTTAAATGTAATGAGTTCCATATTGAAAAAGAATCGTGGGACTTCCATGGGGGCTATTCAGTTAAGTTAGGAAAATGGATTATCGAGTAGGTCATTGTTTCAAATTGATTTTGAAACTTGAATTAGAATATGTTAAAATGATTCTAAGGCAAAGAAAATAGGAATAAATGCAACCATGTATAAAAGTTGATTTTCAACCAAAACAGAGAACGAGGTTGAAAAGGGATACATGACTTGAGAATAATGTGATTGAAATGCTTGGTCAAACATAATTGGGTGAAAGAATAAATATACTTCAACATAGGATAGATTGGAATTTTGGAAATGCATATGACTTTGAAAAGTATAAATGTGTATGAAATTGTAAGAGTTTTCTTGTTAATGATTTGTAAATTAGATTAAATGAGAATCTGAATAGGTTTCTGTGAAGGTTTAATATGTTAATGATGGTTGAAAACCATGTTGGCATAGGGGAGTAGTTGGAGGAGGACAACTATTGGGAGCAACGGGATGCACTCAAGTTTCAGACAGGTATCGAACACCACTCCTAGAAATTTTGAATATCATTTGAGTAGTTGTTATTTCTTATAGTATTGTTTCTGAATAATAAAATAATTGTGTTGTGAAAAGAATAAGTTAGTGAATATTAGAAAATATAGAGCGTGCATTGGTTGTGAAACGAGATATTGAAAGGCAACACTTGCATAGGTGTTTAATGTGAAAAGTCAGAACATGATGATAAAGGTTGTAACTGGAAAGGTATAGATAAGGTATGTTAGTGGAAGAGGAAAAGGTATCGATTTATAAAATAAAAGATTTATGCACACATGATGCAGTGAAATCGTGCATTCGCAATATGGACATTGGATTTTGAGAGTGAAATGTCACACTTTGTACAAAAATTAGGCATTTTGAATTGGTAGTATTGCCCTTGGTTATAGAAATGGGTATACAAAGAAGAATGGTTATGCAGGGTATTACAAATGGGTAATAAAAATGCAATATTTTGATTTATGTCAGAATTCAAGACAAAGGAATTGTATAAGTGTAAATACAAGGAGGTATTGGGTGAATGAGATGCGTATGTTGGGTTTCGGGTTAGGGCAACTCAGAAAACATGTAAGGTGTTATGATGAATAAAATGTCGATAGAAGTGAAATATTGTCTCTGGTATGTTACCAAGAACATGTGGAGAATTTAGTATAAGAAGTTTAAGAGGAAAATTTTATTAGTTTGTCACTGTATGGAGACTAATGGCATCAGTGGTTACTGATAACCAGCATTGTTTGACTAGTATGCCATAGTGTGGAGACTAATGGCATTCATGGTCACTGATGACCAACATTGTTTGATTAGTCTGTCACAGTGTGAATACTAATGGCATTAGTAATACTGATGACTGACATTGTTTGATTGATCTGCCACTATATAGAGACTAATGGCATTAGTGGTTATTGATGACCGTAACTTTTTGATTAGTTTGTCATGGTGTGGAGACTAATGGCATTCATGGTCACTAATGACCAAAATTGTTTGATTAGTCTGTCACAGTGTGAAGACTAATGGCATTAGTGGTACTGATGACTGACATTGTTTGATTGGTCTGCCACTATATAGAGACTAATGGCATCAGTGGTTATTGATGACTGTAACTTTCTGATTAGTCTATCATGGTATGGAGACTAATGGCATCAATGGTTATTGATGACTAGCATTGTTTGATTAGTTTGCTAAGGTATGGAGACTAATGGCATTAGGGGTAACTGATGACCAACATTGGTTGATCTAGTAAACCATGTGAATGAAGGCTAGGGATATTAAGACCCCCGTTCTATAGATAAATGGTAGATAGTAAAAATATAAATGGGTTAACAGATAATAGGTTAACCCAAAGGTAATGTGATGGAAGTCATTGTGGATAGCTTACATGGAAGGAAAAACTAGGTAGTAACGATAGCACATGATGTGAAAGTAAGCAGTAAAGGGGAGATTTGATATCTTTAAGGTCCATTGGTTTTGGTTCTCACTGATGTCTCAATATTCTCTCTCTTGCTACTTACACAAAAGTTAATTGGTTACGGGGATTGTATGGTTGTGTAGTAATAATCAAAGAGAGAACAATGGTGGTGGTCTCTTTTTGTTTGAAGGTCAGGAGAGAGAGAAATGGATGAGAGAAGTTCAAGAGATGTTTTCTCTCCCACCTCAATTGACTATGGTGCAAGGGTTGGTTTTAATTGATTGAGGGCTTCTGTAAAGGGCTTTGATATGAAAAAAATAATGGTTGTCTCGTTAAAGATTAAGGTCGAAGGCGAGAGAAATTAGAGTAAGTTTTAATTTTAGAAAAATAAGGACAAGGTTATGGTTTTGTATGAGAAAGGTGGGAGAGATGAATAATGTTTTTCTAAGGTTTATTTCTCCAAATATTAGCTCATATTCTCTCCAAAAAAAAATTATAATGGCTAGGGTTTTTTGTTTAATGTTTTTGTGTTATAGCCCCCTACAATTCACTTTTCCAAGCCTATAAATTTTATCCTCTCTTTACGTACTTAGTCCCAAGCAATTCAATTTTGTTTTAGTCCCTCTTTTCCTTTTTTTGCATTGCACTGTAACTTATTGTCAATTTTACTTTTTATTTTGATTTTTCATTTTGATTTTTTAGTTTTTTTAAAAAAACAATGTAAACAACAAACCAATAATAAAAAACAAACATGAAATATAAAACGGACATGTTAGCACTAAAAACATATTTTTTTGAATTTGATTTTTAGAAAAATATCAATTACAAAAAAATAATTAAAAATTATAAAATAAGCATATAACTGAAATGCATCAAATAATTTTTAATTTAAGAATTTTTTAAAATTTCTAAATTAAGGGTTAATAAGTTATCAAGTAAATATTGCTTTCTTCAATATCGTTTGAAATTGCATTTCAAACAATATTTCTAAAACATTTGAAAAAAATTTTCTAATGATATCAAAAATAACTTTTAAAAATTAAAAAAAAATCATTTTAATATATTCTTAAATAAAGAAAACAATTTGAAACTAACTTCCTAACCGGCCCTACTTCAACCAGCCGGGCATTGTACGAGTATTAAATAACTCAAAAATACACCTTTATTTGTATGTTTAAAACAAACCCTTTTTCGAGAAGGATTATCACGGAACGCAAGCATTCTTTGGTCGGGTAATACTGTTTCTCAAAGCAATTTCTCTTGTAAAACATACGAGTACGAACAAAATGCCCATCATACGAGTCCTAACAGTAGGTTTACCATGCATGGTGCCCAAGTTACCTTTAGAATACATACGTAGAAAGCATTGGACATCGAAGTATAATAGCAAACTGATTTTGATTCAAAATTAAAACCATCCAGTCAAAACACAAACAATAATTATAAAAAACAGCCACCTCAAGGTACTGAAACTGCCTAATGCAACAAGTATCATAACAAAAGCAAAACAGAACCAATTTTTACTCGTCCTCCTGGCTGCGCAACCTAGCAAGCTTGTTGGTGACAACAACATCCAACTGCGCTGCTCGCTCGACAATCTCCTTCCTCTTCCGGGTGGATACATTGTGGGCAATCTCAGCACAGTAAGTTCTAGAATTATCAAAGTTGTTAGCAGCCATAAAAACATAATCAGGTCTACAAACAATGATGAAAGTGATTGTGAAAGCAGCAAAACTTTGGAGGCAAAGAGGGTCATGTACCTGTTGTGCATCATCAAAACTTCAAGCTCCTTGACGTTGTGCACAACAAACTTTTTAAATCCATTAGGGAGATAGTGGCGAGTCTTCTTGTCTGAGCCATAACCAATGTTGGGCATCAAAGTGCATCCTTTGAACTTCCTCCTGACCCTTGAATCAATACCCTTGGGCCTCCTCCAGTTTGTCTGCCAACAACAATAGGAAGCATTTAACATGGCATGTAAGAGACATCAAGAAGCAATGAAAAGATTCTTGCAGGACTTGGATTAAAAAAAAAATCAACATTGATAAAACATGGCCTAGACATTAAAATACCACTCAACATGTAAATCCAACTTTCAATAGCAGTACAATGTTAAACATGAATGTCATTTTTTTGCGGACCATTCAAATTTAAATCACTAAACATAGATAAAGTTGGTCCAGACCAGCATGCTCAATACTAATAAAACTACTGTTCTTGAGCTCCAAATTCTTAGAATGGGCATTGGTTTGTGAACAAGCAAAACTAGAAAAATGTGGGTCTAAACCAGGCCACCAAATCAAGACCTCCATGAGAGAAATCAGAGGGAGCAGACAAGCTGGCCCAAAAAAGCATTTTACGTGTACCTTACCATGCTACCTTCATCAAAGTCAATCCAGAGAATCAGCTTATTGCACACCTATCACTAGCTTTAAATTTTACATAACTCATACATCTACAAAACAAAATAAACGGGGAAGAAAACATGAAATTACATGAATTCCATGCTTAGCTTAAGTACAAGTGACTGCCGAAAAAGCTCATAAAAATACTGGAAAACAAAAATACAAATGACTGCCAAAAAAAGCTCATAATAAAAACTTTAATCGTAATTCCAAATTGTAAGCACAACAAAATACTGAACAATTCCTAAGCCCACCCTAGAACAGAACAGAACAAAGCCTTAAACAGTCACCTACCTAACCATGTAATTTTAAACAACAATCCTAAGCATATATCCAGCTTATTACTATATGTACCTTCACAGAAATCTTGCGGTCACTTTGAGGCCTCTTAAACTTCTTTACCCGCTTCTTCACTATCTTCTTCGTCAGCAAAGGAACAGCCATTTTTTTCTGCAAATACAAAAGCACACAAAAAAATGAACAGGCCAGGTGAGGTGAACTTTTCAAATAAGAGACCTGAGAGAGAATTACTGTCAAAACATGAAAAGCAAAAGGAGGAGTAAGAGAGATTAGGGTTTGGGACCTGCTTGGATAGCTGCGCCTGCCAATCCTGTTTGAAAACCCTAGGTGAGTGAAGAGGGATAAAGATGAGTGCTAGGGTTTTAAGTGGTATATATGTGTGTTAATATTTGGTGTTTCTTAGTACTCCAGCTACCGGACGTAATAAACTTTGCCGTGGATCTATCTTCACTGGCCCAAACAATTTAGGTTTACTAATGGGCTGGAATAGTATTCCGCACCTGGATGTACTCTATCCTCCTTTACGCGTTGTGTAGCTGCATTATCTTCACCGGGCCAAATATTTTTATTTTTTATTAAAAGTTATTTATATAAATTTTTTAATGTGTTTTGATATTTTATAAAATATAAAAATTTAAAAAATATATTTTCATGACAACTATAGTTATTAAACTCGGTGTGGAGATTGACTTGGCCAAAGAGTCGGGTCTTAAGTTACTTGGATTGACTCAAGTTAAATCGGGAAAATTAAAAAAAAAATATTTAAAATTTTAATATTTTATATGAAAAAATTAAGAAACAATTTATGTGGATATAGGTTATACATATTGTAAACAATTAAATTTAAAAGATTATCTCAAAAGGTTTTTTATCCCACATTGAAAAAACATAACTTTTTTCTTGTGGACATAGAGTATATACTAAAAAGTTTCAAATCTCATGTTGAAAAAATAAAACATTATTTTAATATTTATATAGTGAACTTTGAAATGAGTTAGTAACCAACTAAAAATATGAAAAGGAGGGGTCTTTAGGTAGGAGAAAAAAATTTTAAAAAAAAACTCTACTGAGATTTTGTTTGGTCACTCGAATTTCGGGTTGACTGGTTTTTTTCGGGTCAATTGCAGGTTGGGATTTCGAATGAAACAAACTCGACCAATGTTATTGGGTCCTGATAGTAGCAGGGCCCACCGTTGTTGGATCCTAGTGGTAGGAGGGTCCAACTTTAGTGGGTTCTGCTGGCAGTTGAGCCTAACGTTGTTGCAACCTGCCGGGCAACAAGACCCAACAACATTGATTCTTGCTGGGCAACAAGACCAACTAACAAATGAAACATACCTGTCTAATACTATTGGATCCTGCTAACACATGACCCAGCAGCAGTGGGTTATGCTGACAACAGAGCTCAACGTTATTAGGTCTTGCTGGGAACAGGGTTCAACTATAGCGGGTATTGCTGGCAACATTGGGTCCTGCTGAATAGCAAGACCCACTATGATTGGATCTAGCGTCAAAGTCATGCTCGATAAACTTGGGTTTGACTGCAGAGTCAAACTCAGTTGGGCCCGCCATCATCAAGCTCTGCTTGGCAACAAAACCCGTTATTCTTATAATATTACCCAAAATAATATTATATTACAATATTTATGAATTATTTTTTAATGAATTTTATTATTCAAAAATTATCTTATATAATACATGTATATAAATTATATGATGTGAATAAAAAATTTATTTAAAGCTTCATCAATTTTAATATGATAATATTAGAATTATAAATTTTCTGAATGTTTTTATTTTAAAGAATTCATTGCAATTATATCCGAGTCATATATTAAAAATATGAACATATAAAATTTTTATGCCATTATTTAACTGTTTTTTTGAATATTTATAAAGTTTGTTAAAATATATAAATCATTTAGTCTAATCTAAAAAAATAAAAAAATAACACATTACAATTACCAAGATTGTTTTTTAAAAAATAATATTACTAAATGAATTCTCTTTTTATGTCCATTAAAGATAACAAAATCCTTCAGTAGGTGGGACAAATAAAATAAAATATTCCTCACATGTTTGTTATTAAAATTTGAAGTAAAGAAAAAAATAAAATAAAATTCAAATTTTTTTAAAAGTATTTTTGGAAGGCAAAAACAAGCATGTTTTAATAAAGATATTCAACTCAACCTCAAATGAAAAAATATTATCACCGCCCAACTTTTATATAATAATAAAAAAAAACTCTCATTAATTTATTTCCTCTTTACTGTATGAAAAAAAAATAAGATAAAAGAAAAAAAATTAAAGTCTTGGGTCCTGTTTTGGGCAGGATCCAACGCTGATGGGTCCTACTGGGGGCAAGACCCAAAGTCGTCTGATGGGTCCTATGGCACGTCATTGGGTCTTGGTGGTAGCAGAACCTAACATTATTGGGTCCTGCTGCAACAACCCTATTTGACTTACAAACAGAAAAGATGACGCCCCTTACAAGTGCTACAGTGTCGTCTATAATATAAACACTTCATGTCCACAGTGCAATGAGTGTATGTCTACAGTAAATGTATAGTGTTTTTCCCAAGCGTTATATATATATATATAATAGTAGCTCTCGAATCGTGAAAATCAACTATGCAAGTCCACAGTTAACTGTCTTTTGATACACAGTCCATGTATAATAGAAATCCCACATGTTTTAGAGTTTCTGGTAATTATAATTATATTCAAGCTGTTGATTTTCTTGTTTAGTTCAAAAAATAAAATAAAATAAGATAGATTTTATCACGTTCGGAATCTCGATTCGTTCTAGAAATTCCGTTTAAATTCAAATTATTTTGTTTTGGTCAAATAGTGTTTTCTTTCTTTCTTTTTCTAAAAAAAATCTATGTTTTTCTCTATTTCATCCTCCAACACTTAGTTTATTAGATATTGGACTTCATTATTTATTATAGTTTGCTTTTTTTGTAGTTATCTAATTTCATAACTTATATGACGGGTTTGATGAGTTAACCTAGTTGACTCAATTTTTTATCTATTTCTTTAATTGACTTTTTTTTGTTTTAACATTTGGCTGATTATAAATTAAGCTTTATTATTTATTTTGGTTTCTTTTCTATGAAATTATCCTAGTCTCATAACCTGAATCGCGGATTTGGAAGGTTAACCCAAGTTGACTTGGGTCGATCTAATATGTTGTTGTTTCAATATATTTTTTTAAGAATACGTCGTCTTGAATTTTTTTAATCAAGTTATATTTTTAACAATCATCCTGCAAATTGTCTTTGGACTTATCAAGTCGATCAGGTCATATCAGTTTAACTCCCACTTCTTCACTTGTATTTGAAATTTGAATTGCATAAATTCAAGCTAATTTATATTTGAATTTGAATTGAAATTATATTTATTGAATTAATATTTTGAATTATATGTATATATAACCCCTAAACGCTATGTAAAAACGCTTTGAAACTGAAATATACAGTTCTAATTGAAAAAACAAAACACCAACCGAGATGAAATTGACAACCTTGATTATATTTATCTATATTATTCATATCATGTTTTAACATCAATTATAATACATCTCACACCTATTAGAATTTCATATAATATCTTTTAGCTTGATATTATTTTTTAATTTTTTTATTGATTGAAATTAAATTTAAAAAGTTTCCACCCTAAAACTCAAATAAAATAATATAAATTTTAATATGCATGTGTGTGTATACATATATATTCTTAATGCATACCGAATCTAAAATTTTAATTGCTATCAAGTTTTGAAAAACAAAAATTATTGTTTCATTTGATTTTATAATTTTATTAAAAAACAACTTAATTGAAAAGTAGCTAGGGTTCAAATAATATATAATTTAGCTTCAATACTATTATAAACTCTTAAACAACTTAAAGGACTTTATTGTGGATGAAAATAGTTTAAGAGATAGTTTTCTTAACTTTTTTACCTTGATATCTTATCAAAAAATATTCAATATGTATCTTAAATCTAAAAAAATATAATTTAAAGTTTTTCATTAATGTTTATTTCTTATATTTTTTATTTTTCAACTTGATATTGGTGTCTTAATTCTTATCCTTTTTATTTGCATAAGGACCTAATTTATATGTTAATTTTCTCATAAATGAGAAAAATATCATTAATTATAATTTAAATATATTGATATATAAACAATCTATATATCTTAACCATATAATGCACTTAAAATTCCATTTATGTATTACTAGTTATGGACCACAACTACAATGCAGGCCTGAATTTCTTTTTTATTAAATAAATGATGTTTAGATCTCAAAACCGTGTTTCAAAGAAGGAACAAGAATTCATAACTTAAGTCATAGATTCGAAATAAGTTAGTTTTATTTTAATTAGATGATAAAAAATACACAACGATAGTAGATGGATCAAATTAAAAAAAATATCACAATAACCTGAAAAAAAAATATTTTTCCAAAAGAAACAAACAATAGAGCTCAATTCTCAACCCATTAAATATGAAAGAATGAAATTGGGTAAAAATATAACCTAAAAATCAGTCTGAATCAACCTTAGTTAGCATGACAAACTTATAATTCTAAAAATCAATCTGAATCGAGCTAACCTGAGTTATCTCGCCAAACCTGTAGCCCAAGTTATAAGATTTGCATAACCTAATAGAAAAGAAAACGAGAAAAATCACAAAGCCCATTTAAAAAAAAAACTATGTCGAATGATGGAAGAAAAAAAATAAGTAAAAAACTGATATCAACCTGTGCTAACTTTTCAAACCCGTGACCCAAGTTACTAAACTAGAAGTATCCTGTATGGAAAAAACATGAAGCTCAATCCTCGATCAATTAAATGTTAAATGATAAAAATTAAAAAATAATTTCAATTATACAAAAGTATTTAAAATAAAAACTAGTAATTAAAAGAATGAGGATAAAAAATAAAATACAAAATAAATTTTATTTTTTACTAAAAGGTGAAATTGAAAATAATAACCAATTTAACAAAAGGACCTGAAAAAATTAGAACAATTAAAAGAATGCGGATCAAAATTGAAATACAAAATAAATTTTATTTTTTATTAGAGAGTGAAATTGAAAAGAAAAGTCAATTAAACAAAAAGAAAAAAAACTAAAACAATAAAGAAGGGACCAAAATAGAAATAAAAAATAAATACAAATTTTTTTATTAAATGATGGAATTGAAAAGAACAATTATTTAAGAAAAGGAATAAAAAAATCAAAAAAATGAGTACCAAATTGGAAAAAAATAAAATATTATAAATTGAAATTGAAAACAAATCAAAGTTTTATAGAAAAGCCAAGAACAAAAACCAAAAGAATAAAAACTGAAGTAAAGATCCCTATAAATCAGAGGAAAACTTTGAATGTTTCCATGGTTGGCACAAATTTTGAGGGGAGAAGAGAGAAAAGAATGAAAAGAAAAAAGAAAACGACCCCAACAATAAACCACACCACTATCGACAACACCGGCCACCACAAAAAGAAAAGGATGATGCGACACTTCCAATGACATGGTGCAAGGTGGATTTTGGCTATCGGGAAATGCCAAATACGCTGACAACTTTTTCTATTTAAATAATATTTAATAATTACTAAAAGACTAAAGTGTCTTCACTCTATTTGGTAATAACAAAAAAACCAGAGTGAAAAAGACAAAAAAACCCTAAAAATAAGATTTTAAATTTTTGTTTATTAAGGTAAAGCTGTCATTTTTATGTATTTCAAAAAGGTAAAGGACAAAAAAGCCCTTATACGCCAGCTTTAAAAATTTTATCTTCAAAGGCATTATAGTCATTTTAGTCGTGCTTAAAAAAATCAGAAAAGACACATCTACCTTTAACAAATTTTTTAATGACTAGTAGGTCATGTGAAAAGCAATATTTATTCAAGGTTGTAAACATATTAGACTAGTAAGTAAAGATGTTCAGTTTATCATAATAAAAATGTACAAAATATAAAAATTGTTGAAGGAAAACCTATAATGCATACAATTTTAAATCTATAAACATGAAAAATTAAAACTCAACACAAACACGCTTTCAACATATATATATAAAAAAAAATATTAGTATATATATTAAACATATTTTCAAACTTGCAATTGATATAAAATCAAAGCCTTAACATATATACTAATAATTAAAATAAATATATTTAAATTAAAATAATAAATAATACTTACTTGTTAAAGTATTTTAAAATAACAAAATTTTTATTGTCCTCAATGATAAGTTTTTTTTGTTCTTAAAGCTTTAGTGGTTGGTGAGATAGCATTCTCATGATTGGTAGCAACAATAACATTGATTACAGTTGTAGCATATAGAGAATGAGACAATATATGTAGAATCATCTCCACAGCAAGGGACCATTGGCGGGCAAGTAGTTTTAAGAGCTAATACAACAATTAAAACCACGAGGTCTCGTGATAGAGCTACGCAAGAAGAGCACTCTAATGGTTTTTGGTT
>Ga0325401_1001321_pt1 | contig 20780 bp, 7 predicted proteins | sample PopdelMetagenome_FD_205666 | JGI IMG/M metagenome (GOLD analysis project Ga0325401, IMG submission 205666) | Populus deltoides microbial communities from Bellville, Georgia, United States - Xylem-PdKOR-R2 | ecosystem: Host-associated > Plants > Phyllosphere > Stem > Wood/Secondary xylem | place... | reverse complement strand
AAAGCAGACCCAACAGTTAAGTAAAAGTTATCAATAGCTGTGTAAACCATTGAAACTGTTACCGTTGGTGCACCCTCGATTACACCATGGATTCACATAGTGCAATTGTTATTTTTTAAAAAAATTCCATGTTATTTTTTTTATTAATTTGAACCTTTTTTTGTCCACATGTTTCGCAATTGGCCTTGGTATTTTGTTTTCATTTTCTCTATGTTTCCTTCTGTAGATAAAAAACATCATGTCTTGGGGCTCGTGCTTGATAGTGCAAAATTAATGACACAATAATCAAAGAACACAAAAAATTTTATAGGCGAAAGGAATTGAAGATGTAAACCCTAAAATTTGTAAGTTTATTTTCTCTAAAATTATAATAAGAAAAATAATAATAAAGTCTATTTTCTTAGGAGGTTTACAAAGCCTTAAATGGGTCAAGAAACTTACCCTAACTAGGAAGCAAAAATAAAAATCCAAAATTACAAAGGAAAGAAGCATAAAATCCGAAATAAACAAGAAATCTAAAAATAATAAGGAAAATCACAAAAATTACCAAAACTAGAGGCCTCAATGAGATTTTTGATATCTAAAGATCCGATGGTCTGCATAAAAATTTGAGCACAATCCAACAATTGAATAAAAAATTATGACTCTTTTGAGTTGTTATTCTGGTCTAGCGTGACCAAACCTTCTCTTGGGTTTAGACCTGTTTCATTGGTCCATAAATGCATTTGTTAGGCTATCAACATAATTTATCTAGGGAAAATCTTCATCTAATTATGGCAGACTCACACCTGATTGCTTAGAATCACTAATTATTATAGGATTGACTACATCAAAATTGGTCGGTTCTTTTGTTTTAAAAGAGATTTAAACTTGATGTAGACGAAAGCTATAAACACAATAATCAAAGAACACCAAAAAATGTATGAGCAAAAGAGACTGTAAATGTGAACCCTCAAATTCCCAAGTTTATTTTCTCTAAAATAATAATAATAAAGTTTGTCTTCTTAGGAGGTTTACAAAGCCTTAAATGTGTTAGGAACCTTACCTCAACTAGGAAACAAAAACAGAAATCCAAAATTACAAAGGAAAGAAACATAAAATCAAAAACAAGCAAGAAATAAAAAAATAACAAGGAAAATCACTACCAAAACTAGAGGCCTAAAAAATATTTTTTATATCTAAAGATTCGATGGTTCACGTGAAAATTTGAACATGATTAAATAATCGGATAAAAAATTATAACTTTTTGAGCTTTTATTCTGGTCTAACGCGACCAAACTTCTTCTTGATCCTAAACTTGTTTCATTGGTCCATAAATACACCTCCATGACTTTTTTTTTTTTCACTATAGATGGAGTTTGACCATCATCATATATGGTTTGACTTAGCCGTATCGGTTTTCAATTAGATCAACTTTATATATTCTGGGTTTGCATTTACTATTTTTTTAAAAAAATGCTCACAAGTCCATTTTTCACACCTCAAACTCGTAACTGCAGCGATTCGTAGGCAACGAAACTAGTTAGAGACTAGAGATCAGTAAATATGCTACTAAAGTTTGCAGGTGAGGGTTTAGATTAGATTATTTGTTGTCTTGTTTCAAATATTAGATCAGTCTCAACTCATTAAATAAACAAGTGGTGCATTGATCCTTGGACTCAAATCATATATACACGGTGAGCTCATTTGTGTTTTTATTTTTTGTCCCTCCCTGTACTTGTAGCAGAAGAGAAGCTGCTCTCATCTTTGAAGGAATGCAAACAATTGTTAATATGAAACATATTATGTACAAATTATAATATTTGTAAGAAGCCGTTTTGCTGCCCACCGGCGGCCATCTGATCAGAGAACAATATTATATCTTTTAAACCCTTCACTCTCATAAAAACAATTTATATGATTATAAATAGGAAAACATAGAAAAAAATAGGATTAAATATTTTTCGAGATTACATATTATTGTTTTAGTTTTTTTTCTTGATTAGAGATAAGTTGAATAAAAGTAGTAATAATTTATTTTTGTGAAAAAAGGTTACTACAACTCCTAATAATTAGTTTCATGTAAAAAATAAAAATAAAAATAGTAACTAAAATTTATTTTAGTTATGTTAATAAAATTTTAAAGATATTTTAATTGAATTAAGTATTTCAACACAAAGTTTATGTTCTTATACAGTTATATATTGATTCTAACAAAAAAATATGGTTTCCATGTTTAAATTTTGGTATTAATAACGCATACAACAATGAGGCAGTTAAGTTTCTTCGATAAAATAAAATCATTTAAAAAATAAAAATAAGCTAGTATGTTTGTTACATAACTAAAAAAAATTGATTTTTTTAAATTAATTTTTTGTAAAATCATTTTAATAGACTGATATTAAAAATAAATTTTAAAAAATAAAAAATATATTATTTTGATATATTTTTAAGGAAAAAATATTATGAAAAGAAATTGTTAATATTTGTTAAAACATTATTGTTAATATTTCTAGTTGTTTACTAAATATATAATGACATGTGATTGGAATAATGTATGTGAACTTGTACACAACTTAATAAATGAGAAAACTAAGGTAGCCGGTCACGTGGGCTTAATGGACCTCTCAATACAAGTTGACTATGGAAAAGGCACCACATTTAATTTTGGGGGTGTTTGCCCTGCATTAATTTAAGTGGACTTTTGCATAGTTTTGAAAGTTTTTTTTTTCAAATTGATTAATTTTATTTTATTTTTGTATATTTTTGTGGTTACCATATCAGACAAAGTAGTCTCAAGATTGATTATGAGATATATAGCTTATACAAGTTGATTTCAACAAGCATGAAAAACCAAATTCATTATGAGATATATAGCATGAAAAACCAAATTCATTATGAGATATTTTTACTATCAAATCATAATAAAGAAGAGTAGAGGTTCAAATACCTAAATCTATAAATAATAAAAAAAAATGAACTAAGCAATTTTATCTCGAAACAACATTGACACTAACTTAATGCTCAGCCTTGGTACAAATTAAGTCAGCACTTCCATGCCTTGTGATCTTGACAAAAATATTTTTGGTCCTTTTAGTTTAGAAATGAAACTTTTCAGTACAAAACTTTATTTTACCTCTATATATAGTTCTTGAGTTTGAGAAAAGAAAGAAAGATTTGTTGAAAAACTACAAAGGAGAGATAAAATTAGTCAATTTAGATTTGGGTTGATTTTCTAATTTTAAATCAATTAATTAAATGTTTATTTAAAATATGTATATATCTAACTCTATATAAAGGAGCAATTTTTCATTACATTCAGCACAATATTTATTTCACTAACCTGTATGAAGATGACACGAGTTAAAATAATTGTTTAAACACACACTATTATATATTGTGCACGCCTCATTTTAAAAAGTGGATTATTATTATTATTATTATTATTATGTTGTCTGCATGTAACTGTCATGTAAGGGCTTCCAATTCGCCTCTCCGTATTACAGCACTTTACATGCATCAAAGCTTTTAAGTCTTGTATTCAAATTATTAGATCAGTGTATGCACACAACATTTGATATTTTTAACCCATGGAAACAGGACACAAACGTCGACTGCAACTGCAACATTATACTACTGATGAATTGAAGAGCAGTTGTTCTTTGACACTGCAATTAGATGGCTCATATTTGATTTATGGAGCTATGATAAGGGAATCATGCTTATAACAATATTTACATAGTAACAAGCATTATGAAAGATGGTACACTAGTATGTTTCCAAATGCTATCAACAAATATTATAACCTCTTAATTTATACAAGGATTGAGCTAAATTGCTTTATCAAATATTTTATGTTTTTTTTTTTTAAATATTGTTATAGACATAGAATCAACAAGTTTATGTGACATTCTATATTGATTTTCTGATATTTTAATCACTAAAAGTAAGGGTTTCAGAAAAATAAAAACCAAATAAAAAATTGAAAAAATTAAAAATTTTCAAAGCAACCCAATCCAACATATTAATCAGTTTTGATCTGGTTTGATTTAGATATTTTTTAGTTGAAACAATTACTAACCATTTTCAGGTTGCTAACTCAAACTAACGCAATCCAAAATTGAATGCACATAGACTATGGGTTGGTTCAGTTTAATGATTTTTAGAAATGTCAAACTGAAACCGAACCAAAATAAATAAATATTTCTAACTAAAACACCCCAAAATACTGAAAAAATGGTTGATTTTGTTTAGTTTAGTTTGGTTATAGCAGATACCCCTGATAATTTGCTTTTTCACTCGACCTCAAACAATAAGCACTATTATTATGTCTTTAAGTGAATTACTATAAAGTATAAAAATATACGTGGATAATTGAAAATTTGCTTAGAGTTGCTAATAATTCACAATTGCAACAACCAACACGACCAGGTAATGCTTGGGAATGGGATCATATAAGGCCCGGGAATGGTGCACAATCATGATTGTAACCATGATTTAAAATCATTTCCACACTAGACTATCCAAGACAATTGGTATTGGATTGTTAGCAACAATTCAGTTTATAATAATAATAATAATGTTGATTCTTTTATCTCCTACTTAATGCAAGTACTGTCCATCGTGTGCTGAAATTGATTATTTACCTCATATTTCTTTTAAAGGTGTTTTGGTGTGAACTTTGCTTAAATTTGTATTTTCAGGTAAAAAACACCTTACTTAATTTTTTAGTCACCTTTCTAATGGTCAAGAACGGGAAAGTTTCGGTAGGTGACATGTCGCTTTTCTTTATTTTTTTTTCAAAAACATTTGGAGCATTTTCAAATAAAAAACGGCCCATACATACCAACCCTTTTTAAAATGGGCTTGATGTGTAGGCCTGACTTACTAGGTCCAAAAACACTTGATCTATTTCTATTTTTTTGCTAATTTTGTTTTCTTAATTGATATTTTTTTATGTATTTTTAATGAATTTTTGAATTTATATTTAAATTAATACTTTTCTCTCTAAATATAGGTTATCTTTTACTTATCTTTTACGTATTTAATATCTAGAAAAAATTATTCCAATTCATCTATATGGTTTTTTTATATTTTATATGAATAAACTTTATTTTCATGAAGTGTTTATAAAAATAAGAATTATTTGTTCTTGGTAAGAAAAAGTGACCTTTAAGATAAAAAAAAAAAGGAGAAAAGTGTGCATGAAGAGGAAAGTTAAGGTTAAGTATCATATTATGTATCATTTTATTTTATAATTTGATTGGCATTAACAACTCTTTATTAGTTTATCAGTTCATATTTTTGCAAGACTTTTTTTTTTTACATTTCTCAATTAAGAGAATCATAATATAATGAAATGCACTTGAAACATTGTTCTATTTTTCTACTACATTAAAAATTAACTTAATATCCTATATGTGACACGATGCGTTAACAACTATTTTTTGCATTTATGTACACCTATGGTCCTTACTTTATTTTTATTACATGTAAACATCAATTTTTTTATTGACAATTATAATTTTATCTTGATTTTTAAAAATACGTTAACAACATTTATATATTTTTTCTTTTGCGTTCAAAAAATTATCTGACTCATAGCAAAGTGAATTAAATAAACGCGTCAACTTTTTTTTTTTGTATTTATGATTAGGATTTGTTTTTGTTAAAAATGCAATTTAAAAGCATACAAATTTATTTTTTTGCTAAAAACAATTTTCTGATCCATAGTGAAGTGCGAGTTAAATAACTATTAATATGGCTATAGTAAGTATCTTTTAGTATATGTGGATGTAGGAAGCAATGTGTTATATTATTAGTTAGATATAACTTACCTATTCATTATTTTTTTTAAAACAATAAATAAATAAATATATTAACAGAAACCTAAAAGAGATCCAGTGATTACTTTTGGATTCACACAATGTTTACTTTTTTTTTTGTTCTTTTTTTAATCCAGTGATTAATTCATTTTCTTTCAATTCCACCCTTTGATGTTGAATTGATTAAGATTTGAGGTTGATAATTTATTTTTATTTGCCTTTTATATATATGGTTATCTTGCTCTTAATAAAACATCCTATATTGGGACGATGCTCAATTTCACAAAAAAATAATAATTCAATTTTGTTGTTTGCAAGAAATTGAAAATAAAGGGATCATAGTTGAAACAAATAAAAAATCAAATCCTTTTTTTAAAAAAAAAATATAGTGTCAACTTTGGTCCCTTTTTTTTTGCTTTTCATCATCTATTTTTTTTCAATTTGATCCTTCAATGTTGTGTTAATTGGGATTTGAAGTTGATAATTTATTTCAAACTACTTTTTATGTGTGTATTTAGAACTCAAAAAAAAAAAAGCCACACCATTGATTTGGTGCTCGACTTTACGAAAGAGAATTTGATTTTATTGTTTGAGAAAAATTCAAAATGAAGAGACCAAAATTGAAACATTAAAAAAATAGGAGGCCTAAAAAAAAAAACAAATTGTGTCAGCGCCTCTGTGCCTTGTGATTTTGACAAATTTTCTTTTTGGTCCTTTTAGTTTAGAAATGAAACTTTTTGGTACAAAGCTTTATTTTACTTGTATTTTAGTTCATGAGTTTGAGAAAAAAAAAAGAGATTCATCGAAAAACTACAAAGAAGAGAGAAAGTTAGCAAAAGACTACTTTTTGACGATGAAACTCGTTGTTCTTAGTATGAACAAATATTTATTGAGGTCCTTATACATATACATATAGCCCACTTTGATATCAAATTGATTTTTTTTTTTTGTGTTTTTGGATTATTTTGATATGTTAAAGTCAAAAATAATTTTTTAAAAATAAAAAAAATTATTTTAATGCATTTCTAAGGAAAACACATTTTGAAAAGCAACTTCTACCACTATTTCAAACACCCTCTTAGCACAAAGGAATACAAAACGTGTAAACAAAAAAGGATTGGTGAGCATATTGGGATTTGATCATCAAAGGCTATCAAATTAATGATGAACAAACACCAACTCCTTGTTGCTCAAATACATATGCTCATTTAAACACAATTTTGCATTACCTAGAACTGACAAGGCCTAAAATTCCTAACATAGAATTTTGTTTTAAAGGAACTTTAGGATTTCAATATAGGATGCTTGGCCTCGTTAAAGACAAACTGAGGACATCCATAACATAAATGACCTCTCTTGCCCCAAAGTCAGCACAGAAAAACCCTGTTCACTATAAAGGTTCTGAATGTTTTTCCTAAATTTCATGATATGGCATTCAACACATCAAACTCCCAATTTAGCATTCTTATGCAAACTACAACTGCAGAAGGCTTGTACATGTAGGGGAGAGGCAGGAAGAGCTGCAAGAGTTGTCGCATCTATTGGTATGCTGTTCAGAGTTTCTATCTCATCATCCAATCTGCCAAAAATATAAAAGATCATGTGCAGGAATTTGATCTCAAAGGGGCAGCACCTCATATGCCTACGGGAGATACATGACCAGTGATGGTTGTTCTATCCATAAAATTAGCTAACATATGACTATTTTATTCAACTACAATTTCAGGATATGAGTTCTCCTAGCCACACTCAAAAGCCCTAGCCGCTATATGAACAAAGCACCTAAAAAATTAATCACCTACCTAATCCAATTCAGGAAAATTTGGTCGAAATCTCCTATAATGAAACGAGTTAATTGAATGCGAGAGTTTGATAAAAGACTGGTTGTGCAAAGAGAAAAAACATTACTTTTAGTACACCTTGCTTAAGGTATACTATATTATTATTTAATTTTTTTTTAGGTCATTCTTCTATTCTTTGGTCTTTTCTGAGTTCTAAAGTAGATCTTCTTTCGTGATAGAGTCTCTATTTTATTGGATGAAATCCTAACCGTTCTGAAGTCTAAATTATAGCATCATATTTATTTCCAAAATACAGATAATTCCTAACATTCCTAACATAAGGATTGTTATGATTTTTTTGTATTTTAGTCAAACCCTAATAGATAATCATAAACTAATTATGATATTTATTTTTGCATTTTTAAAATATAAAAAAGATACAATTTTTGTGTTTATATGAAAATACACGTGAAAAACTTTTTAAGATTTGATCGTATGTAAAACAAAACATTTTTTAAAGTGAAAATTTATTTTTTTAATTTTCAATTTATTTTTATTTTTTTAATCTTTTTGAGATTTCAGAGAAAACCGGCTATTTTGATCAAGTTTAATTTAGTTCTTTGATTTTTTTATTTCTCTTAATTACACCCTTGATTGATTTCAAACTTTCAATTTTATGCAATTTCATCCTTGAAAAACTTCAATATCAAACCTAGATTTTAGCCCGTTTTTCATATTTGTCCTTGGTTTCATATTTACACAAGTTGACCCTCAAGTGACCATTAAACTTTAAATTTTCTTTAATTTTATCCCTGATTTTAATCAATTGGGTCCTTATAGTTCGGTGTCATTTAGAAATTAGTCCTTGGTTGTGAATTTCTTCAATTTAACCATTAGCTGACCACAAAACTTTGATTTTCTTGCAAATTTTACCAACGATTTCAATCAATTGACATGGTAAAAATTAAATTTGATCTCCTAAAATTCCAACCTTCTTAATTAAGCCCAAATTGGGCTCCCAAACTTAATGTTTCACCAATTACGCCCCTAATAAAATTAATTTGACTCATTGAAAGTATAATTAAATCCTTGCACCTAATTAAATTCATTAATTGGACCCAAATTAATTCTTAAATATAATTAAATTTCAATTTGGCGCATGATTAAATCAAATTGGCCTATGAAAAATCTAATTATGTCTTTAGGCTTGATTTTTAAGTAGATTCGTCCAATAATTATTTAATTTGTCCTTGAATCTGCATTGTCTCTTTAGTTTTGGGTGTAATGGGGTACATTTAAGCTCCTAATCCCATCCAAGGTTGTAGCTTGATTCGAAATCCTCCCAGCTTGCTTTTGCTAAAATGTCAGTCCTTATTTTATTTATTCTATTTTTTTATTTTGAAAAGAAAAGAGATGAATTTGAGGAATAACCCAGAAATGAGTTATGACAATGAGAACTCTACACTCTGTGATTTTATTTCTGAAGATATTCTTATACATTTATAATTATAAGAAACTTTAAAAGGTGTGGGTAAAATATTATTCTCACACCACTGTTCACTCAGCGTTGTGGATTGCCACAATGTTTTTTTCATCCTGTTCTTATAGGTCTAAATTGATAGACAATTTGAGTAAATTTGTTAAGGAAGAGCAAAATTTAAACACAAATAACCAAAGTGAAAGAAAAAGGCATAAAAAAGGGTGGTAGTTTTAAGATTGAAGCTAAAAGTTCACTTTGGTCTTCCTACTTTTTAAATAATGACTTTTTGGTCCCTTAAGTTTTCCCACATTTTATTTTTGGTCCACAACTTCGTTTCTTTATTTTTTTTTCATTTCTTAGTTTGGGAGAGGAGACAGAAAGTCATTGGATTATAATGTTAGAGAGAGTCTCGGTTGACACTGATTTTCACAACAAAAATGATCAATTTTGGTCTTAATAGGTTCCATTTGATGAAGAGAGTTCTATTGAGGTGTTTTTTGCTCTTGAAATTTTCAAAACTTTTATGATTTTTTGGGCTAATTTATTGGTTTATTTACATCATAAGGACCGTTTTTAGATGTTTTGGTGTGAACTTTGTTTAAATTTGCATTTTCAAGTCAAAAAACACCCTACATGATTTTCTAGCCACCCCTCTAATAGTCGAGAACTTGAAAGTCTCACTAGGTGACATGTTGTTTCCCTTTATCTTTTTTCAAAAAAATTTGGGGCATTTTCAAATAATAAAAAAAAAAGCTCATGTAAGCTAGCCCTTTTTAAAATGAGCTTAATGTGCGGGCTTGACTTGATAGGTCTAAAAACGCCTAACCTATTTTTTTATTTTTTCTAATTATTTTTTTTAATTGATATTTTTATATGTACTTTTTAATGAATTTTTGAATTTATATTTAAATTAATGCTTTTTCTTTCTAAATTTTTAGATAGTTTATATAGTGGTTATCTTTTACTTATCTTTTATGTGTTTAATATCTCGAAGAAATTATTCCAATTCATCTATAATTTTTTTATGTTTTATATAAATAAACTTTATTTTCATGATGTGTTTATAAAAATAATAATTATTTGTTCTTGGTAAGAAAAAATGATCTTTAAGATAAAAAGAAGAAGAAGAAGAAGAAGAAGAAAGGTGTGCAATGAGGGAAAAGTTGAGGTTAAATATTATATTTATCTATCTTTTACTTTTATGAAAATGATTATTAGTTTATTTTATAATTTGATTGGCATTAACAACTCTTTATTAGTTTATTAGTTCATATTTTTTTTTTAAGATTTATTTTGTTTCACATTTCTCAATTAAGAGAATCATGATACAATGAAATGCATTTGAAACACCGTCCCATTTTTCTACTACATTAAAAATTAACTTCCTACATGTGGTGCGTTGCGTTAACAATTATTTTTGTATTTATTAACATATATGATCCCCAGTTTATTTTATTATATGTAAATATCAATTTTTTTTATTCACAATTATAATTTTTCTCTCGATATAAAAAAATACATTAACAACACTTATACATCCATTCTTTTGTGTTGGAAAATATTATTTGACCCATAGCGAAGCAAGTTAAATAAACACGTCAATACCTTTTTTTGTATTTATGATTACGATTTTTTTTTTGTTAAAAATACATTTGAAAAGCATTCACATTTATTTATTTTGCTAAAAAACATTTCTGACCCATAGTAAAGTGCGAGTCAAATAACTACTAATATGGCTATAGTGAGTGTCTTTTTAGTATATGTGGATGTAGGAAGCAATGTGTTATATTATTACTTAGATATAACTTACCTATTCATTATTAAAAAAAATAAAAATAATAAATATATTAATAGAAACTTAAAAGAGATCGGCTGAAACAATATAGTCTCCGAGAGAAAATATTGTGAATTCATACAATGTTTACTTTCTCTTTTTTTATCCTTTTTTTATTTAGTGATTTTTGATGATGAATTGATTAAGATTTGAGATGAGTAATGTATTTTTATTTGCTTTTTTTATGGTTATCTTGCTTTCAATAAAACATCTTGATGTTAGAACGATGTTCAATTTCACAAAATTTTTTTTTGTTGTTTGTAAGAAATTGAAAATGAGAATATCAAAATTGAAACAAATAAAAAACCAATTTTTTTAAAAAAAAATATGGTGTCAACTTTGCCTTTTGTTTTTTGCTTTTGATCATCTACTTCTTTTTTTTAAAAAAAATTGATCTTTCAATGATGTGTTAATTGGAATTTGAAGTTGGTAATTTTATATGAGCATCTAGAACTAAATAAAAAGCCACACCATTAGTTTGGTGCTCGACTTTACGAAATTTTTTTTGATTATATTGTTTGAGAAAAAATAAAAATAAAAAGATCAAAATTGAAACATGAAAATAAAATAAAAACAGGAGGCCTTAAAAAAACAAATTGTGTCAACGCCTCCATGCCTTGTTAGTTTAGAAATGAAACTTTTTGATACAAAACTTTATTTTACTTGTATTTTAATTCTTGAGGTTGAGAAAGAAAAGAGAAATTCATCGAAAAATTACAAAGAAGAGAGAAAATTAGCGAAAGCCAGCAAGTTATCTGCTCGAAAAAACCATTAAACAAGAGATTGCTCTGCTAGGAAAACATGGTATCAGTATCAAACTTTTGAACAAAGAGTTCAGCATCAAGTCTCAGTCATCTTGAGATTTGAATGCCCAAATATATTCACATGCTCATACAATAACATTTTTAATAATGCATTATGCATTAGAAACAGAACATCAAACTGACAGAGAAAACATGCTGATGCAGAAAATACTCAAGTCGTAGAAAGGAGAATGCATGAAAGTCCACACATTAAACCAAAAGAAACACAAATGGGCAAGCAAACATACGCCCTTACTTCTGGAGGCTTGTACGATAATGGGCAAGCAACATTATTTTTTTGAGGTTCGCACAGTAATGACTACACACACAACATTACATTACATGGGTAAACAAGCACAGATACCATTATTCACACATGGATAGATAAGTCGATATCTTCTTTTGGGGGTTCTATGGTAAACAAGACTGTTACAATGTGAAGCCAGTTTGTATCCCATTGCCAATGAAACAGTAGGAATCACTTCCACCAATCAGAAACATATTTGCAGCACCACAGCTCAGAGACATGAATCTCCGTGAAATCACCTAAAGTCGAGTTGATCATGTAATAGGTAACCAACCTTGCCTGATGCAAACATGAAGAACAAAGACCATCCATGATTTAATTAAACCATTAAAATTTGAAGGTAAGGGAGAGGATAAATAATCTTCAGCTATATCACCTGGTTTGGGCAAGAAAGAATTATTAGACTAGCAATCACCATCACCATCACCATATCGGGTCCACTCTCTATTAGTGCTTGAATCTTCAGCTAGTTGAGATATCTGTAAACCAATTCAAGCATGTCATACACATTCTAACTTGTAAATCTTATTATTGAGTGAAACAAGAAACAAACACACTATTTTTGGAATTTATTTGGAAGTTTTTTTGTTTTTGTTTTCAATATAATATACAATATAATATAATATTATAATAATGGAATGGGCCTAGCACAGTTGTGTTGGTTGGGCCAAGACTAGCCCAAAAGAGATTGGGCTAAGGTTAGCCAAAAAAGAATTTGAGTCGAAGTGGGCCTAAAAAATTGGGCCAATAGTGGCCCAAAACAGGTATTCGGCCAATGTTGGTCCAATAAGACTATTTCAAAGGGATTGGGTTGGGTCTGGCCTAATGCATTTTGGTCTGGACTAGATCCGGTTCGACCCATAAACAGTGGACTCTCCATTGTTCACTAGTAGAACAGTGGAGATAACGCCGAAAAAGGAGAAGCATGAGGAGGAAGAAGGGAGAGGGGAAGCATCCCTAATGGTGGCTCACGGTAGTTGACACGACCAAAAGATTGATGTCTTCTTTCAAGTGCAGGAGTGTCGAAGTAATAAATAACCCGGCAAGACTGGGGTCGAACTACAAGGAGGTTAACTATATAAATTATAAATAGCAACAACACAACAGCAACAACAACAACAATAACAATAACAATAACAATAACAATAACAATAATAAAAATAATAATAATAATAATAATAATAAAGAGTACTTTGAGATGTAAGATTAATGTGAGGATTAAAGAATGATAAAAACAAATGTCAAGGTTAGAGGATCCACTAATGGTACTTCAAACAAGTATAGTATAAACTCTTATTACTCAACTGGAAACCACACATAAAGGAGGTTCCAATTGGATCATAAATTGTTCACATAACTACATTAACTATCTTTTTTAAGTAATGTCAATACTTGTAAATATTATCAGGTATTCATGGTGATAACTTATGTTAACAACAAATCAAGTTCCTTTCATAGCACAGGTGTCGGTCATACCATACAGTTGGGCTATGAAAGTGCCAAGTATTTGTTGTACCAAGAGTTGTTCAACACAAATCTAGCTTAACCATTTAACAAGCAAGGTATTAAGAGTGAGCAAGATAATAAATATAAAACATGTTAGTATCAAGCATTAAAGTCCATATTGAGTTTATACTATACTTATTCTTATACCATTAGTGTAACCTTTTCACCTTGACATAATAAATTTAGCTAAACATAATGAAAGAAAGAAACATAAATAAACAAGATAAGAACATAATTATGGAAAGGAAATGAAAAGCATAAACAAGGGATTAATATAACATATAATAAAACTTGAACATTACAAAAAATATAAAGAAAGAGCATGATCTTGATCTGAACACCAAGATGCCTAAATGCATGGCAAATGCCTCCTTTTATAGGTCAAAATTTGAAACTATTGATTTGATGAATAATTGTTGAGTGGGTGGCCACATCTTGACTTGGTGACAATCCTTATCTTCTTGTCTGAACACAACGTCATTGTTAATATCAGAATTTGAACCACCTTTACCATAAAAGTTCTAGGAAATTGGCTTAGCTTTCCAGGAAAAAAAATTGAGGTCATTTGGACTTCTAAAACTCGAGATATGGGCTGAACACTGAATAGTGTCTGGGCTGCAGGACATATTCGAACTTCTCTGTTGTTGCTATAATTTGGAATTGAAAACGGCCTTTTTAAATCTTGGACTCCACATGAAAGTTTTAGGCCTATGTCTTATCTTTCCATCCATATAAAGCAGACCTAAATCTGAGATCTACAGCTCCAGATATGACCTAATTACCGAATAGTGTTCCAATTTGGACTAAACCACATCACTTTTCTAAGCTTCACCCTCTATTTATCTTCTCAATTTCAGTAGTTGAATTCATCAATCAATCATTTGATTTATGTGATAGGCCTGCATTTAAGATGAACATTTATCATATATTGAGGTGTCTTATAGTATCAGACATGTTATTATAAAACATGTTTTAGTTAAGGAGTTATTGATACTTCAAGTGCAAAATGATGATATAAAACTTTGATAAGAATGCACTTTTAAGTACTAATCCGTAGTGTTGGCAGTGGCACTGGTGGTTCTTCCAAACAAGGTGGTTATGTATTGAGGAGCCACTTCGATGATGGTTCTTCTTCTTTTTCTTTGTGTTTTTTTTCTTTGTTTTATTTCTATTCTTTGTCCTCTATATTTCTCTGTATTCCTTCTGTTTTTGTTCTTCTTTTGTTCTTTCTTTCTTTCTTCTTCCCTTCCCTTCCTCTGTTCTCCCCTGTTTTTCTTTCATTTCGTTTTCGTTTCTATTTTTTGTTCTTTTCTCTCTTCTTTCTTTTTTGTTTTTCACTTCCTTTTTTTTTTTCTTTTTTTCTCTTCTCCTAGTCCTCCCCTTGTATTTATAAAGGGCAGGGGGAGAGAACTACCCTAACCTGCTTAATCGCGTAGAATGGGTAGGGTGGCTAGGCGGCTAATGGGCAGCCATTTGCAAGGCTTGTCCTTTCTATTTTTTTCATATTTTTTCATTTTAGTAGGCCATGACTGTGGGTTGTGTTGAGTTTTGGGTTTTAGGGAGAGGGAGGGAGAGGGAAACAGTTATTACAAAGAAGGGGATGAAAAACCTTGTTCCCCTGCCTTTGTGTGTTCACAGGAAGAAGGTGGCAAACAATGCCATCAAAACAGCATCGTTTGCATCTGTTTTTTAAGAAACAGTGCATGAAACGATGCCTTTTTGAACAAAATGTGTTCTTTCATTTAAATGCAAATGGCGCCAAAGAAGTGTCAAATTCCAAATCAATCCTTAATTTTTTATTTATTTAATCAAGTCCTTAATTACAATTTTGATTTTAAGAATCAATTCAATTGCATCCCTGTTAAATTCAAATGTCGGCCCTGATATTGGTCGCCTTTTTTATTTTGGTCCTTGACCTCAGATTTATGCAATTTAAGCTTTAATTGACTTTCAAACTTTTAAATTTCTTCAATTTAGCCCCTGATTCTCGTCAATTGGGTCCCAAGAGTTTTTAAACTTTAATTTTTTCAAATGACATAAAAATTGACATCCAAAAGTTGATTTCCCTTGTGATTAAACCCCTAATTACTTTGATTAAACCTTTGATTAAAAATTCCAATTGAGAATTTAAACACCTAAAAAAAAAAATTTACTAACGAGTTTTATCAATTAAAACCTTGGATTACTATTTTGGCCTACCAATTTCACTTGGGATTTAAGTCTTCCATCATTGGGCTTGGGCATTCCTTTTTAATCTTGCTTCAAGTGTATTTCCTTGTATTTATTTTATTATAAAATGGGTAGCAACATAGATAATAATCAATCACATAAAAATATACAATGATTTAGGTGCACACGCAATTATAATAGTTTATTTCCATTTAAATGAATCCTTTACTACCGAAACTCTGTCCTTACAGTTAATAAGAGCTTTCTGAATATGATTTCGGCCATTTTAGTAGTCTCAACATTTCATAATTATCCTTCTCAAAACAAAATTGACGTGAATATCTTTTTAGTCTTCATCGATACAGTTGACTCTAATATATATTATTAGTCTATTATTTTTTTTCTATTATTTTTTTGTAAAAAAATTAAAAATAAAAAGAGTAAAAAATTGGGTTATAACAATAACAATTAAATTCAAGCATAATGTTACTCTCTACTATAAGAATTTAATTTAATCATTTAACACACAAAACAAATATTAATTAACTCATTTATACCACATTTAACAATTTCAACCCAAACAGTCCTACATGTTATTAAAATATAAGAATTTAATTTATTCCTAATTAAAAAAACATTATTTCTATTTTTATAAGTTTTTCTTAAAAAGTAATTAAAATAATTGTTTTTTGATCAAATTTTAAACAATTCATTCGTATTTCAATTCATATATTTATAAGAATTTAATTTTTTTAATTGATTTTTAAATTTCATTCCAAATCTATAGTGTAAAGATTAAACTGGATTATTGTAAAAATCAATAGGAGGTCTTGCTTGTTGGAGCTAATAATGCCCTCTTTTTTTGGCAGCATATTCATGTGGTTTTATTTAATTTCTCTGGTTAGTTTATAAATTTATTTTGTTGGTTTCAACATTAATTTATTTCAAACCAATTTTCTTATCTGAATTTTGAGAGTTTTAAATAAGAAATTCTATGATGTTGAATTTGTAATCATAATATTTACCACATAAACACAAATATAAGAATAAGAGATAAATATGAAAGAGGGGATTTTTTAAATTAATATTATCATTTCTTATAGAATTGAATTTTTTTTTTAATTTTTTTTATATCTATTTCTCTTCTATACTATAAATATTAATATATAGATATAATAACATTAAAAAGTAGAGATCCGAACATAAGAAATTATTATTATTATTATTATTATTATTATTATTATTATTATGGTATAAACTAGCATGAAATCCCGAAATGGATAATGCTCGTAAGCCCAACACAAAGCAATACCCAATGGAGTCCAACTATGGAAGTAGAATGGGCCGAAGGGACTCTTTTTACAAGGAAGCTGCCACAACTTTCTTTCTTGGTAAGTGTGATTCTTTTCTTCTTTTATGTTGTTGGGATTTTTTTTTTGGTGTCGTAACTGTGTTTTTGTTGGTGGGTTTTCAATTTCATGCGTTTCAGAAAGGCAAATGTGTAGGGACTGTTGTTTGTAAGATGGGGATCATCGGAATTCAACTTTTAGAGGTTACATTGCTATGTTAGTTGTCATCAAACCTTATCGAGGAAGAGGCATTGTTAAAGGCTTCTTCTTCTTCTTTTTAGAGGTTAATATATATTAGTGATAAAAGAAACCAGGGCGCCCATAAAGTGACTAAAGATTGGCTGAGGAGGTTCAAAAATACAAAGATTGAAATTTGACAATATATTTTCGACTGATAAAAACCCTGCTAGCAAAACAAATTCAATATAAGAAAGAAAAATCCAAAATTGAATGTTTAAGGATCCAATTAGAATTTTTTGAAAGTTTAATCGACTTTATGAAGTTTTTAATTGTAATAAAATTGATTTTTTAAAGTCAATTCAGGACTTGATTGAAAAAATCCAAAACCATGAACCAAGCTGGAAAAAATGCATGAATATAGGAACTGAAATTAACTAAATCAGGGGCTAAATTAAAAAAAAATTGATCAATTAAGGGTTAAAATGCATAAATTTAAAAATAAATACCAAAATAAAAAAGACAGCCAACTTTAGGGCTAATATTTGAATTTGACAGGGATAATTGAATTGATTCTTAAAATAAAATAAAAAAAACAGCTAAAAATGGTGTTGTTTCGATGGCACTGTGCATCTTCTTCTTCCCCTAGATGTGTTGTAGGCAAGGAAAGAAGGTTTTTCTTCCCCTTCATTGCAGCGTCTCCCTCACCTCTCTCTCTCACTTGCCTGAAAACACCGACACAACTCACATCCCTCTCATGGCCTACCACTATGATGAAAGGGGTAGAGGGGACAAGCCCTGTGGATAGCCCTGGGATGGCTACATAATGGCTGCCCAGCCTCTCTACCCCTTTGGCATGACTGGACAGAGGTAAGGTAAGTCTCTCTCTTCTTTTCCCTTATAAATACCCCCCCTCACCAGGAGGTGAGGGGGAGGACGAAAAGAGTAAAAAAAAATACAGAAAAAAAAAGAAAAAAAACAAGGAAAAATAGAGAAAGAAAAAAAAGAGAAAGTTTGAAGGGAATAAACATAAAAGAAAGAGAGAAGAAAGAAGAGAAACAAAGAAAAAATAGAAAACAAACTCCTCGGCCTCCCACCATCTTTTCTCCCTTACCAACTTCACTACAGCCCCGAGAACCACCATCATTATGCATCATCACCACCATAACGCCATCGTGAGCCACCATCAACCCTGGTCCCTTAGGACAAAACTTGTTTGGCCGACATCAGCACAACCCTTATTTTAGGTTGATATTGGCTCAACTCTTTTGGGCCGACCTCAACTCAATTTCTCTTTGGGTCAACTTCGATCCAATTTCTTTTAGGCCGAATCTCAGCCTAACGAGGGTGAGCTTAGCCCACATAACTAGGCCACGCTCATCCCAATATTTTTTATTAGATATAAAAATAAAAAAAAGCAATAAAAAATCCCAAAACAATTCCAAAAAAATCCTTTAAAAAATTTGTGATTTTCTCGCAAAATTTTCTACCAATTTTAATTGATATTGGTTTGTATTTTTATACTGCAAAAATACAAATTCAATATTAAAATACATGGTTTTCTCCAAAATGTTGAAAAAAAAAATCTAAAAGAAATGTTTATTTTCATGCATACAACTAAGTCTCTCAAAAATATATAAAAAATCTTATCGTATTTTCATACAAAAAAGGAATAAAAAAAGATATGTATTTGCAAGTATTTTGGGCTTTAATAACCAGTTTATTAAAGCCATGAGAACTAGACTCATATTTTAAAAATACCAAAAAAATATTTTATTTTCTTTTAGTATTTGGATTACAAACTTATAAGTAAGATGTATTTATAATATTAAATAAAAGATAGTTCTTTTTTTTTTTACGTTAGAACAATTTGGATTTTACTTAATAAAATAAGGATCTCTTTACTGAGGAGAACTTAACCTTAGATAGACTAACAATTAGAAAACACAACAATACCTTAGTTTATATCAGATAATTAAATAAAGTAGCTTACCTCAGGTAAGACGTATTAAGAGTGTTGATATCTTTTTTTTACGCAATTAGTCCCCGTACCCAATTTCTGAGACCAGTTAAGGTTTCTAGTGACCAAAATACTAGGTGGCGAGTCTCATTCTCTCTTTCCACTGATAAAAAACAAGAATTCCTTGTCCTTTCCATTTCTCGATCTGAGAGGATGTTCGCCACGACACCGTACACGTGCGACAATGTATATAAAATTATATCGGTCTTACCAGTAATTTCCTTGAAAACCCTTAATCTCTATCTCAGATTTTAAATGTATATTTTATATCCGTTGTAAATTCACAAAAAAACATTGATTTTTTTTAATCTCATAACTTCCTAGATTTTAAAAATCCTGGGCTATAATAACTGTGCTTTGATACCATTTACAAGTATTTATATATCTATGCACACAACGTGTTATCTATTGAAATATTTTTTAGTTATTTTTTATGACTATAAAATAAACTCATAGTTTTTGGACTGTAAAACCTAAATTTTATCTTGCATACACCCCCAAAAACTTTTAGGAACTTCAAAAACTTATTTTTTTAATCCCAAAACATCTTCTAATTAGCCTAAATAGTTAAAATCAATCTGAATAAAAAAAATATAAGTCTACTATACTTTTTCTAGCATGGTTAAAAGACAAAATCATCTTTATTGAACTCTCTTTTTCAAAACAAATCCATTAATGTTAAAATTTATCTTTTTATGACTGGAATATGATTAGCTTACTCCTTTTTTTTACCACATTCTCCCCCCTCTCAACATTCAATAACTAAAAATATGATAAAAATGAAGTTTTAAGATGGAGTTGTAAAAATTTTAAACTACATAATTAAATAAATCTGAAAAAAAAAAACTTCAAGGACCATATTAAACTTTTCTACAACTTTCAAAAAGGATTGCATTATAGGAGAATAGTTTAATGCACAATAACTTGAGTCTTGCTGCACAATAAAATTTGTTATGGTAAGAATAACAAATGTTTTAATTTAGATTATAACACGAAAGAATACACAATTAAGATTACAACAAGGAGATTTCAATAAGTAGTTAAACTTAGGTTATATTAGATATGACTTTTGTAAATTGATTTAATATATTTTTGACTTTTGATTTTAATTTTTTTAAGTAAGTTAAAATAGCTTTTGATTTAATTTTTTTTTTGTTATAAATTGGATTCAAACCTTTGATTTAAGAAAAAAACAATAAAATTTTGCTTTAGTTTGTGGATTTTATACTGAATTCCTTATAAAAAAGTTATTTTGAATCATTTTTACAAATAATGCTTATAACTTACGGTTATTTTAATTTATTTTTTTCATAAATTATTTATAAAAAACAACTTTTAAATTATAATTCAAAGTAAAATATCATAATTAGTTATGAATTGGATTCGATGAAAGGAAGATGGGAAGATGGGAAATGGGTAACGGCAAATTAAAGAGAGATGAAGATCTGCGCATGGCTATCTATACCAGAACAGATGGAAAAAACTCGAAACAACTCGGCTAGAATTTAGGCAAGAAATTCAGAATGAGCCAACATTTTAAGTGAGATGAA
>Ga0325401_1001317_pt1 | contig 20793 bp, 12 predicted proteins | sample PopdelMetagenome_FD_205666 | JGI IMG/M metagenome (GOLD analysis project Ga0325401, IMG submission 205666) | Populus deltoides microbial communities from Bellville, Georgia, United States - Xylem-PdKOR-R2 | ecosystem: Host-associated > Plants > Phyllosphere > Stem > Wood/Secondary xylem | place... | reverse complement strand
CTTGTATCAGACCTACAATATTTTCTTTTCCTTTTCTTTTCTCACGACATCATAGGAATCAGACTTATAAAATTTATTTCTTTTACATCAACTATAACCCAAGGCTTGTTTGGGCTTAATTAATACTGTGTTTTCAGTTAGGATCCAAGACTTATTTGAATTAGGGTTTGGGCTTACTAGTATATGTTTTGGATTAGTTTTGTAAATGGGTCAATTCAGCCTATAAGGATAGATCCATTATGATTAATTTTTCAGAAGCACTTAAACTCCTGTAAGTCTAAGTTTTAGCACATTTTGATCAATAATAATTATAAAGTTTTCTCAACTTAATATGTAAGAGTGATTTTTGCATCATTTGGTCATTAAAAGAGCTAAAAATAACTTATCAAAGATTATTTAGTTTTGAAGCATCATTCGATTCAATTCCAATAGTACTGGTGCATTAGGACAAGTTTTCATTGTATCATATTTATCAGACCTCTTTTGACTTTTCGAATCAAATTTCAATATTGATTATGGGTTACGTGAGCACGTGATCATGAGGTTCGCGTCACTATTATCCTTTAAATCCTGCTCCTTTTAACAACGAACCATCATCTTCTCTTTGGATTTCTAACTTTAGCTCCTTCACGACAGATGAGTTGTGAATGAGCTTGCTTTTTTCTAATATCTTTTTAAGCCGAGATTTTTTAGACCAAGTTCTTGATCTAGAAAACCAAATTTTGTTCATCATAATAAACCCTCCATAGTAGGCTGATAGAATTTAGAAACACCATTAAACCATAACAACCACAAATACAGAAAAATGATGCAACTTACTTCAGGTAAAACGTACCAGGGATGCTAATATCTTTGTTTTATATAACTAGTCTCTTGCCTAGAATCTTTAAAGTCATGTTAACTTTTTAATAACCATAATACTAGGTGGTGACTCCTTATCCAACCAAAAACCTCTTAATTTGTTTGGGAAGGGTCTCTGTTATGTCGCGCTCTTGCGAAGGGTACGACATACCTTATAAAAAGAGAAAAAAATCCTCTAAAAAAATCACTCTTGTAAAAAAACTTTATGTCAAGAAATGTCAGACCAATAAGACTAGTCACCATCCTTTTATCGTTGCCAGAATCCAAAAATAACAGTAGTAAGAGTAATGATAGCCACCAATAGCTCCACACTAATCGCCTCTCCTCCCCCGTCATCAAAACATAATAGTAATAACCCTTATAGATTGAACTAGCAGAGAGAGGAAGGGAGAAAGGCTAAGACTTTCCAATGCTTAATCTACCACCATGAGTACCGTTCATCTTCACCGTTGGTACAAGAAGAGAGATAAAAAGGAGGCATGCCCAATCCAGCAGATCATGTGCCTTCGTGGTCATTAGAATGTGTAACGAATCACCCAAATAATCTCTGAAAGATCAATAAAAGGTTTTCTAGTTACCTTAAATGTAGGTGGTGTCATATTTTTTTTTTCCTATGTATCCTTTTTCCATATAGTTCGTCGAAATATCTCTTACGATAGCATGATAACCCCACCAGGGATTCATGTTAGGGCTAAACTTTGTTTATTGTTTTCAATGATAACATGCTTTATGTGATTTAATACAAGCTTTGAATATTTTTATTATGTTTTTTCTTAATAAATAAATATTGTGTGTTTTTTATTAATATATTTGATTTGATCTTTTTTACTTTTGCATATATCTTTGTTTGTGTTGTTTTTTTAGTCTTTGTTTTATACATCTTTATTTTATTCTTATTTTGGGATTTGATATGGAGTTGTGATCATGCATCCATATCACTATTTAGCTTAATTTTAATTGTAAATATTGATAAAATATCAACATAAATTTTTATTTATAAATATTTTTTGTAAATTTTTAATTATCTCAAACTGTTTATTGTAAATATTGATAAAATATCATCTTATGTATGATGGTATTTTTGAATGTTTATTTATTTTAGTTTTCGAGATATAACCCTCATTTCTATAATGAGTGAGCTAGAGTTGGATCAACGCTATCTCACACAAACTAATTGAGATTGAGTGGTTACTTTTAAGCCTATAAGTTAAAATAGATTTAAGTTCATTTGATCGTTCACCCTCCTTACAAGTTCAAAGACTGTTTTCATAAAAGTAAGGATTATGCCTTTTTCCGGCTCAAGTCCCAAATCACTTCCTTTAGTTTAGTTTAGGTTTTTACCCATAATAATAAACACATGTTTGTTTAAGCAACCATAATTTAAAGCTCGACCGACACTTTTGTCTTTACAAACGAACATAAAGCATTTTACAATAGGTACGATGTATTAGGGTAATTTTTATCTTTCCTTAAACATAACCATCCCTTACTTAAGAATCTTTGAAAGATCAGTATGAGGCTTTCTAGTTACCATAAAATTAAGTGGTAATTTATTTTTTTTCCTATTTACCTCCTGTCATGACTGGCACAACGTTAAATGATGGAGCTGCCTCCTGGATTGAAGAGTATTTGGGTTTAATCATAAAGTTATAATTTGAGGGAGTTGTCATCTAGTATCATGGTAACTAAGAAACCTATTGTCTATGAGAGCCTGGGTAAGAGGACTAGTTGTGCAATGAAAAAACACATCACCCCCAATGCACCATACCTAAGATAAGTTACATTGTTGATTGATTGTTATTCTAAGTCGTGTTTCTATCCGTTGGTCTTATCTAAGGTTCAAGGCAAATCTCCGTTCGTAAGGAAGTTTACCTTATCGGATTAAATCTTAACTATTCTATGGCTCAAACTTTAGCATCACACTTGTTTTTTAGATACATCTAATTCCTAACTTTGATTGCTATTAATTTATTTAATTTAATATTGTAAGTATGCATTATGTTGTAAAATTCATACCTTGAATATTAATTAATTAAATTAATTAATTTTTGTGTTAATTTTGAAAATTTTCTCAAATCATAATGGATAATCATAAATTAGTTATGATATTCATTTTGAACTTTTAAAACATGATAAAAATTCATTTTGTTTTTTAGAAAATATGCATGAAAAAACTTTAGAATTTGGTCGTATACACGAAAACAAAACGTATTTTTTTTTTTTGAAATGAGGATTTTGTTTTTGGAATTTTTTGAGATTTCGATGAAAAACATGTATTTTTAATATTGAGTCCATATCTTACAGTGTACGTCTACAACTCAATATTAAGTAAAATTCTTAAAGAAAGACATTTTGTGTATTTTTAAAAAACAAGGCAATTATTTTGTGTTTGTTTTGAAAGTTTTGGAGAAAAATAAGGTATTTTTAATATTAGGTTTGTATCTCACAGTGTAAATATACAACCCAATATCAGGTAAAATTGATGCCTCAAATTTTTTTTTTAAAAATTTAAGGGTTTGTTTGGCAAGACCCTAAAATAAGAACAAATTAAAACTAAAGAAAAAACCTTAAAGCGCGTTTGTCAAACACGCCATTGATCTAAAATCAAAGGCATTAAAAATATCTTAAGGCTGTGTTTGGCAAACACGCCTTAAGGACCCAAACAAGGCTTTATTTTCTTAACAAAATTGACGCAAGCTAAACACACCTTTAGCTTTTGAGTTGGGATTGGCCAACTACATGAACAGTGTGTATTGGGCTAAGGCCCTAGGCCATGCACACGAGTTGGGCTGAGGTCCAACCCAACCCGGTTTTTGTTGGGCTGACAGTCGACCTAACAAACTTCTCTGTTTTTTTTCCATTAAATATGGGCTGGACCTAACCCAGTCACACGGGCTAGCCTGGCTTTAGGGTGCAACCCTTTCTTTTATCATTGGCCCAACCTAGTGATAGAATTTTCTTGGCAATAAAATTGCCAAAAAAAATGAGTTATACTCACTTTAGTCTATGTAAAATATTATGTAAAGAACCAAAAGAGGAAGAATAAGCTTACCTGGGTGAGAGGTGACTGTTGATTGTCTGATGGTGGCACCTTCAGGGATGTTGGTGGCTCATGGTAGCTGCTTGAGGGGGATAAAGGTTGCTAGTTAGGTAACTAAAAAATAGTGTGTAAATGTTGGTTTTTTAACTACCTTTCTCCACATGATTTTCTCTTTTTTTTGCATGAAATTCACCCTTATTATAGGGATGAAAAGGGAACATATGATTTTTATTGGGCATGAATCTTGGCCCTTGATTCTCACGTGAAGGATCTCAATTGTTGGCTAGAAAATGATACCTTGGGCTGTAAAAAATGGGTTGTAAAGTTGACCGGGTCAGCATCTTAGGGTCAACTTTTTGGCTGTTTTTTGGTGGAAAATCGATGCGAAAATAATTGAGAGTGTTGGACAACTTGAGCTTTATTAAAGGGTGTCTTTGTCATTTTATTTGAGGCGTGAGTGGTGCATTAAGAGTCCGTTTGGCGAAGCGTTTGCGGCTGCATTTTTATTTAATAGTTGCAACATACTGTTTGGTTACAAAACGAGCCGCAATTTTCATGCATGGGCCCCACATTTATTTGTGTTCAAAACTCAGTTTCGCTGAAGCAGAAATTGCATGTTTTTCATTTCTTGTTTATTGCAATTGTGTTTAAACACAGTATAAAATTGTTCTCCTCTTCCTTACTTGACCAGTGCTTCGGGTATGGGTGGATTTTGTCCAGATGAGAAAACCATGAGGGCTGTTCTTACTTGGGCGTGCCGCTGCTGGAGGCGAGGGAGATAGCTTGGCTGGCCTACTGAAACTATTTTTCTTTTGTTCAACCATGAGGGCTATTCTTAACAGTTTTCCTTTTGTTCTTCCCATATTGCTGCACTTGAAGATGATGATGACGGTGATGGAGGGCTGGCCTACTGAAACCATTTTTTTCTCTTCTGTTTTCCCTTTGTTCTTCCTAGTCTTATTTATGTGCTCTCCTTGTCTGCGTGGAGAGTGAATTAAATTCACTCTTTACAAAAAAAAAAGAACAGTAAAAAATTTAATTTTTAATTGTATTTTATTAAAAAAATTAGTGTTTAATATTATTTAATAAGACTACATAAATTAGAAGGAGATCACATGATTGCGTGATATTTGCAGAAGTTGATCGTAATTCTAATTTTGTTTCTGATGATATTTTACATGATTTTGTTGCACACTTAAAAAACCATGAAAACTGTAATCCTTGTCCGAAGAATTTCGTACGTGATGGAATTGTAGATAGCTTAATGAAATAATAAAAAATATTTTATGTAAAGTATTATTTATTTCATGATATAATAACAGTAGTTAAATCTACAATATTTAAATTAAAAACCATCAATGTTAATATATTATCTTTTTTAGTTATTTTATAACCTCAATTTAAAAAATATTCTTAACCAAACACATTAAATTACTTAAAAAGTATCTAGTAAATGCTTAAAAAAGACTAATGTAAAATATCTAGTAAATATATTTATAGGCTAAAAGGATAAAAAAAATACTTAAAAAGTTTAAACATGTCAAATGATTATTCTAACAGAAACAAATATAATTTTTAATTTGATCATTAAACAATGCCTAAATTTTATCAAAATATTCTGAAGATCAACTCACTATAACCAACCAAAGTTGGAAAAGTCTCTATAGATCTAAAAGATGTTATTTTTTTTTTATTTTTATCATTTTTTTTATTTAATTTAATACAAATTTATTTAATTTCAACCACTATTTAAACAATTTATACTTAATTTTTAAAATAGATTATTATTATTAAATTCTAAAGTTATAAAAACAGTTTTCTCTACGGTCAGATGTTTATAACAGTAAACCTAGCGTTTTAAATACCCTTATTTTCTAGATTTTGTTATAAATTGCATCATATTTGTCCTTAAATGTGCTTGCAATGCCATATTATTTGAAAGTTGAAAGTTTTCTATGAGATAGATACTCGCTATATATAGAGAGCATTCCATGGATTACTAATAGTGCTTTTGGGTTTTTCAGAAGAAAATTACAGCTAGCTAGCTATTAACATGTATTAAATGTAGATATATAAATCGGACTAGTCATAGTTTAATTACGAGAGAGAGGGATTGATTTAAAATCAATTTCTCCTTCAGAACACTTTTTTTCTATTCTTATTTTGATGCCAATGTTTTGGAGCACGAAATGCAAATTACAACTTCAAAATTGACAAGAAAAAAAAAAAATGCAACTCTTATATCCAACTGTTTTAGGCACATCTTTCATCACAATATGAGTATTTAACAGGAAAACTTCACGCCATGCATGTGGCTGCTGACATCTGATACATTAGTGAGATTTATGAAGAGTCAACAGGTGTTTCAGGATTAGCTCCCCATTCAGTCCAAGATCCATCATAGACTGCAACATCTGACTTTCCAAGTCGGTGGAGACCCTGAAAGACATGAGCCGGAGTCAATTGCACTATAACAAGATCGGCCTATAATTATGCCACCACTTTTCCCGAAAATGCAAAACAAGAATCAAGAATTTGAGCTTCGTGGCTTTCCACTCACTAGGTTCAACTTCGCATGGTGGAAAAACTTTCATGAAATTTTTACAGGATGGATTGAAATACGTAGGAAGGATAAATACCAGAGCAAGAATACAAGCAGTTACACCAGTCCCGCATGAAGTAACAACAGGGCTTTCCATAGAGATGCCTGTATAAAACTGTGTCAGATCCACTAAACCTTGAGCAGATACCAAGTAACCAAAGATTAGCAAACAGAAATCTACTCTAGGAGCATAATGTAAGATAATGACTAGATAGTAAAGCTGAATGCTGACAACTAAAGTACAGTTTTTCCATCATGTCTTATTATATAGGCAGAAATCAGAAAACTCTGACAAATAACAATTATGTTTTCCTTTCTTTAATCACTTTTTTTCTTAGAAATCTAACAAACCTCCATTTAATCAACTAAAAAAAAGCAGCAAATCCATGAAAAAAAAAAAAACCATTTCATATTCTGAGATATGGATTTCATCTAAATGCGCAATGCCGATATGCATGGTCATGATCTGTGGAACTAATGTTTTTAGGCAGGCACCCAGAAACATAAAGGTTCTTCCTTACCTTCTTGATCAAATCGTTTTTTAAGCTCATCTGCTGGTAAGAGTGTCTGTGAAGAATCTAGCAGCTGCAAAAAACAAACACGCTAATGAAGAAAAAGGAAAATAGAGAGAACCACCTGTCAGCTTAAAAAATAATCATTAGTTTAAGAACACTGTAAAGTCTATCTATTACTTGCGCAAATGGAATGCACTTGCTGCCAGGAACATGACCACTTTTTATTCCCTTTCGAGGTTCTGGAGCAGCGCCATCAAACCTGCAAGAAGAGCATATGTCCTTGATCAAAATCGTATCTTCAATAAACAATCCTAGATCACATTGATAGGAAGAGTCGAATGTTGATATTTTAAGTAAAAGTAGACATTGCAGTTTAAAGTTGGTAAGATATAGTTAGATGATTTAATTTAAGTTAGCAGATTGAATGGAAGGGGGGGTCTGGAAAGTTGAGCCTTGTAAAGAGACAAAGGCTGTGATGGCTGTTAGGCTACATAAACTGACATGAATCGCCAGATCCGATTACGTAACAGAGTTTAAAGTGTAGGGAAGTTGAAAGCACGTTAACAAGTAAGATAATATTTAAAAACCTACTTGAAACTTTATCATACACTTTAATCAATTAAAACTAGTGATGGTTTTTTGCTATTTATACTTTCCTACTAATCTACAAAGTCCAAACTAAGAGAATAGCTAAACCTCAAATGCACCATTCAATAGCATTTCCAGGGAAAGCCATTTATTATTAAGAAGATTTGGAATAATTATTCTACTAAGATAACAATATTGCATTCGCAATATGAAAACCATTTATCATTAATACAATTAAACAAAATCACTGAACATACCTGGCCTTTGAACGAGCATCTATGTGTTGATGAGTCCTGTCTTCAATATTACTTTTAACCTGAAAATTGGCCCAGAGAAAGCATAGAGTGCAGATTCATTCATGTTTTGAGGACTACGTAAGTCAAGCAGATAACTAAATTTTTCTGATTGCTGACATATTAGATGGTTACGGAAACTAAAATTTTATCCATGGCCACACCAAATAAGACACCAGCTAAAATATGCACAAACTTATCAACCTTTTTACTCCAAGGAATGGAAGAATGAATGCAAGACTTATCAAGGAGAAACTCCATTATAATTTCGAATTTGTTTCAGTGTTGTCCTGATGTCAAGCTGATACTTGTTTATATCATTCTAAACAAATGTTAATTTAATTTCACAAATAACTCAATGTTTGATTCCAGTACCCACAAAAAACTCACAAGTGTTAGCAGAATTGACGGCTCAATATGTGCTATCTTATTTAGTCTAGCTAATACAGATATATATATTGTATATAGGCATATAATTGATAGGCTTTATTCTTAACTTGATGACTGATTTTCAGCCTTGTAATGTGCGATGGTCTCTATAAAAGGAAGGCAACTCTCACAAGAACAGGTATTCAGACCAAAACCTTCTTTAGCATGGAATCAAAACCCCAAATTCTCTTCATAGCATTCTCTTGGCTTGGCTGAATTTATTTATTTCTGGTTCCTTGTTTCTTTTCTGGTACTTTTCTGTGGGTAGCGACAGAAAGCAGAACTTCAATATTTTTTTTTGGTATTGGCAGAAGTGGTTCTCTGGTTTGGAGGTTTAGTTTTTTATTGTGGAGTTCTTAGCTGTCTCTTGGTTCTCAATTATCTCTTGGTTTCTCGATGGTGTGGTGCTTATTTAGTTTAGAGTTTCAGTCGTCTTTGGTTTGGTGGCTATCAGCAGGTCTTGTAGCTATGATGATTTTTTTCTATCAATTTTTTGTGGTTATTATGTCAGGAGAAAATTCTATTGTTCGATTTACTAGCAAGAATTAAGCTAGATAGGAATTCCAAATATATATGTTTGTGGAAGGGAAGCAGGGAAGCAGTTATGGGGTCATTTGGATTGGTCTTCTACAGCTCCCATTGATCCCAAGGAACTTAATTCATGGGAAAGTAGGGATGACAAAAATGCCACCTGGTTACTAAGTTTTGTTGAACCTCATATAGTCAACAATATTCATGGGTTCGCTACTGCTAAGACGATGTTAGATTACCTTTGACGAATTTATTATCAAGATAATTCTGCTCGAAAGTTTCAATTGGAATTAGATATCAGAAACTATTGAGCTATTTTATTCTAGTTTTATTAATTTATAACATGATTATTTTGGATTGGTGCATTCCCAGGTTCCCAAAGCAACTTTAGCAACACTATAAGCTGTTCAATCTAAGAGCCAATAGGATCAATTCTTGAAGCTATGACCCGAGATTGAAAGTGTACGAGCTATGTTAATCAATCACCAACATGTCCCATCTTCGGATGTTTGCTTGGGTGGACTCTTATGTGAAGAACATCTTGCCTCACAGCTTGGCCTTGCTCAAAATGCTTGCAGTTCTGAGAAGGTTAATATGGCCTACGCTACTCAAGGAAGATGACGATCCAGATCTCCGCCACAGTGTTATAGTTGCAAGGAAATTAGACACATTACAAAATTTTGCAGCTAGAAATTATGCTATTATTGCAAGGTCATATCATTAAGGATTGTCATGTCCGCCCTCAGAACTGATCTCATATTGTTGTTCAATCCACTTTTTTGCCTACATATTCTGTACAACCCATTGTTCTGGGTTCTTCTTCCAACATTACTCCCAAACATTTTCAACAAATGATTATTTCCGCCATTTCTGCTCTTGGTCTCCAAGGTAAGAAACATCTTCTTACTTCTCCTTGGTTAATTGACTTTGTGGCTTCTAATCACATGATTGGCAATCTGGCAGCTTTACATGATGTTCGTAACTATGATGGTAAGCAGCATATGCAGATCGCCAATGGCAGTACTCTTCCTATGATCGGAAATATGGGGTCTTCATTTACTAATGCTTTTTGAGTATCCTGATTTATCTGCCAATCTCATTTCAGTTAGAAAATTAGTAGAAGAAAATTGCTCTCTTCATATTGATCATTCTAGTTGCAATTGCGTGCAGGATCAAGCGTCGGGATAGGAGATAGCAAAAAGAGCTTAAAATGGGATGTCTTTTTCCTCTTTAGTCATTTTTCATTCCTCATTCAATTTATGTTGGTTGTTCTACTATTACTAATAATAATTGTCAATTTTGGCATAACAAATGGGGTTATTCCAACTTTGTAATCCTAACACATTTTATGAAACATGGTTATTTGAAAAATAAAAATAATTTTTCTTTCCTGGTAAACTTGGCAAAAGCAAATCTTTACATTTTCCTTAGTAGGGTAGTTGCACTTCTACATGTTTTGAAATTATTCATTTTGTTGCTTGGGATACAAGTCATGTTCCTTCTCATGCTCAATACAGGTATTTTGTGACATTTATTGACAATAATAGTCGTTTCATGTGGGTCTATTTTCTTTGTTCTAAAGCTAATGTACTCTTAACCTTCCAAACTTTTGTTGCCTATGTAGAAGCCTAATTTTCTACCTAAATTAAGATCTTATGCTCAGATTTTGGAGGAGAATACATGCCTCATGTTTTTAAATCTTTTCTCTAACAAAAGGGTATTTTCTCTCAACATTCATGTCCTTCTACCCCTCAACAAAATAGTACCACTGAGCATCATAATCACATTTGTTAGATATACATTGATGCTTGAGTCTTATGTTCCTTCTAGATTTTGATTAGAAGCCTTATCAACGATTGTATATTTGATTAATCATTTGTCTTCTCCTACTTTGCATCTTGATCTCCATATTATCGTTTGTTTGATGTTCCTCCCAATTATAATTCTCTGCATGTTTTTGATAGCGTTTGTTTTGTTCACTAACCAACCAATAAACATCACAAGATTGAGTTCAATGTGCTTTTCTTGGCTATAGTAACTCTCATAAAGGGTTTATGTGTTATGATGCAGAGGCTAACAAACTTCATATTTCATGCAATGTGATTTTTTTAAAAATAAATATTTTTTTCTATCTCGTCCTAATTTTGTGTCTTCCTTTATTTCGCTTCCTCTTTTTGAACATATTTAGTACTCCTCGTTTTAAGTCAGGTATTATGCATCAGCAGCGTCGCCCGCTGCTTCTTCCTTCCTCTAAACTGCCACTAATCTTGCATTGCAAGCGCGCTGCTGATCTACTAGGGTTTCCTAGCCCTCAGATTGGTATGGTTTTTCTTCTTTCACTCTCCAGGCTACTCTTGATAATACTTTTGTGCCTAGGTCTTGTTGTCATGCTTACACTCAAAAGTGTTAGCGCCAAGCTATGTAGGACGAACTTCAGGTTCTTAAAGAAAATCATACTTGGGACATTGTCCCTTGTCCTACTGGAGTATAAGCTTGATTACAAGGGAACATTTACTCCTATGGCCAAAACTACTATTGTCCTGATTGTTATGGCCATTGTTGTTTCAAAAGGATGGTCATTTCGTAAGATGGATGAGAAGAATGTATTTTTACATGGTGACCTAAAGGAAGAACTATTTATGTGTCCTCTTCTTGGCTTGTTTCCTTCATCTTTTGTTGAGTTATTTTGCTTAAAGCAGTTTCTGTATGGTTTGAAGCAAGCACCACGAGCATGGTTTGAGAAGTTTCGTACTACTCTACGGCATCTCGCTTTCACTCAGTCAATATTTTTTCGCAAGACTAACCTTGGGATCGTTATACTTCTTGTGTATGTCGATGGTATTGTGATCATTGGATCTGATCTCTAGTTAATTGATCAGCTCCAACAGCGCCTCAAATCTTCCTTTCATATGAAAGATCTTGGTCCTCTGCAGTATTTTTTTAGACTTGAGGTTCAACCTTGTTAGAATAGCACGCTCTTACATCAGCATAAGTATACCCAAGAACTTCTTTCTTTAGCTGGCTTTCAAGACAATAATTTGGTTCTTACTCCTATAGAGGTAAATTTGAAGTTACATGAGGCGAATGGTGATCCCTTATCTGATCCTTCAATGTATTGACAACTAGTAGGCAGTTTGAACTACTTGACCTCAACTTGATATCTTGTTTTTTGTTTAGCAAATCAATCAATTTATGCAAGCTTTGTGCCAGACACATTTGGTGGTTGTTTATCGTCTTCTTCAATATCTCAAAGGGACATCTTGTTACAACTTGTTCTTCCCTTCAGGGAATTCTTTACAGTTAAGAGGGCTTTAATGATGCCGATAGGGTTAGTTGTGTGGATACTCATCGTTTTGTTATTGGTTGGTGTATGTTCCTTGGCGATGCTCTCATTTCTTAAAAGAGTAAGAAGCAGGTTCATGTCTCAAAGACATTCACTGAGTCTAAATATCAAATTATATTGTCTAACTGTTTTGAAATTGTATGGCTTCACAGGTTGTTAGTGTTCCATAGCTTACTCTTAATCCACTTCATGTTGATAATACCATGCTATTTAGATTGCTGCTAATCTCATTTTTCATCAGCGCACCAAACATATTAAAGTGAATTGTCATTCAATTCTTGAAGCCTTGGCTTGTCAGGAGATTATTCTTCCACACATTTCCACTGAATACCAAACCGCTAATGTTTTCACTAAAGCTCTCTCTCATCCTCACCATCAGTACCTGATTGACAAATTGATGCTTCTCGATCACCCAACATCGATTTGAGGGGGGTTGTTAGTAGAATTGACAACTCGATATGCGCTACCTAATTTAGCCTAGCTATATATAGTATATAGGTATATAATTGATAGGCTTTATTCTTAACTTGTATAGTCTGATGAAATGGCTGGTTTTCAGCCATGTAATGTGCGACAATCTCTATATAAAGAAAGCAACTTTCACAAGGAGAGGTATTCAGACCAAAACCCTCTGACAACAAGCAATGTCATAGGATGTCATGTTACCACTACACGGTGAGAATGATTTGCGGTACATTATCATCAAATTCAAGTTCACCCTTTTCTTTTGAGAGAACTTAATTATACACCACTTAATTTCAATACCCATATTTAAGATCTTTTAACGTAAAGCTCAAAACAGTTTGATAAAAATAATTTAAAGTTGTCAGTGAATTTCAATTAAACTAGAAAATTCATGTTGATATCACTGCTAACTAAAAGAACAAACTTGTTACGTTAGGGATTACCATCAGTTTTATCATCACCATCAAAGTCTAAGAGCTGCCTCTCCCTATTTACCTTAGAAGATTATTGCCAAAATTGTTAATTCATCAATTTACTCCACAAGTCACACATGCATGAATTAAGTTTTATCTATGGCATTCTCAAAAGTGCCTACAAATGTAAAACGAATATCAACCACTCTTCAAGTCAATGGTCTAATGTAGTTGTTATATCAAATTGCCAATGCCAAAGCTACATGATCATATCCAGCCATTCAATATAATGTACATATATTGCTTATAAGGTCACTAATGAGTGATTAAAAAAATGTATCTTTGTAATTTTGTCATTAGAACATAAGCAACTGAAAAATAGTAACCAACCTGCTCAAGTGTCCAGACAAGATGTGGCTGAAACTTTGTTTGATATGTGATTGGTCCTACCTGTCATAAAAACATAGAGTCAATTAGAGTTTATCATAACATGATTGAAAATTAGAACAAACCATAAATGCTATTAATTATAAATAACAAATTTGAAAATTAGAACAAATCACATGTGCTATTAATTATAAATTGCAAATAGACCATGCAGGATATAGAAACATATATATTCACGCATGCAGATACATTTATCCATATGCATGATTGTTCAACAGAGCATTTCTTGATATTCTCAGTTTTCTAATTATTAAAAAAAAAACAAGGATGGAAAAGCTACATAAGCAATTTGAAAATACCTTGTTCATGCCATGTTTTATCATACTATTATTTATTAAAAATATAATGCATGCACATATGGATATATATGAGTAACGAACTTACTGCCTGGCCTTGATATACTTTCTCTATTGCCTCACTGGCAGCACTAGCTTTCAAGATAGCGTCACCAGAAGCACTAGACTCAACATCATATCCTGAAGCGCGCCATCTTGGCAGACCTCCATCTAGCACCCAGACCTTTTCATGCCCAAAGACTCGAAACATCCTTGTCATTTAATCAAAATTATGTTAGAATGGACAACTAACCATAAAAGTAGTACTTAGATTCCACAAAACTACAGCACATTATCAAACCCCACAACTTACCACCAAACACGAGCAGCACTAAAGATACCTTTCCCATCATAAACCACCAATCCATCTTTATTCTCAATACCAAGAGCAGAAACAGCAGCTGCAAAAGCTTCCTCTGATGGCAACATGTGTGGCAACTGATACAAGTAATTGTTCTTACAAGATAAGCAAAGGGATAAAATGGAAAAGGTACAATCAATAATTAAAATAATAAACTATAGAATATCACCTGTGAAGTAAACAAGATGAACTATAACAGGGGTGGTTCTTGTATATGGACAAAATACAATGCATTCTTAAAGTTGATTCAAATGATAAAAAAGGGGAAAAGAAGCATTAGCAATTCTAGGCACAAACTATAAATATTTGTAACAAATAATAAAGAGAGGGCATCTTACATTTGTAGTTTGATCTGCTATTCCATCTACATCAAAGAACAGGGCACCAGGAATGTGAGCAACCTGTAAGGAGCAAGTTTAGTAGACCAGGTTATCATTGAAGGAAAATAAATGAGATAACATCAATATCTTGAAGAATGAAAGAAGAAAAAGAGCATATTTTCAGTGGAACATAAAATAATATTTATGAAATTCTAACCTAAAATTAATTATTAAGATCAGTTTAGATTGTCAATAAAATAGTCAAATGAAAACAAATTCAAAACTAAATCATAGTCATCAGACCTGATACTCTTGAATTGGATTCCTCTGCTCATCAGGCATGTACCAGGATGCATCCAACACCTGAATATAACAATGTATGACAGAATGATGTGTGACCATGTTTAAGATGTAAAAAAATCAATTAAAATGGATTCAAATGTATTAGACTACAATAAAATATTCCATGAGATGAACAGAAACCATAGACTGATAATTACATAGCATGACCAGTTTAGAGAGATGAAGGGTGTAATTTCTTTTGATAACTCAAGTGTGAAATTTATTAATGCAGGCATCAAGGAACATTTCCTATTTACATAAACTTAAAAAAAAATTAAATAAGATCATGATGCTTTTTCTTTTGCTTCTTCATTAAATGGAGGCAAAAATTGTTTGCTATTAGCCAAAAATGAGGTTTTAATCCTAAGACTCTCAAAGAGACAACAATGGAATCATTTTTAGCATTCCTTCCACAAAACAAAAAATATTGTCATACAACTACATTCATCTTTTGGGTGCACAGAATAGTCTTACATAAGTGTGAGAAATTCAAATGAAAAAACAATTCTTCTGATGAAATGAAATACAAGACCTACTTCTTATAAATTTGATGAGAAGCTTTTCTATAAAAAAGAACTAGCAGGTACCTTCATGTCAGGCTCCTGGAGGTTCGCATGGAGCCAATTAACAGAGACAACAGGTTCGTTCAAAGATAAAGATTGCGTCGAGAAATTAGCTCTTGTCCCAACTACACAACGAACCCACTGAGATGGCTTATATGATGTATGGATGGGGTCATCTCTTTTCTGAAATGTTCTCCCCTGAAAGTAATGTGAAACAAAAGAAAAACACATTAAAGTTCGGTCAGTATGCTCCAAGTAATCAGCAATAATGCAAATGCAATAAAACAAATATCAAGCTAGGTACTTTTACCAAGGGTATAAAAAATTACACGGCACAATACACCTAACAGGCAAAGAATCGCATGACAATAACAAAGCACGATTCTTTTCAGATTAGCAGAGATTAAAAATTCATTTAGACCTTCACTATGTAGCAAAAAAAAATTGAAAAAAAAACAGTGTTTAGAAAAACTAAAACAATTATATAACTACAGTTGATAACAATGCTTGAACTTTAGCACGCTTAACACTTAAAATCAGTTCATATATTCAACACTAATAGATTGAAGGTTTCTCATCTTGATACACAAATAAAATTCCACACAAGTAATTCAAGCTTAATAATCATAATAAAGTCACAAAATTTACCCAAACCAATCACTAAAACTGCTGATATACACTTCAAAAACCCTACTTCTCACCACTAAATCGACAACCCATTATCCAGAATCAATCAACAATTCAACACTACCACCGATTCAAAAGCAGAAAAAAAAAAGACACCCAGATAAATAATCATAGAATTAAGCAAAACCCAGGTACTTAAACAACAGCTAGTCACTCACAGGGAAGAGAGAAGTAAAGATTTGTGGGGTTTTATGGGAAAGAGAAAAAGAGGAGTGAATCAAGCGATGACCCAATAGACTCTTTGTTAAAATAGTTGACGCCATTTACTCAGAGACCATAGATTGAAGCTCTTTTTCTGGGGTTGTCAGATTCTACAAAGAAAGCGAAGCCAAAAAAGAGTGCTCAGTTTTGTCTGTTCACTGTGTTTTTTGTCGATTGGATGATGCCTAGATATCACTCAAAGTCACGGCTACTTCCTTACTGTGTTTTGTTAATGATGTAACTTTAAAATGTTTTTTTTAATAAATATATTAAAATAATATTTTTTTATTTTAAAAAAATTATTTTTGAAATCAACATATCAAAAAATTTAAAAATATATAAAAAAATTTTAACAAAAAAATTTAAAATTTTAAAAAACACAATACTAAACAGACCCTAAAATATACAAAGGATATATGTGTATATATAATTTAAAATATTAATTTAATATATATATATATAATTTAAATTTAAATTTTAAGATAAATTAACTTTAATTATATAATATAAATACAATATCAAATATATAAATATAATTTTAAAATCCAAAACATTTTTAAATAATTAATACTCATAAATATCGAGAACTTTAACTTTAAATAATTCAACATAAATAAAATATCAAAATATTGATAAAGTAAAATGTTGTAGTAAAAAAAAAAACATAAATCAAGCATCATCTCCACCATTAACTTAAAAATAAGAATTTTAATCTTATAGTGGTACGTTAGAAAAGTCATCAATAAGACATTCTAATAAATGAATATTTCCACTAAGCTCATCCTCGTCATCAAAATAGATATATTCATCATCTAAAGTCAAAGCAAAAATGGCATCTCAGTAGCCTTCCAACTTATATTTTCTCCATAAAAAAAGCTTTGTTCTTAATAAATTCACTTATTTAATAGGTTAATGTTATCCAAACTAACAAAATCTAAAAAGTCTTTTGTTTGGATCAAATTTTTATAAAGTACAAACATGAAAGAAAATAATATGAATATAAACCATTTATATTAGCGATAAATTTATTTTTAAAAAATAATAAAAATGTTAATGAAAATAGTAATAATTATTTTTAATATTATTATTAATATGATAATATTGATATTTACCTTTGTTGAATTCTCAAATTGTAACGAACAAAGACCAAATCACTTAGTCTATTGTGCTTTAGCCTATTTTTCCTTTTAGAATGGATGAATTCAAATATACTCTAATTTCTCTCACACCTAATTGCACTACAACACTAACTAAAAACTCGAATTGCTAACTTTTGAAGTTTTTGAGTATCATTTACAAGCTGCTTCCCATGCAACTAATTAAAATAAAAGTTCAATAAATTAGATATTATAGATACAAAACAACATTTATATTTAAAAAAATATAAGCAATAAAAGTTAGTGTCCGGATTTAACTTCTCTTTTTGACAAATAGCTAAGGACATGCTAAAATCACTAGTTGCTTTCTTATATTCCTCAAGTTAGCCACTAATTGCATATTGAGTGTCACAATTAGGGATCAATCTAGTAATTGTGTTGAGCAAACCTCAAGTAACCTCCTTTTGTTTTGGGAAATAAGGCCTAAAATAGATTCTAGGATTAAGAAAACAACTTATTGCATGTGATGGACTATGAAGTTGCTTATTTCATCTAGCATCAATTACCTAGATATATAGTTCATATTGAAATACTTTATTTTTCAACTTTGTCTTGATGATTTCTTTTGCTTTATTCATTGCCTCATATAAATAACATATTGTTGGTTTTTCTTCACTATCTACTAATTAAAGAATTCACACCGAAGGCTCAATAATTTTGATTATATATTTACATTGAGGCCAAAAGTCTTTATCTTGCAAAGTTATAATAATTATTTCCTTTCCAACTTTACTTTTACCATAACTTAATTCTTCCCATTTCAAGCAAGTAAATATTTGTTTAAACTCTTTCTTAAACTTAAGTAAACATTGAATACTTAAAAAATGAGTAGCGAACCTCATAATGCCAGGATGATATAGATCATTTTCATTAGTAAAGTCTTTCCTCATCAAAGCTAAAACCCTTACATAATTATATATAAATTTGGTTATGTTTCATAAATCATTAGAGAGTATTTAGATTAGAAATATTTTATAACATCAAATTAAGGTAATGGGCAACATAAAAAGACTAAAAGAAAGTGTTATACATTTGCTGTAAAACATTGAATGAGACTAATTGTCACTAATGAATTTGATAATATTTTCTAGTCCCATTTCTTTGACAACTTCAGGAAATATTTTAAACAATGTCTTTTTATCTTTTTGAAGATCTGAAGTGTCAACTGACTTGAAAAATATGGTGCATCTTGAAAAATAAGTTAGAAAATTCATAATTGGTATATTCCTCTTATTTGACCACATATCCACCATAATATAGCATCTATAAAGTTTTCTAATTAGCCTTGATTCCCAAGAGATATTCATGGATATCATGAATTGAGCCTTTTAAAAACGGTCCCCTTAAATCATGATATGATGGTTCTTTAAAACCAGGTCTCGTTGATGTTATGACATTTATCATTGGTTGATAATAGTATGATTTAACACTATTAAATGATACATTAATATTATACCACTATCTTGTCATAGTCTTACTTGCATTATTACATTTTTAATGTTAAGTTGTGAATCCGACATAGTTTGTTGAGTTAATAATGTTAGCTTTTGTTTGGCTGTACTTGTGTCTTGCATTGTCACTCTTCTATTTGCTTGGGAACTAGTATTACTTGAAGTAGAATTCGCATTATCATCCTCTTCGACTTCATTCTTGGAAAGTGAATGAAAATTTTCAATATCAGTTCAAAGTCCTTTTCTTTTCTCTTTTTTTGTTATCAATTCTCCAACCAACCGTTTCATTTTCCATTTCACACCTAGAGGGAATTTTTTACAAGATTCAACTTGGCATTTAACACCATTAAGGTAATACTTTAGACTAGTAATACCATCATCATTGATCTTCTTGCTACAATGAACATATATAGTTGAATTTTTTACACCAACAAACACCTGCCTATAAGCCCATGTTGGATCATCTGATCTTGCATAAGCAAAAGCCATAAAAGTGACATCACTTGATAAGTTTTCAGCCATGTTATTTGATTTGAAGAAAAAGATAAAACAAAATTAATTACAGCTATTACATTAATATGTATTACAACTAAAATGAATTATTTAAACCTTTACTTGCAAAAAATATAAGTATTAAGTCTAAAAGACAATTTTACTTCTGAAATAAAAATAAATGGTGGGCTCTAAAAAGACAACATAGGAACTTGAAACTTAAGAACAATCAAAGTCTATATTATTGAAATGGGCATTAAGTGATTCATCTATAAAGGAAATAACTTGAAACTTATGGGCCAGGAAATTTTTGTTATTTAGATCATTTATATGATAAATGGATTATAATATTTTTTTTTAAAAAATCAATGTGTCATTATCAGCATGAAAATTAAACAAGGAAAACTAATTAGTTGTTTGGGGTTGTTGGCTAGTTATCGTGAAACCAATTTAATATCCTTACTTAACTAATCAAATTTAATAGCCACCAAAATAACATGACTGACAAGAGAAAAGACATGATTGCCCGAGTTGTTTTCGTTAATAAACATGACCAAAAGTTTAAAACAAATAGATTAAATCACACATAATCTATGAATAGCCACCAAAATAAATAGAAAATCAAATAAGAGAGACGGGGGATGGTACTGGATAACAACAAGACTTTCATATCATAAGATAAAGGAGAACAAATGATTGACTAAAGCATGAATCTATTTCTTACTCACACAAGCAAAAAATAGACTAAGTACATCTTCTAAAACTAATCAAATTGAACATGATTTAATTATAATTAAGGAAAAAAAAAGATACAAATCCATTATAAGTCATGTAATGCACAAATATTCAAGGGATCATCAATATATTATGATCAATAACCAATTAAAAAACTTATAGAGAAAAGAGAGGGTAGAGACAAGAGCCAAAGACAAAAAGGGGAGGTAACAACTTGCAAGAAAGAAAAGGGCAAAGTGGCAGACTAGAGGGGGGAGGTTATAAGAGAAGGAATGTCGATTATGAATCTGTGATTGTTTTGGGAGGGTGACAAATTAGGGATTAAAGTTTTAGAGAAAAAAAAGGAGGCAAGAAAAGAAACTTTTTATACTTGGGTTTCTAGTTTGATTTAGGGGTTCAAATTGAACCGATCTAACTCTGTTTGAATGGTTTTACACCCGAAATGGAATGGACAAAATAAAGCTGGAACATCTCAGCCAAAATTTGGTCGACAAATATAGAATAACCCAAAATCTTGAGCGAGGAGAAAAACCTCATTTTCAATGTTATGTGACTTGTCACAAGCTATATTTAAACGAGTTAATCAAGATTGATAGAGGTAAAATAAATAAATAAATAAATA
>Ga0325401_1001316_pt1 | contig 20795 bp, 7 predicted proteins | sample PopdelMetagenome_FD_205666 | JGI IMG/M metagenome (GOLD analysis project Ga0325401, IMG submission 205666) | Populus deltoides microbial communities from Bellville, Georgia, United States - Xylem-PdKOR-R2 | ecosystem: Host-associated > Plants > Phyllosphere > Stem > Wood/Secondary xylem | place... | reverse complement strand
GTTTTTATATAGATCACGTCTAGGGACTTGGCTTCTTTTTATATTGGTTTTTTTTATAATAATTAAATTGATCGAGGTGTTTTTCAATAATTTACTTAATATTGATATTATTAAAAAAATTAGTTAACACATGCAATTATCTTTGCATTTTTTAGGCGGCATATTAGACATCATGTGGTGGTCATACGGTGACTTATATGGTATCATTTGATTTATCTTGGCTTCCTTTATATCCTAGTATGGTGTATGTTCCAAACAAATCTCTAATTTGGCACACGCGACCCCTTTTTTTCCTCTCTCCTCCTCAATTTCCATGATGACCCTACAAAATTTAAAAGCAGCTCTTCAATTTATTATTTCTTCACATTTGGTCCATTTTTTATTACTGTTTGTTTTATTTGAGATGATTTATGAAATTAATTTTTTTTTCAATTTCATCCCCCTTCAATTTTTTTTATCTTTTAGATTTGATTCTCATTCTTTTAATTGATATTTGTTTTTATTTAAGATGATTTTTAAAAGTTTTTTTTTATAATTTCATCCTTCTTATGATTTTTTCTACCAATTTGATCCCTGTTATTTTAATTACTATTTTTTTCTTGCTAATGTTTTAAAATTGATTTTTTTATTAAATGCATCAACATGAAATTTGTTGGAAATTGAGCATCTTGATTGAGCTCGGGTATAGATTTCATGAGTTGTAAGTTTAGAAGATTAATCCAGGTTTAGAAAATTCACCTAGGTTTGCTTAGTTTTTTTTTTCTGTTTTTTAAGCTCATGTTTTTTTCAATCTCATACCTCTACATTTATTTAATTGAAGATTGGACTCCATTATTTTTTTATTTGCTTTTTATAGGATCTTTTTTTAATTTTGATAATGACTCAGGTTATCTCAAGTCTTTTTATTTATCATTCTCTATTAAATTTAGCTTTTTCTAGAAAATATTTTTCATTTATATTAAATTAATTGATCATATATAAGCATCAGATGTTCATTTTATGATATTTTATTTAGTTTACTTAATAGGTCGTTGCTCTGATAGTTCGTTTGGCCTCTCTTTATGTCGTTATAGAACTTCTCGTAATGGCATTCGAATCATCTCGATAAGCTCTTTCTGGTGGTTTAGCAATGTCAATGACAGAGCTTCAACGAGCTTTTCTTTCTTTTCTTTCCAAGTATGATATTGACATATTATTTTTTTATAGTTAATTATTTTTTTTGTATTATTTATGATATTTTTTAAAATCATATCGTTAAATTAATTAGGAATATTGAACCCGGTTAACTTGATAATCTAGATCTCATATTTTTTATATTTTTTTAAAAATACTAGCATCATTTTAACGTGGGCCACCTATATTGTTTTTTTTTTAATATCTATTTTAGGAATATATAAATTGGGTTCGGAGATTTAAAACCCATTATCATCTTTTTTAAATTTAGAAAGGATTTAAAAATAAGGTGAAAATGAATTAAATACATTGAATTTAAAATTCATTCCTGAATAAATTAATTGTGAAGTGTTTTTATTTTTATTTTTAGAATGCCTAATATATATTTATTGATGTGGCGGTTAAATATAATTTCACCTACTAATTTCCGAGTTAAGCCAGTCTAACTGCTTATGTGTCTGGCGTGGACTTTGAATTTTGAAACGCTGTGGCCATGTGAGTTGATCATTACCGTATGGAGAAATCTTTGAACTAATTTCCGGCTCCACCACAATCAGAGGACTATGCTTAGAACTTGATGCTTTCATCACGACTGTACGCAGTGACTATATTTGATATGGTTCTTATGATTTTAAGAGAAATCAGTGATCAAAATGGCAATAACTAGGAGCTAGCAGTCTTCAATGTTTTTGTCTGTCATTTTCATTAACCAAAATGTTTTTGCCTGTAATCAAAATGCAGTCCACTGCATTTCATGTTGTCAAATTATTTTGTATTCTATTAAACTATATTTAATTTCCCGCATGGAAAATATAAAAGATTGTTCAGGATAAGCCTGGAGGATTTTAAATTTATAAACATACAAAATAAAATTCAATACAAACATGCATTCAACATTAATATAACAGAAGGAATACTAGTATATATTAGTGATATGACCCGTGCGATGCTGCGGGTTAATTTTTTTAACATAAAAAATATTAAAAAAAATAAAATTTAAAAGTATTAAGTTTTTCTGCAAAGTCATACCAAAAAATCTTGGGTTTGACTACAACGCTTGACCCAAGAGTAATATTTATAATATCAATAATAATATTAAACTTACATGACTTAAGTTTAAGTGAGTTTGGCTGCAACACCGGACCCAAGAGCATTGGATGCGGGTCTGGCTATAAGATTGTGCCATAAAAGTGTGATAATTAAATAAATTAATTAAAAAGAAAAAAAACTGAAGAAAAAAATCAATAGGGTCTGGCTATAAGATTGTGCCATAAAAGTGTGATAATTAAATAAATTAATTAAAAAGAAAAAAAAAACTAAAGAAAAAAATCAATAGGAAGAAAAAAACTAATGAAGAAAAAGAAAAAAAATCTGAATTAACTGGGTTAACTCTTCATACCGGGTTAACCCGTCAAACCTAGGATCCGCGTCATGAAAGTTTGATAACTAAATAGAAAAAAAAATTGACGGGTTTACTCAGAATTAACTGGGTTAACTCGTCAAACAAAGTTAACCGATCAAGCCCGAGATACATGTCATAAAAATCTGATAATTAAATAGAAAGAAATTTACCATTAACAAACTAAGCTAAACGAAAAAAAATTAATTAAAAAGAAAAACAATTCCGAGTTAACTCGTCAAACCGGGTTAACCCATCAAACTCGGGATCCGTATCATGAAAATCTAATAACTAAATAAAAAAATTAACATTAACAAACTAAATTAAAAAAAATCATTAGAAGAAAAATAACAAAAAAAAACATCTATATTATTTTTAGGATATGTTATAATATAATATAATAATAATAATATAATTATAATAATAAGAAAAATTAAAAGGCGTGGGGATATATATATATATATATATATATATATATATATATATATATATATATATAAACTTTCAATATATATAAGATCGAAGTTTTAGCATGTATAATAATAATAAAAATAACAATGTTTAGATTAAAATAAAAATGGTATTTATTTTTTGAAGCATTTTAAAGGAATGAAATTTTTATAGGTGTCCATATATCTTTAAGAATTTATTGCTCCTTATTTATGTAATTAAGATGTTTGTAACATGTCTCGCAAGATTCCAACATTACCTTTATAGTTTGGATGTACTTTTAAATAAGATTTCTGAACAAAAATAAAAGAACTTAAATATTTCTTGACAAAGTATAAATTATAGGAAAGTCCTTCAAATCTTGAAATCTCCATTCCCCCCTTCTAGAATTTCAACATAGAACATATATAATAGAAGTATAAATTTTATTTTTAAATATTAGATTGATTGAGAATTAAGATTTATAATTTATTTTAATTTGTTATCTATGAGGTTATCCTGACCACATGATATGTGTCATGAATTTGACAGGTGAACATAAGATGACTAGTGTTGTTTTTATTATTATTATTATTATTATTATTTATTTTTAATTTTATCTTTCAACATTGAGTTGATTATGAATTAAGCTTTATATTTTGTTTTGATTTTCTTTCTAAAAAGTTATCAAGGTCTTATGATCCGGATCATGAATTTAATAGATTAACCTGAATTGATTTAATATATTGTCGTCCCAACATTTTTTTCTTGAAAAAAAGATGTCATCTTAAGAATTTCTCGAGTTAAAATATGTTTTTATTGATTATTTGATTTGTCTTTAAACCTATTAAGTTAACTGAATCACGCTAAATAAACTCTAGAAACATGTTTTTTTAATTGAAAAAGAAGGTTAACAATGCTTTTAAATTTTTTTATGTTAAAAAACTAATAATAATCGGAATTGCAGCTAAGACAGAACGAAGATACAGTGTTCTGTAATTACTGTGGTATCCAGGCATCAAGTCCACAATCCAGCTAAGAAGACAGACCATTCTTGCTGAATATATGAAATTCGGAAAAGTTCAAATTCTTCCATGGCATCTTCCTCCTTCCACATTCATTCATGTTTCCGATATGGTTTAGCCAACAGTAGCAGTCATTCATAATCAATGGGTCTTTGCTTTTATTTCGTCCAGTCGTCTAATTTGAAAGACGATTTTCTTTTGAACTTGGATCATGCCTGGCTTCTATGAACGATTATTGTCTTCTAATCCACGGTTCATGTATTATTGTAATGTTCTTAAACCGGAGCCGAGTTGTTAACCCGGCCGATTCTGCCGTGTATTTGAGTTAACTGTAGGTCTTTTAATTTACTCGTAGACCTAATTATTTTTTATCAGATCGGCTTTTGATCCATCGGCCAATTAAGTTTCGTTCGGTATAATGATAGATTTTATTTTTTAATTTGTTCTTAAAAAATTTTTATTTAAAAAATATCATATTAATGTTTTTAGATTTTTTCAATAATTTTGATATACTAATATAATTTTTAAAAAAATGTGAATTTTTTTTATTTTAATACATTTTTAATTAAAAAACACCTTAAATTTTATTACTGAACACACTAATTTTGGTTAGATTAATGACTTATCTTACAAATCCTGTAAGCTTAGAGAGTATAATCATTATAAGTCTAATTGTCTGTTTAGAAGTGCGGTGTATATTTTTTTCAAAGTATTTTTAGTTAGAAATACATCAAAATAATATATATTTTTTATTTTTTAAAATTTATTTTTAATATCAGTACATCAAAACGATCAATAAAACACAAAAAACTAAGAATTTAAAGCTAGGAAAATTAAAAAAATTTAAAGGTATAATTGAACCACAATACTAAACACTACCTCAACTCTATATATTAAGAGCCTATTTGTTTTTGCATTTTAAAAGTGTTTCTTAGAATATTTTTTATTTTTTTCTTTACTTAAATTTATTTTTTTTTATTTTAAATTATTTTAATAGTGATGTCAAAAATATTTTAAAAAATGAAAAAATATGTTATTTTAATATATTTACAATTAAAAAAAATTAAAAGCCATACACCATCAAATGTCTAATATTTGACAATTATCACTAAAACAACCTACTTTATCTAAAGAAAAAAAGCTCATTACACGGAAGGCAACCGAAAGCGCGCATTATTAGTTTGGCAATAGGGAGTAGGGACCACCACAACTTGCAATAATATGTTATAATTATTTTTGTTATTACAGCTAGCCGAGAATCATTTAAGCCTAATAGTCTTGGTTCCAATGTGTAAAAATGCATTCGTGTCATTTAGCTTTTATTGCTTTTTGACGAAAACATAGTGCATAAGTATTTGCCCAGAAATTCAAGATTAAAGTCATTTGAAAAATAAAAAAATAAACGCCAAGAAAATTGGCATTTTTTTAATGATGTCATCCACCGCTCACAATGATCAATTCACATAGAAATTTATATATATATATATATATATATATATATATATATATATATATATATATATATATATATAAGTATGACTTTGTTAAAAGCTCGAGTTAAAAGTATTTTTTAAACATTTTATTTGTGAGTCAAATTTAATTACCGTAAAATAAACAACACTATCAGAAAAAAATTCAACAAATACCAATAGAATTTTTCCATCAGTACTTTACGGTGATATTTACCGATCGATTTAAAATTGTCGCTAACACCATCGGTATATATCAACGGAATTACTCTTTCGGTATATACCGGCAGAATTCCAGACAGAATATAAAGAATTTCAAAAAAACAAAGCAGTGCGATGACATGGAAGTTTTTGTGGGCGGTTTTACCGACATAATTATAGAGAAATTCAAATCGGGATCTCCGTACAATGACGTGTCCACTTCACCAGCAAAATTGTCGTTGGAATCACAGACAAAAATTTTTCATCGGTAAACATTAATATATCACTACGCTGTCGACCCTTCCCTCCGCTATTTCTCCTTTTTCTTCCCCATCCTTGCATCTAAACAAACTCCCCCCTCCCAAAAAAAAAACTGCAAAGAACCACCCCTCAAAACATCCCTCACTTCTCAACACAAATCATCCTTCTTTATTTTTTCTAGTCACAACATCTGTGTCTTGCTTTATTGTGGATTTTGTCATTTTTTGTAAGTAAATCTATCTTTTTTTAATTTTAACATTAAAATGTCAATTTTAATATTATTGAATGTTTTTTTAGTATATGTATTTTGTTAGGGTATGTACATGTTTTATTGTTTTTCTCAAACAAACTTGTAGTATGAGTGTATAATTTTGTACTTGTTATGGTTTGTTTTAGATTTTGTAAAATTGTATTGTTTGTAAATTGTTAAACTTATGTCAAATTACCGAATTAGATGTGTTGTAATGAAATTAAAAAAAAAAAACCTTGTTTAATGGGTCCGTTTTAGTTTTTATCAATGTTATTGCTGAGTTGTAATTTCTGTAAATTTATGTGTATAAGTTTGTATGGACATTGATAATTGATAATGAATATTTAACAGAAGTTTTAAAGTAAGTTGGATAATCTTGAGCTAAACCAATATTTTTGTAAATTTATTTACATAACATAGTTAATTAATACATGTTGTCATCATTATTTTATATAGGTTCAATAGAAGTCATGGATGTATCGAGATTCACCCCAAGAATTGTGGAGTATGGATTATTGTAATGGGGTTCAGGGTTTTATTAATTTTGCAATATCTATTCCGAGAAATTTTAGCGAATGTGGTATTAAATGTCCATGCAGTAAGTGTAAAAGTAAAAAGTTTTTGCATCCATATATTGTAACGATGCATCTTCTACACAAAGGGTTCATGGAGGATTACCTATGTTGGTATGCACACGGAGAACTATTTGTTCGTAACAAGAGCATGGTAGAAAGGATGGTTGGGTCAACTATTTCTAATGCTAGCAACATGCCTAGAGTTGTAAATGACAACAGTAATTCTCACAAGAATATGATAACAAATGCAATGAGAATGAATCAAGGTAATGACAGTTAATGTCCAATTATAGAAGAAGAACCTAATGCAGCCGCAACCTGGTTTTTTGATCTGTTGAAAGATTATGATGAACCATTATGGGATGACTGTGCAAATCATAGTAAATTATCGGTCGTTGCACAGGTGTTCACCATCAAGTCGGATTATGGGATGAGTGAGGTCGGTTATGACAAAATTATCGAATGGACGATAAGCATTTTACCTAAAGGGAACAGGTTGAAAGAGAACTTCTATGCTGCTAAGTCCATGATGAAACCCCTCGGTTTAGGATACCAAAAAATTGGCATGTGCTCTAACTTCTGTATGTTGTACTACTTTGAAAATGTTGAGCTGATCGAGTGCATAACATGTGGGCATTCCCGTTACAAACCCAAAATTAACATGGGAAAGACTCTCATGGCATATAAAAACTTAGATACTTCTCAATCACACCTAGACTACAGAGGTTGTTCATGTCACCAAAGACTGTTGAGCACATGACATGGCATTAATCATATGATGCGGTTGATGTTGTAATGGTGCATCCTTCTGACGGCAAAACATGAAAACACTTTAATAGTGTGCATACTCACTTTTCAGTTGAATCAAGGAACGTTCATCTTAGGTTGTGTACAAATGGATTCAATCTCAATAAGGAATTTGAATCTGGAAGGGTCGGCAAGAATTAATGTGATAACGAGGTTGAGCAATAGTGAGCGTCGCCCCCTTGTCATGGAGGCTTTCCGGCCGGGGAGGCATATTCGGGTCATTTTTTGCTTCTTATTCTTATTAGTCGATTATACTCACGGTTTACAACTGATCAATGAGGATGTGTATGAGATTGAAGTACATATTTTTATCTATAGTGATACCCGGTCTGAATAGTCCAGGTTGGAATATAGATGTTTGTCTTTGACCGTTGATTGATGAGTTGACGCAGTTGTGGTCCTCTAGGACTTTAACTTCCAATATATTGAGAAAACAAAATTTTCTTATGAGGGCAGCTTTGATGTGGACTATCAATGATTTTTCAGTTTATGGAATGGTTTCCGGTTGAAGCACGCATGGAAAACTAGTATGTCCATAGTGCATGGAAAATAACAAGGCATTCACGCTAACAAATGGAGGTAAAACTTCTTTTTTTTACAGCCATTGATGTTTCTTGCCAACAAATCATGAGTACAAAAGGAATAAAAAAGATTTTTTTGTTAGCAGAGTTAAAAAGGATGTTGCACCCTCGCGTCTTTCTGGTGAAGAATTGTATAACATTGTATCAAAGTATGGTGACATTATGTTTGGTTTCCAATCTGGTAAACAGAAGTTTTCTGGTTTTGGTTTGACCCACAACTGGGTAAAGCAAGGTATTTTCTAAGGCTTCCTTATTGAAAGACCAATCTCCTCCGCCAAAACCTTGACGTCATGCACATAGAAAAGAACGTGTTTGAAAACATTTTCAACATTGTCATGGATGTGAAGGGAAAGACAAATGACAATATCAAGGCTACAATGGATATATCATTGTTCTGTAACCGTAAAAATATGAAGTAGGTTTTTGATGGGTTACGGGTCGCAAAACCCAAAGCAAGCTTCATGTTAGAGAAAAATGCACAACTAATACTCTTCCAATAGCTTAAGAGTCTGTGTTTTCCCAATGGACATGCCTCGAACATATCAAGGTTGGTTAATTTAGAGGAATGCAGATTGTATGGAATGAAGAGCCATGACTATCACGTGTTCATGCAAACACTCATTCCATTAACTTATCATGATTTTTTTTCAAAAGGAATATAGGATGCACTCACGGAGATCAGTCATTTCTTTAGAGATATATGCTCCACCAAGTTGCAGACACATCACATTGAGAGGCTTGAAATGAATATCGTCTAGATAATATGCAAACTTGAGATGACATTCCTTCCATTATTTTTTGACTCGATGAAGCATCTACCCATGCATTTACCGTATGAGGTAAAAGTTGGAGGACCAGTCCAGAATAGATTGATGTATCCATTTGAGAGGTTAGATATTACATATGCAATATAATTTGTAAAGCATTTTCATTGTTTTTCTTAATTGAAAATATTTGTTTAATTCCATGCATGTACTTGTTCAATCTTAAGAAAAATATTAAAAACAAGGCGCGCATGTTGAGGCTTTATATGTGAGGCTTATATTGTTGAGGAGATCTCAATATTTATCTCATACTATTTTGAACCTCATTTGAGAACGAGAATCAACCGCATTCCACGATATGATGATGGTGGTGAAGTACCTTCCAGCGGGAACTTGTCAATATTCTCCAATCATGTATGACCCACGCTAAAAAAATGTTGCAAGGGGAAGATATTTGTCTGAAATAGAGTTCAAACAAGCACACAATTATGTTTAATTTAACTATGATGAGTTGATATATTTTATTCAGTAAATATATGTACTACTTAAACTTTGTTATAAATGTACTATTTATATATTGTAATATCATAAACTCATAATTTTGAAAACCTTGTAGGCAACATTGATAATATTTATTGTCTAATAACTCACAGCTGATCAAATTCCAAATCTTTCTATTACAAGATGAATAATTTGCCACGTGATTCAAAACACATGTAAGTACAACATTGACAATATTTACTGTCTAATAACTCACAGCTGATCAAATTCCAAATCTTTCTATTACAAGATGAATAATTTGTCACGTGGTTTAAAACACATGTAAGTATTATAACAAACTTATTATCTCTTGCAAGTTACTGTATTTCATTATAGAATTCTTGTTCACTTTTCATTGTTGTACTTGATATACAAGGTTTATCAAATGGGAAGGAGTACTAGTGTTTCATTGTCTTTACTAAGCTTAAGTCCTAAAAGAAAAGTTAAGTGCTACAACGGGTATTTTGTCAATGGATATGTGTTTCATACTGAAGAATATGGGAACAAAAGAAAGACATATAACAACGGTGTTTGTGTTAAGGGATCAACTTGTAGTGAGTTTGAAGTTGACTATTATGGTAAATTAAAAGAGGTCATTGAATCGTAATATCATAGTGAGTATAATAGAGTGTTTTTATTCAAATGCAATTGCTATGACACTACTGACAGAGAAATCAGATTAGATCTCCACTTTGGTCTAGTGGAAATTAACTCAAAAGCTAGACTCCATAACATAAACGATGTCTTTACTTTCGTAAAGCAATGCCAACAAGTTTATTACACATGCACCTCTTCATTTAGAAAGGACCGATCAATAGTTGATTGGTTATCCATTTTAAAAAATAAAACTCAGGGGTCGTATCGAGGTTGTTTAGGATGAGAACGAAGACACAAGTGTGGAAAATTGTGTCTTTCAAGTGTGTGAGTTAGTTGAAACATATTGAGTTGTGTCCATCGATTGACTTAGAAGAAAATTCAAATTATCACGTCTTCGATGATAGTCTTATTGATGTTGATGTAGAGGAGTTGAATGTTGTTCTGAGCTCCAGCAAACAAGCACAAGTCAATGAAAATGATGATGATATCAACAATGAAGATTGCGATGAAGCTGATGACAATTAAATTGAAGAAGAAGAAGAAGAAAATTTTGACTAAGTATCAGAACACGAAAGTGCAAAAGAATTTTTTTATAATGAAAGATTATGATGAAATTTTGTACCAAGAAATATTTATTTTATAATTGTTATGTTCACTATTATTATTGTGTTGTGCAGATAGTTTTTAATTTAAGTGTTTGCAGGGAGGATAGATAGGCAATACAGACACAATATGTTATACACTGTGCACAACATCGATGGAATTACCGATGAATTGTGTTCATCAGTATTTTACAGAGGCGATGGGAACTATTCACATCCACATCGCTGATGGAACGACCGACGGCTTATGTCCGTCGGTATTTTAAAGAGGCGATGGGAACTACCGATGGATTGTGTTCATCTATATTTTTTGTATTAATTTGTTGCCTATTTTATTATTTTTATTGAAATAATAATTAATTCTTTTGTTAAATTTTAATTTTTATTATTGAATTTTCCATATAAATGTTAATTGAATATATACAATTATATTTAATTATTTTATCTCAATTTTATTGTATATATTGCATAATAGAGTGTTTGATTGTTTCCATGAATTTTAATTGTTATTGTTAAATTTGTATAGATGTTAGTTGAATATATAGAATTAAATTTTATTTTTTTCTTTATTTTATTGTTAAATTTGTATAGATGTTAGGCTATGTATAAGATTTTTTTCTCTATTTTACGGTTAGAAACATTTTATTATCATTTTGAAAATGAGATGAAATTGAAAAATATGAAATTTTTGGTATAAATAAAAAAAAATCAATTGGTATGTGGCATATATATTGTCAATTTTTGCAGATTTGAAAAATTTGGATAGTCTCTAGTATAGAAGAGGTGTTGCCAATTTTTTTTTACAATAATCAAATTTGATTATGTAATTATTCATTAAATTTGTATAGATGCGTATAACAAAATCAACAGTATGTCGTGAGCATATGGTCGCAACTAGGTCTTTTAGCAGCGAGGATGACGTGTCCTTAAGTGTTGACCAAGAAAAGGCACCTCCGGCGACTCACGATGCTGCCTCTTCCAGCACGGTTCCACAGCGCAGAGGTAGTGTGCCTTCACAGCGGGATCAATTCACCTGCAAGTATGAGGCACATTGAAAGGAGGTCCTTTCAATGTAAGTTTGTTTTGATTTTTTTTTTTTACTTATAACATAATTTGGGAACAACTAATTAATATTTCATTAATTTTATTTATTTTCATCTACACAAACATTGAGGCCACCCGATTAATAACATCAATGTTTAAATCATTGATGGAGATTCTATTATTTCAATGGATTCAGGTTTCTAAACATCTTGATTGAAAACCTTATATCGATGCATAGTTTCAAAGATATGAGGTTAGTGTTAACTTCAAATTTTATTATTTTTTTTATGTTATATTGAAATTATTGATTTATTTTTAATAAATTATTTATACACGGAACAAATTCGAGTGGGATAACACTCATTACAATGTTGCGATGAGGGTGTGGGAGAATCACGTGGCAACTAGGCAACATCGAAAATGTTATGATATTTTTTAAAATATATATATATATATATATATATTTAAAAATCTAATTTGTCATTAACTCGTATAAAATTCATTAATGGAAGTAGGTTGCATGACTTTTGGTATGAAGCGCAGAAAAAAGCCAAAAATATACTAGAGATAACGGTTTATAAAGCTGGAATGACATGGCAATTTGGAGGGATTTCAGGCTGCCATACATCTTGGAGGATATATGGGCGCAATATATCCAGCACATGACGTCTGAGCGGTTCACACGACACTCACAATCAGGTGCCAACAACCGGAACTGGCAAATTCATGGTTCGGTGATCACGCATACCGGCGGCTCCATTTCATTCATTGCACATGCGAAGTGGATAGTAAGATTAATTTTAATGAAATCTATCATTAATTAATTTGTTGTTATTTATAAATATATTTAACTAGCAACATTTTTTTCTTACAGGCTACGTCTCATGGACGTGACCCGAGCCTCATGGAACTGTTTGTAGAGACACACATGCGGAGTGAAAACCGTTAAAGGAGGGTGCAACAGTTCGTAGACAACTGTACTCAACATTTCATGGTATGTTCGTTCAACCATTTTATTTATTAAGTTATTATTTTTTGAATTGAATATGATGATTTCTTTTTTAATTTTCAAGAGACATATAATAGTCGGTTGAGGGAGAGATATAGGGACGATACTTCGACCCATTCAGATTTCGATCCGGATTTATGGATGAAGGCAGGATCGCCTGGTGGACCCGATAAAAATCAGGTGTACGGACTCTCCAACACTACGGTCAAGAACTTGTGGGCGGCCCGTAGTGTCTCAACCGTTAAGAGCTCCTAATCAGTATCGAGCACCCAATCTGAGGAGATCGTAACCTTGAAACAACACACGACTCATCTCACCAATCAATATCAGCAACTCTTGGTAGATTATAAACAACTCCGCTTGATGGTTATGGACATGAAATTACATATGGGTGGTACGTGTGCACCCCCTTTGATACAATCAAAAGAGTTGATGTCTTATCCTAAGTGCAGGAGTGTCAAAGTAATAAATAACCCAACAAAACCGGGGTCGAACCACAGGGAGGTGAACTATATAAATTATAAATAACAACAACAACAACAACAACAATGATGATGATGATGATGATGATGATGATGATGATGATGAGTTAAAGAGAACTTTGAGATGTAAGATTAATGTAAAGATTAAACAATGATAAAAACAGTTGTCAAGGTTAGAGGATCTACTAATGGTATTAGAGATAAGTAAAGTATAAAATCTTTATAAATTATCAACATGATCATATTAATCATCTTATTTACGTAACACTATACTTTTAAATTTTAGCAGATATTCATGATGTTAACTTATGTTAACAACAAATCAAGTTCCTCTTATAACAATGATGTCGGCCGAAAACTATGAAGGATCAAGCATTTGATGTAGCAAGTGTTATACAACACAAATCTAGATTAACCATTTAACAAGAAAGGTATTAAGAATTAATAAGATCGATAAGATATGTTAATATCAAACTTTCTTGGATATAACCATTAAAGTCCATGTTGAGTTTATATTATACATATTCTAACACCATTAGTGAAACCTTTTCACCTTGACATGATAAACTTAGCTAGACATCATGAAGAGAAAGAACATAAATAAACAAAATAAGAACATAATTATATAAGTATAGTAAAGGAAATGAAAAGCATAAATAAGAGATTAAGAAAAATATAACATGAAATAAAACTTGAACATTAAAAAATATAAAGATAGCAAGAGCATGATCTTGATCTAAGAACCAAGATGCCTAAATGAATAGCAAATGCCTCCTTTTATAGGCTAAAATTCAGAATTATTCATTTGGTAATTGATTATTGATGTAGTGGCCAACTATTGATTTAGTGGACTTGGTGGACAACAACACTTAAGCATTTTGGCTGGATGAAATGACATTGATTCAATCAGAATTTAGCAAAGTGTTCTTCATTGAATTTGTTGGAAATCATCTTCTCTTTCTACCCATAGAATTTCAGAGTATTTGGATCACTAGAGCTCGAGATATGGCTAAAATATTGAGTAGTGCTTCTGGTGGACGTGGTGGACAGCCCTCAAGCTCTTGTCTGGATGAAATGTCATTGCTACTATCAGAATTGGAGTAGGTCATCTTCATGAAAGTTGTTGGAAATTGTCTTATCCTTCCACCCACCAAATTAGACATATTTTGCGTTCTTTAACTCTATATATGGGTAAAATTCTGAGCAATGTTTGGGTTTGATTGTAGGACAAATTTCGACTTCTCTTTTGTGGCCAAACTTTGAATTTAAAAACGGCAGATTTGGATCTTCCATTCTTCATGAACATTGTTGGCCTATTTCTTAGCTTTCTATCCATATAAACCAAACTGAAATCCAAGATGTACAGCTCCAGATATGATTCGATGACTGAATAATGTTTCAATTTGAATTGAATCAGCATCTCCTTTCTAAACGTAGTCTTTTCTTTGTCCTTTCACTTTTAATAGTTAATCAGAGCAATCAATTCTTTAAATTGTGAGATATGTATGCATTTAAAATGAGCATTTACCTTAAATTAAAGTTATCTTATATTATCATACTTGTTATTATAAAACATACTATAGTTAAGAAGTTATTGATACTTCAAGTGCAAAATGATGATATAAAACCTTGATAAAAATACACTTTTAAATACTAATCACCCTTCTTCGTTGTATGGTCCCGGGAACGACCAACTTCCTCCTCCTCTAGCGCCGCCATTTTTGTAGTTTAATTTTTTTTTGTACAATTAAAATTGTAATGAATATTTGGATTTTATATTATTTTATTTTATTTTTAAAATTTTCAATTTTATACAATTTTATTTGCTTAATTAATTTTTTTACTATTATTCTATACAATTTTATATTATTTATTCTACACAATTTTATTTGTTAAAATATTTTTAAATTATTACCGACGGAATTATATCGTTGGTATTTTCTATAAAGTTGTAAAATATTTACTGCATATGCCACAATCACTGACATCATTATTCCGTTGGTGATTTACCGATGGCAATACAGACGGAATCATTCCGTCGGTATATTCCAGAGAGTTTGGAAAAAATTACCATTTATACCACAATCACTGATGAAAATATACCGATGAAATGATTCCATCGGCATATTTCCAGCGGGATTTTTTTTTGCGTGCATTTTCCGTATGCAAAACCATTGATTTTAAAATTATTTTTTTTTTACCGATAAAATTAGCGACATAATATCAAATTACCGACAAATATTATTCTGACAGACGTATTCTATTGGTAAAATTTACACCAACAGAATGGTAATTTTATCCCGACAAAAAAATTATATCGGTAAAACTGTTAAATATTGTAGTGCAATGCATTAAAAAAATATTTGAATTCAAAACTTTAGAAAAATATGAATATCAGTAAAAATATAAATCAAGAGTTTCATTTTTATATACATGTACACGCCACTAAATACTTTTTGATAGCAACTGCACTCTTGCTAAAAAAAAAAAATTCTACATTCGAAATGTTTATACAAATTAAATGTAATTTATCGTTTCTTTCTCTTGTAACTCCTCAAAAACTTCAGCCTGGGAAAGGTGATGGATACATTTGCCTGCAAACCATGATCCTGATTTCACTCTTGAAAAATTCATTTCGTTCATTTTACCTAGCATCAATCAATGTGATAGTAACTTCATTGACAGAACACGATTCTGGCTTGCTTGAGGAAGAACTTGCATCAATCAACTTTCTTTCAGTGAAAAAGCCAGGCTCTGTCGGTTGAGGCAACGTCCCTTCACCGCTTAACATTAGAACCACTGTTGACATGCTTGGCCTATCTTCTGGGGAGTGTTGCACACATAACAGACCCACATGGATTGACCTCATCACTTCAGTTAGATCGCTGGTTTCCACTATTAAATTATCTATCAGCTCCAAGGGTCTTCCCTCTTTGAACAGTTTCCATGCCTGAAAATCTCAAGACACATTTTGTTACTACATGCACTCGCTTTAACATAACTAAAAGGAAAAAGATCACTTAGCCCTTACATGACCAAGAAGGTTGAGTTGATGTCCTGGATGATTAAACCCTCTGTTTCTCTTCCCACTTACAAGCTCTAACACCAAGACACCAAAGCTAAATACGTCGGATTTTATCGAGAATAGACCATCAATGGCATACTCCGGTGACATGTATCCACTGCAAAAGATATGAAGGTACTTGTAAGTTGTAAGCATTTTTTTTTCATCTTGAAATAAATAGGTGAAAAAGAAAAGAGCATTAGTTTCTTACTATGTACTTGTAAGTTGTAAGCATTTTTTTTTCATCTTGAAATAAATAGGTGAAAAAGAAAAGAGCATTAGTTTCTTACTATGTTCCCACTACTCTTTTTGTATTTGCTCCTGTTTCATTTCCTCCGAAACTTCTAGCCATGCCAAAGTCTGAGATTTTTGGATTCATCTCGTCATCTAATAAGATGTTGCTAGGTTTAAGGTCTCTATGAATAATTCTTAATCTTGAGTCTTGATGAAGATAAAGTAGTCCTCTCGAAATGCCATTGATGATATGTAACCTCTTAGGCCAGTCCAGTAACTTGCTTTGCTTTTGATCTGTCCATCATACATTTATGACCATGTTAATCCATGTTGACACTCAATCAATTCACTTAAGTTCATGCTATAAACAAACATATCAATTTGGTAGGTTGATACCATTTATGTAGAAGTCTAAGCTTTTCTTGGGCATGTATTCATAGATCAAAATCTTTTCATCTCGTTGAATGCAATATCCTAGAAGCTTTACAAGGTTTCGGTGCTGAAGTTGCGCAATGCATTTAACTTCATTCATGAACTCATCAAGCCCTTGTCTGGATTCCTTGGAAAGCCTCTTCACAGCTATTTCTTGTCCATCGTTGAACACTCCCTGCAAAATATGCAATAGAATTGGATATTACAATGATTTTTCGATGCTAATATGTCATTTAGATGCACGTGGATCTCAAATTTCAAGTAAAGCTGAATGTGTTACCTTATAGACAGGTCCAAACCCACCCTCCCCAAGAAAATTGGTGAATGAGAAGTCATTGGTAGCTTTAGCTAATGTAGTGAAGTCATAGTGTGGTAGATCAAGATCTTCCTCCTGGTAAGTTATGGAGAAGCTATTTTCTGGAACCTGTTCCATCCCTGTGAAATGGTAAAGAGGGGTATAAACAAAAAAAAATTAAAAATGGTTGTAATCTTCTTACTAATCCTACAATTTATAACCTCATTCATCGCATTCATAACTACAAAAATACTAAAAAGGATCAAATATGAACTGATATTTGAAGGTAACGTTGCTTACTTGACCTACCATGACTGGTAGCATCTCTCTTTCGCTGCTTCTTTTTCTTCCGTATGAACAAGCATATGCCCAAGCATACGACGACCAGTGATGCCAATATTGAGCCCACTATAACACCAACTTTGTTATTTCCTTCGGAGCCCCCTTGATCTTGATTTGCAGCGGCTACAAGAAAATTGCCATCATGAGTCCGTAATCAATTTCGAGAAATGTCTCCATATGAATGCAGAGACAGTGACATACAACGAATTTTTAATTTCCTTTTCAAGATTACATTTTAACATAGTTGATTGCGCATTTGGGTGATAAACTCTTGCTTTCAGCATTGTGTGTTAGCACTTTGATCTCGGCAATATGACCAGATTAACATGACTTTAGTAACTTCTGGGACCAGTTTGACCAGAAAACTCATTGCGTTCTAAGATTTTCTATTGACAAGATTGCAATGCTGTGTCAGCTACCACTTAACTAGACGTGTGCGGAGGAAAGCAAACTGGAGAGGTGTGAATTTAGATGGACAGTTCAGCCGCAATATCTTTAACTAAATCTCTAGTTTGACAAAGTTAGAAGTAGATGTTTGTTTTTCTGCTGTCTTGAAAAGGACATGGTGATATTCATATTGGATTCAAAGACTTCCTCTAACATTTCACATGTTAGGCAGCTACTTATTTAAAAAAAAAAAAAAACAGAAATCATGAACATGATAATAAACTGATATTTCTAGATTTTTGCTTCAAAATAATTATGAAATGCAGCAAGTTTTTAATTACCTGCTTCAGAAGCGGCCATCCTAATGTAAAGATCCTGCCCATCATCTGTATACTGTCTGATATCAATCAGGTCTTGATCAAACCAGAGAAAGCATCCACTTCCTTTCCCTCTTAAATCTGAATTGGCATAAGCCATGCAAGAACAATTCTTCAAGCATTCTGCCCTGCATTCCTCCGTGGTCATGCTTATATTAACCATCCAATTATTCCCTTGAGGCAGTTTAACGTTGGAATACTTGATGAATCCATCTCCAATCTTGCAATCCAATGGCGTCCTTCGAATGCATCCACCAGACCAGTCTGCCATTTGCCATTGTGCTTGGTTTTTCGGCACGAATCTGTTCAAACAACTGCAGGCAGGAGAGGTGCCGATGTTGCACCTTCCATAAGCACCACATAAATTATAATTATCGCAGTTGTCTGCCGGTGCGCTGGCGTACACAATCCAATTATTAATTCGATCTATCCAAGTAAGCCGATTCATGACACCATCTTCATACAAAACCAACGTTGTAATAACAGAAATATTAAACAGATCATAGGTGAAGTATGCTATCTCGTCATTGAACACAAAGGTATAGTTATAAATGGGATCTGGTTTCAAATAAGGCAGACCGCTAAACCCGATGCCATTCCATGGCCCTGAACGAGACCTCAAATCTGAATTATCATTGACAACCAACTCTAAACGCTTGGGGTCAACCTCAAAAACATACTTGCCTGGAGAAGGATCATCGGCGCTCTTCCACGATGATATGATCACGTCCAAGCCTGGAGCTATACGCCCAACTTTCATTCCTGGAAGAAACGTATTGCCAGGATGATGGAAACTTTGCCAGAAGATGTTTTCCAGGCTATTATCATCTACGTTTCTGACAACAAGATTTCCTGTTTCCAGAAGCTGCGCAACCGGGTTTCGCGCTTGCCTTGATGAGTTGGAAGACCAAATGACACTGTTGTTCTGATTGTAAAGCATGAGAATTCCCCTTTCATCGACCTTGAAAACTCCAGATTTATTAGCGATTGGTGTTTCTCTGTTGGCAACCCAAACGACTCTTCCCTTAGATATCTTGTTGTACCATATTCCAAAGTATCTTCTGGTGGAATTTCCAGGGCTGAAAAACCCCATTTCGTAGTTTCCACCACTTGATACAATGGTCTTCCCATCAGTGATGTTCTGGTTTGCAGCTATGGTATCTGCTGCCGAGGATGTTGTGAAGGAAGAAGTGAAACAGGAGAAGAAAAGAAGAATGGGAAGGGCAATTAGGCGTTTCATCTCTGTTTTCAACCAAAATTTATTTCAGGATTGAAAACCAGGCAATGGCATTAAATGAGTGCTGAGGACTGGGTCAGTTCTCATGACCTCCTTCATCGTGTTTACTATTTGACTCCAATCTTATAAAGAATCAGGTAATCAAGTGCTTTGAGCAAATATTTTTTTTTTATTATTATTTAAATATTTGGATGAATACGACAAATGTGAGAAACTGAGAATGCTTTTCTTCAATAATTTTTCATATCAAGTTCACGAACAGGTATAAAAAAGATTGTGAGATTTATGCCATTGATTTTTAGAAACTCTTTCAAGAAATAAGATGATTACCATAAAAAAAAAATTAACTTATTCAATTCATGAAAAACTAAATAGGTCCTTACACTCAATAGACAGACAGTAGACAATGCAGCACCAATAAGTAGAAATTATATAAGATAATCAGGTTTAGGTTTAGGTTTTGGTTTTGTTTTTTAATAATTACAAGTTTGAGTTTTTTTAACAGAAATCTTGCATTAACTTTAAATTTTATAAAATTAAATTAGTTAAAATATATATAAATTAACTTGATATTTCATAAAAAAAATTACAGAAAGTCGTAATTATCAGCAGATTTTATTTATTTTTATTCTTTACTTTAATATAGGTGTTCGGATCAGTTTGCGCGTACCTCGATTAATTTTATAAACCCTCAAATTAATAAACTTATAAATTTTCAGTGTCTACCATATAAATAATTATAGAACTTAAATTTAAAATAAAAAAATTAATTTTTTAATCCTAAATTTTTTCCACAAATTTTTCTTTAGACTTTTGCAAGGTATCAGCCAATCCACTTGCAAGGTGGCGTTGATCTCTATCGGTAGACCGGACCCGCAACGAATATCGTGGCAACTAGCCGCACCAGCAGCCATCCACAACACGCACTGAATTGTTGACAAAGCTAACCAATGACTCTGTGTGTGGAGTTAATGGGCGTCTACCCTTAAAGTTGACTGCCATTGTCAGCCAGTCATCTTTGAATTCTTTAAGCATAAGGTATAATTGATAGCTCTGGTTCGTGAAATCTAATCTTTCTCCTCTACTGTTGCATGATGACCCCATAATTGTTTAGATTTTCTGCTTTGAAAATGTGACCTCTGCTTTTGGAAATTCACACCTCAATGTAGAAACTAAGGGTCTCAAGTCAAAGTAATTTTATTTCCAAGAGTTTATCCAT
>Ga0325401_1001315_pt1 | contig 20797 bp, 14 predicted proteins | sample PopdelMetagenome_FD_205666 | JGI IMG/M metagenome (GOLD analysis project Ga0325401, IMG submission 205666) | Populus deltoides microbial communities from Bellville, Georgia, United States - Xylem-PdKOR-R2 | ecosystem: Host-associated > Plants > Phyllosphere > Stem > Wood/Secondary xylem | place... | reverse complement strand
AAGAAGGGCAATAATTTTGTTGTCCGACAACCTAGAACCTCTTCCAAATGAATAGAGTTTTCAACAAGTTTATGAGTCAATTACCAACCTTATAAACACCATAATTACCAACATATTGTCTCCTCAGGGATGATTAACTGAACTTTTTGGTCTTAATTGATGATTAAAATAATTAGTACTGGTCCTAGTGTTGGGAGTTCAAAGAGTTGTGTTGTCCCCTCCTTTGCTAGTGCTCCTACCTAGTCCCGCTAATTAATGCCTCACCAAAAACCAACTTCTCAGAATGCTTTCCATTTGATTTCATCTGCAGGCCACTCGCCATGTCTGTCTCCATCTTCTTCTTTTCTTTTTTTTACTTTCAAAAGGTCATGAAAGCCGAAACATGAGGATCAAAAGCATTTTTGCTTATCAAATTGTTGTTTGGTACCACGGAAAAAAGAGATCTTGGAGACGGATATATGGAATAAGAATATCCACTAGTACTGATCAATACTTGGTCGCAGGATATGGTTGACAACCCTTTCCACCTTGCCTAGCTCCCATTGAAGCTTGTACGTAGTGAGACAGTCGGCATTGTAAGACTTGTTCGTGGGCTGAGCTTCAATATTTTTGGATTTTTGGCTAATCCCATTCGTAATTTGATGAAATTAAATTATAATTTAGATGTAATTATTGAACTATGGATAAATGGGAAATTATAAGGGTAGCCCCTCTTCTTTTTATAAGATTCTACTCCATTCCTTTTTTTCCAGGTTTGAACTTTAGACCTTCAAATAGAAATTAATTCTGAAGCTTTAATTGGTATACTGATAATTAATTTCGTTTTTTTTTATGAAAGATCAGTCATTTATTATTTATAGGATTCATATCTGTTTCATCATCACTTGACACGCTAATCTATATAAAATTCTAAAAAATATATATTCTTTCCACTAATCTATTGATGTTAATTTCTCCCTATAAATGATTAAATACCAAAATTATGATTTATTTATAATTAATGACCAGTAACAATATCAGACATGGGAGGAGGGGCGTGAGGGTCTCATCAAGTATTGGTTTTACATGGATGGATGGATGGTTGTTTAGTGCATGGTGGGACAGGGCACAACGATGAAATGAAGGAGAGAATGTTTCTCTTTTTGTCCTCAATCCTTCCCACCTACCTTTGAATATATTTAGGTTTCCCTTTTTCTTTTTTAAGTTATGGATTAAGATTTGAATTTGACAATGGACGAGAGAGTGGGGAGAGGTGGAAGGAGATGCAAGACTGTTGTGGTTTTGTAACTTGTGTTTAGTCGGGTTAATTAGGTTTTCATTTTTTATATGCTGGGTGAATTAAATATGATTTTTTTAGGTTTTATTTAGGTAAATTAGGTTTGGTTTACTCACTTTTCTAGATCCAAAACAAAAATATTTTTTGGATTTTTAAATTAATTTTATCTTTTTTTTTTTCATTTTGTTTTTTCAGTTTTTTTTCGGTTTTTTTCTTGTCCTGCTGATTTATATATATATAATTCTATAAAAAATCTCTTTCCATTAATCTACTGATGTTTCCAGCTATAATTAAATGATAAAACACCAAAACTAAATGTAAACTATATCTTTCTGATCTCTGTCATGTGTTGAGATGAATATTCAGGAGAATACCTAGATCATGGAGTTTTTTCCAGTAGCTTCCACTCCATATATATAAATCTCAGGGATGTCTGGTTCAAATTAAAGTAAATGGCAAAATGATGATGACATGAGATGAGTGATTTGCTGCTTCTTGTACGTACAACATTCTGCTGTACTCTACTGAAAATCAAGGCTGATCGAGTACATACTAAAAAAGGCTTACACACCTATAGCTGAAAATGGTTAACACAGTTCAAGCCATGCAGAAGAGCTTTTGTCCACACATGCAGACATTTAATTGTGCTGCTGCTTTTTTTTATGCAGCATAAAAAACAGTGAAGTTGACTTTAGGGTTGTGGGCTAAAAGTTAATGCATTTCTTCATCATTCTGTAGCTATTGGGTGGGTGCACACCATCACCATAGCTCTTATGGCACTCTCTACCACTAGCCATAAAAGCCAACCTCCCCTCCTCCACTCCTGCTAAGGCCATAGCTCATATCCTCACAAAGAACTTCAAGATTTAGCCATGGCGCCTACTCTTAGGATCAAGACCTTTCTTTTATTGTCCCTCTTGCTCCTTGCTCCCTTATCATCTTCGGGTTTGTATATGTTTTCTGATCAACATTACCTTCAGTATCTCATATTCTCAAAATTTGGATAATATAGCTTGACAAAGAGTGTTTATTTTCACTTGTAGGTTTGGTTGAAGGCTTCAAGGAAGGCATGAATCCACACAACTCATTTGTCAAGGTATACCTAGCTCCCGTTTTCTTCCTGAACTTTTTTCTATTTTGAGATAATTTCTTGTTTTTCTTTCAAGTAGTGAGTATCTTTTGTTTATGCATTCTTTTAATAACCCAAGGATCTTGTCTCTTTGTAAAGGATGGCATCCATATGATCAATGCAAGGAAGCTTTTGCTGGATATGCTGGATTATGGTGATGCAGGACCTAACCATAAGCATGACCCCAGGGGGAAAGCTGTTGTTGGTGGTGGCAAGAGCCCTTGACTCCTCTCGAACCATCAACTCTCCCTCTAGAGGTTTTGTTCGTGCATGCATGAGGAGATGTGTAATCTTGCATTTCAAAATGAATTTTATTTAGTAATGTATTATTATTATTATTGTACGTAGCCCACACAATTGTGGGACTAAGATAAGATTTTACGTTGTATAATTCTATGCGTGCATGTCAGTACTGATTTGTGTATGAACTTCTCAGGCAATTGCTTATCTTATGTTCTAATAATAAATAATGAAGCAGCTGGCTTCAATTTGCTACTTCATACAAGAGAGTCTCCAGCAAATGGAAGTTAAAGAGATGAGCTTAACGTAGGAAATTTTTGCTGGTTCACAGAGTTGAGTTGTGGATTCCATGATCAGCACTTCAAAAGCACCATCATGACCAACCACCATCATATTTTATAATTTTATCAGTAAAATTTTTTATGAATATTTACACTAACAATCTGTTTATGATTATTTTATCGATGATATCATGAATAAAAAATATTTATCAAAAAAACACTCTTTAATAATTTCTGTTCTGTCGGTAAGTTTGTTATTAATAAATTTACAGATAGTTTTCCATTCCGTTTGTAATAAATTTATAGATAGCTTTACAAATATAAAATAGACACAAAAAAATAATTCTTTTCATTCCGCTTGTAATGGTGTAATTAATTGCTTGGCTAGCTAGTGCCTATCGTATCTATATAGAAATGGTGCTATTTAATTCACTAGCCAATATATATATTAATTCAAGGAATTGAAGCCTTAGCCACTTACGTTAATAAAAGAAAGAATCCAAGGAAGAGCAACATGCATTATCTCACCAAAATGTGTTCTACAGCAAACATATTGATTGATGAAGATACTGGGATATACAATCATGGCGGCCCCTACGCAGCAGAACAATACAAAATCTCCTCTATTTTTCATTTTATCAACGAAAAAGCTAGGACTGTTAACCTTCTTTTTAATTTCTGGTTCCTGAGGGGTGAGGTCAAGGAGAGCTGCATGAGTCAAGCACCATGTATTTTCAAGATTTGAGCATTTGTCATAGATGTTAAGAAGCAGAAAGACCTAAAAACGTATCACTCTTGATATTAATGTTAACATCTTAAAGATTTGAATTTCTTTTTAAGAGTTTTCTTCCTTCCAATGACTATATATATATATATATATATATAGTCTCTAGCCATTGCTTTGAGGATTGGAAATTCAGAGCACCTGTACATCATTTATATATATATTTTTCTATTATACATCACATATATATATATATATATATAGATTACTTGTATTTCACCTTTTCAGGTGTGTTTTATACACTCACACTCAATTCCTAGGCTTAAGCCCATGACAAATAACCTAGTTAAAGGCCTCCTCTTCCATTCCACCTTGTACCAAAATCTTGCCTTGCCACCCACAGCTAACCAACAAGAGAATTGCAACGTCATTAGCCTCGGCGCTGTAGCCACCGTATACTTGACGAGTCCTCATTCCAAGGAAGCCAATTACATTAACAAAATTGCAACATGCCATAACCTGGGTCTGTACCTAGAATAATTCTAGTAGTGACAGAAGAACCTCTGCTATGTATCCGAGATGAACATACTTAGGTCCCGTTTATCTAGGCGGTGATGCCGTGGCTGAAATAAAGCACTGTTACTGCATAAACAAACAGACTCTTAGTCCGGAGAACATTAGTCGGATAATAATATGTGTCGAAACTTGTTTTAAACATAAATATTGGGCTTTAGCTAATCTTGGAGTATTAACAGGTACAGGTTTTAGACAGTCTGGAATATTGCTAGGAAGTTACAAGGATTTTTACAGTTTGGAGTGCTGATAATAATATTCCCCCAGCACAACTATGCCGGCATCTTTGATTACATTGATGTCAAGTTTGAGCAGCTATACATTCCTTAATTAAACTAAGAATCTTGTGGTATTTAAGGACATGTTTGTCGTATCATAAATATTGTCCTAGAAATTATTGTGTCACAGTTTTTCTCTTGTCTTAACTGGTCAAGTTTTAAATTTATTTTTTAAATGTTTTCAAGTTTTATTAACCTCTGAATCATTAAAAGTTAATCATTAAAAGTTTACATGGTTGTTAATTTTAAAACTTATAGCATTAAATCGAGATAGACATAAGTTAATCCGAATATCCATATTAATAATAATTAAAAAAAAAAACGGTGCCTTTCTTTTTGTAGTGTTCGGTGATGGGGCCTCGCTTTTCAAGCTTATCAAACATTGTCGACTTTCCCTGAATTTCCTAGAGGCGAAGTTACTACCATTTCCGTCTCCAACTTTAGAGAATCCTACCCACGGTTCACAGCGAATCGCGAAGGAAAGGTCACAGTAACAAATCCTAGTCAGATGAAGCCAACGTTTGAGCAAATAAAGACTTGGGTTCATTATGACAAGGATTTTCTCTTGGCTTCAGCTTTTCTCCAACCCTTTTCACTGAAAGCTGGAAAAAGTAAAGAAATGCAGGTCAAGTACAGACATAGGAAAGATGGGGAAATGGTTGGTTGCAAGAATGGCCAAGGAAAGGGCAAGTAATGGTACGGTCACATTTACAAGGAGGATGGAATTTCCTACGAATTAAGCTTGGATTGGGCTTCTGGAAACACCATAGAACAGTGCGAATTGATAGTAGAGAGGTCAGGGTTCTTCTGGGCCATACTAATCACAAAGCATGCTTTTGCTGCTTCTAATATTGAGAACGCATTTCCAAACGGTATGGAAACTTGAATACGAAGCCATCAATACCAAATCAGTTTCCTATCTTCTTTCTCCCTTGATCCTCGATGATTAACATTCAAAGATATGTTTATGTAACAAAGCTACAGTATGATTTGTGTGTTCAACAGGTATTGTTCAGAGAGTCAATGTAATACAATATGATTATGGAAATGAGATTTCGAAAGACAAGATGTTTATCGTTCTTTCGCCTAAAAGAAAAGCATGAAGGTGCTGACACATATAGATTTCTATGGACTAATGTGTCGAAATCTATGTTGATTTATATACACTTTCTGAAGCTCTAGCATTTATGAAGAAAGCAAGGATGACATCCATATTCCAAGTGTGACAATACCAATGGTAGCAAAAGCTTGGCCCAGTTCAAGCACAACATTTTGTTGCTGGAGAGGCAGATTTTGCCAGTCTGTCCGCCTTTGCAGAAGTTAAGACCAAAAACAGAACAAAATTAGTCATGGCAGAATTCTAAGATTATTGCATTTCTCAATAATCAAAGAAAAGCACGCACAACAAGCTTGCAAATCTCAAACATCTTAGACCAGTTCAGATTTTCATTATCAATTTGCGTTGACGAAGATGCATGAAAGCAAAAACATGCATACCCTAAATCAGCAATGATAATGCTAACATTGTCTTGTGTCCGCCGGTCCTGCAATACAAGGAATTCAAAGCTTTTTGAAGTCCCTAGTAAAATATTGAACGATAATGTCGAATAAGACTAATTGTCCATATAAGTTCTTACAATAGCTTTCCGTGCAAGTTCTTCGCAAGCTAGCTGAAAGCAGAATGAGAGGCAAGTTAGAAATGCCGCTGCACAGCAATGGTATCATCTAAAACCATGCAGACATTCAAAACTTGTTCCAGGTTCAGAACTCAAGTGCAATGGATTCGTTGGATATTCAATAGCCAACATAATGATTACCTGAACATTTCCATGTTTTTGAAGTTGGTTCCTGACAAAAGCAGCTGCATCTAAGCTGTTACCGACAATAGCAAACAGTTAAGCAAGATGCTGATTATGAATGAAAATCAAGAGATTACAGAAACAGATGTCACAGAATGCAACTACGAAATACAGTTGGAGGATGGGATAAAACACCTGTTCATGTAATCCCATAAACCATCAGATGCTAGAATTACAAACTCTGCATCTGATCCAAAAGCTATTTGGTAAACTTCTGGAGATGCAATGACCAAGTCCCCATTGAATTGTACTCTGTCACAACACAAGATTAGTTCACCTTCTGAAAAAACTTGCAAATCATAAATTCAATGATTCCTTATCTTATCACCGTATCGAGCATCATTCTTGGCTAATACACATGCAGCAAGCTTTTGTCATCCATCCATTAGTAAATGGTGGCGGTATAGGGTTTTTCTCATATGAATTTATCTCAACAGAACATGCATTTTGTAGTTCCTAGGAGAGCATACAACCTTAGAACCATACAGGCCAGATGTACTAGCCACAATGAATGAGATTTGTCTTTTGCTCCAATTGCTATGTTCTTAGGGCAGGTAGATTGATCGAATAACCATTACCAACCCAAATCATGGGCTCTTGCAGGTTTTAAATCTGATCTATCAGGTCTTGTGATGTTTTGTACGCAATTGAAATGCACCATAACTATCTTATAACCAAGGTTCAGTTAACAAAAATGGAGAGTAGATGAACATACTGGTGGAAAATATAGAAAAGATCTTACCGAGAACTAAATTTTTCAGACCATCTCCCTTCCTTGACTCCTTTCTCCAGCATCCTATTCATGTATCACATTGTTAAGAAATGTATGTGCTGGTTGAAGACATATTCAAACTAACCCTTGTGTTCAAAAGTAGAAAAGGAAGTCAGAGATTAAAAGGACCAAACTCATTCTTTTTTGTCTTGAACCGCATGTCACCAAAAGCACGAGATACGGCTATGTCTCCACAAATCCTTCCATTGACAATCTACAGAAAAATTACAATAGTAATCATCAGACAATAAGGCATGTAAGATTTGGTCTTGATCAGGAAGAAGCATACAGAAGATTTAGATGAAATTCTCCACAGATCACAAAAGTACAAGGCTTTTATGGATCAGTGTCTAAGAAACTTTATTAAGAAATGTTCAGACTTCAAATTGTTATAACAAGGAAGAATGCCAAGAAAATTAACAGATTTCCAAAAATACTTTTGATTCTAAAATTAGCAGGATACTCCTACATGAAAACAAGGAAATGGCAACAAGGGATACCAAGTTGAGCACTATTTCAATCATAAGGATAGCAAGGAAGAAGGTAAGAGCAGTCAAGAGAAGACTACATGAACTTTCTACAGAAATTGCAAGAAAACACACCCATCCACCTGCTTCTCTGATTCTTTTGATTTCTTGAAGAGAGATTTTGTTGCTTCCATAAGGTCGATGAGCATCAGTCAACACTTCCATTTTTCCAGAACGAGAAAGGACCTGAATCAAAAGCGAAACATTATGCAAAAATTGCTCATAATCACCCAACATATTTTCAGTTTTTCCATTGATATTGTCAAAAAGCAATAACATTAGAATTGAATATATACCACAGATGAATCACCAATGTGCGAAATGACTAGCTTTTCGTTTCCAATGAACATAGCAGTCGCTGTCGAACCAGATTCATCTTGCACACCATCCTTCTCAAGCCTTTACAAAATCAAACATAACCTAAACCTTCAACGCGATAATATAGAAAATAGAATTACACCATTCACTATCTGCCCATTTTTCTACAATCAAAAGCAATCTTTGCACAAAGAAAACTCTACAGGCATACCAATCTAGCAATTTTGCATCAACCCTTTCAAAAGCCTCTTCTAATGCTTTTCTAATAGCATTGAAATCTTTTCCATTCAATAGCAAACCGCCTTGTAAAGCAGCTACACACTCCTTGTACAACTCATCCCTAACAATGATGAATCAAAGACTGAATAAAGAAACTACACCAAAAGAACTCAAGAAATATGAATCCATGATTGTGCTGATGTTTCTAAAATTTGTCAAACCTGAGGAACTTCACAGAAGAGAAACCAGCATGGCCATCAAAAACAGCAGCAAAGGAGAATCCTTCAAGGCCGTCTGATCGAATTATGATATCATCCTCCATCTCTTCACGTGCGCCTTGCAAGCTTGTAGAACCCCACCGGATCCCAGCAACATCAGTTAAAGAAGATGGGCCATCTATTGCTATAGCAGAACACTGGCTTTTAGGCCGAGTAGCAAAAAAGAAGTTTTTAGTGGGGATTTTGGTACTGGAGTGGCCACAATGGAGTTTGGTTGATAGGAATCTCTCCAACTGTGGCCTAAACAATGCCATTTACTGAGTTGAGTTGCTCAGTTAGAGAGTTTCAGATGTTGTACGGTGGGGATGAGGTCTGGCGTTGGTATTTTTGTCTAGTGAAGGATAAGAGGATGAAGCAGAGCCTCTAACTGATTTAACGATTAGATTCTACATGGGGTTACATGTATGGTACTCAGTTTTTTGGAACTTAACCTTTTGGTCACATGAGATTGGACCCACAACTTTCTGGTCCTGAATCATGACATGGCAAGATCTGAGTGGCCTTTCACTATACATGATCTAATTAATTTTTGGCAACTTTCTGGACCTGGACTTTGCTTTTTCTACGAACTCGTGATGCAGTTCAGCTGCCACTAGAGGCAAGTAATTTTGCACATTTGTCTTCTACTGTTGCAAACCTCAAGGCTAATAGCTGCAAACACCAGTACAATCTTAATAAATTGTATTTGCTTGTACTACTAGGTTTACCAAGATAAGAAGATCCTGTATTTGTACTGCATTTAGCAGTGTATTTGGATTGAAAAGGTTTTCATTTTATAGTTTTTTCTTAAATTTTCTTCAACAATTCTGACATCATTATATTATGATCATTTGAAAATATAAAAAATAGACATTAATTTAATTTTTTTTTCCATACATTACCAGTTTAAAAAAAATAATAGTGGATCCGACCATAAGTTTTTAGAGTCAACCATAAGTTTTTAGAACCCGTTTGTTCAAGCAATCCGCGTAAGATAAACAGAAACTTATTGGAGCTCACTGATCATAGTCTTCAGATTCTTTTCTGGGTTGAATGTGTAGAAATCATTCAGCGTTTAGGAGCTGGCACACATCTCGTTACAGGGCAAGAACAAATGCAATTGATGATAAAATATCAAACAGAAAGCCAATACACTATGAATAAGAAAATACAGCCTTTAATGTCTCTTTATTTATTTATTTATTTTTTTTATAATAACAGCCTTTAGCCAAAGGTTATTAAACATAGCAGATCTAACTAATATCAAAGTCTATTCAAGCTCCTGCCTCAAATAAGTAGGCCCTGGCAGGAAGGGGTCAGATTCTTCATATGCCACCGGACGGGAATACCCAGCATCGTTCATACGGTTGCTAAGCACATGTAAAATAGCTTTTTTCTTTCCTCCGTAGTCATCTCTGTTGTTCTCAACATACTCTATGGCCTCAGCTGCAATCTCATTCACAAAATCAAACCTGTTATCCTCTGATAGTAACAATCTGTGGATATCCATTGTCAATAACTTTCCTTCGTCTTTAATCTTTCTAACCTGCTCCTCAAGGAAAGGAACTCGCTCCAATTTATATCGCAATAGATCATCTTCCTTAGTCTGAAACACAACAAGCACTTTTAATCAACATCCACAAGCACAACATTTTAAGCCCAGTTCATGAACAAATAAGGCATTAAGGTTATATGTTATAAATTAAGGTTATATCATTATATGTTACAAGGACAATTCTACAGCCCATAAAAATTCCAGCAAGGATGTGCTGCCAAAATCCACCCCATACAATTATCCACATGTAGCATATAAATCACAGGCAACTGCTATATCATCTAGCCAGCATACACAAGCATGTCGTGTGAAAAAGAGGAACCAAGATCATAAACAAATAAGGCAAGATGTTGGATGATAAAATTCTTGACAGCAAATTTCGTAATGTGAATATTGAGATAACTTCATTATAGGGAATCTTGAAATGCTGAAGTTCCATTTCAGTTTTCTTTTAACTTCAAAATAGACACATGATAAGAACTGAGGCCTATAAAGATAATACCGACTTTGTGAATTTCATTATGATTGCAATTGATATTTTCAACGCCATGTAAAGCAGGTTTCTAGATAATAAAACAAATGTCATGAGTTGTAAACAAATAAAAGATGAGACTCCTTCTATCTAAAAGCTGATTCTAAATATCAGTTTACATCAAGTACATAATTATATGTCAGAAACTTGAAACAAAAACTGTTTTAAAAACGACTTGACTGAATTTTACAGCCAAGAAATCCTAAGCCAATACAAGTAACAAAGTGAAAGCTATAAGAATCAGATTTGCCTTGTAGCTTTATCCAATTCAAAATCTTGACATTGACAAAAATTCTATAAAACTTATCCAAAAAAAATTCTTTTCAGTATGAAAAATCTGGTCTAGTTCTTTACACACTATCATGAGGAGAACAACAAATATATTCATATATGAAAAAAGGGACCAACCCACATTCTAAACTATAATATTAACAGTAATAAATAGTAGCAAACTTATCCTATGTAAGGGTGGGGAGGCATACCCTAACCTAAAAGTTCAATTTTAGCTTCTCTTCATTTCTTAATACTTCTATCTTCTGTTATAGGCTATTTGGAACCTTGTGAATTGTCTAATTTACAGGGTTGAATCAATTCTTGTATTTAGAATCCTTTTGAAGGTATTGATTTGAATTCTAAATGAAATTCACATTTGTTTTGGTTCTCGTACAAGTTGGGAGAAAAATGGAGAGAATGAAAATCTCTCAGCAGTCTGAAAGTTCTCAAATTTTACCAATTTACCTACTAATCCTTAATATAAGGGCATACACTTTAATCCTTTCACATTAACCCTCTACATTAATGTTTAAGAGATACAAAAAAACTTTCTACATCACGACACAATATTTCCAAATTCCATGCATAGGAAAACTTTCCCTCATTTTCCACTGCAAGCATAATCCAACTTCTGTTGAGCATAGTTCAGTTTGTTTCTTGGTTTAAATGCAGTGATGCTACTAGTTATGTGGGCATTGTTTAGGTAAAAACTAGTACGTCACCAGGAAGCATTCTCTGCTTTTTTAAAGAGTATTATCCAAAAATAAAAATCAGATTTGATACATCAAGATTCAAGTTCTTATGCAATAAAATTGATAAATTACGCTTTATCTTCATGTGCCTCACTTCAAGCTAAGGAATAGCTACAAAAACCCAAACAAACACACAAGCAGACATTTCATTATTCTCATCGAGAAAGTTAACCACATTTCAAGATTTCTTCTCATCAAGAACTTGATTCAGTGTTCACATTTCAAGACTTCCTGATAAGGGTTCAGAATTATTTGAAAAATGTTCAAAATTTTCAATATATCTCATCATGAAATTGTTTCAGTGTTCACATTTCAAGAAATACCAACAAGGGTCTCATTTAAAAAAGGTAAAAAAGGAAATATAATTGTAAATACCAATTTCCTCCGGCGCCAGACTCGCCTACCACGGCTACTGTTTTTTTGCAACTTTGAGACTACCTGGAAAAAATAAAATTAAAACAGTAAGCCATAACATGAAAAAAGAGAAAGAAGTGACGGGGTTAGAAGATTTAAAAACCTGGGATTTCTCAGGAAACCAGCAAAGTGAAGATTTTGGAGGTGAAAGTGAAGAGAAAGCAAAGGATAGAGCAGAGACGGCCATTTTTTGTTCTGTTTGGCTCTGTTTTGAAGAGATTAGACTCTTCATTTGCTTTATACTTAACCGGTTTAAATGTAAAGAAACCAAACCGATACATCCTATTCACTAAGAACCGGTGAAGTATTAATTTATTATCATCTGCGCTACACGTGGATTAATTTTTTTAAAAATATCAAAACAAGCTAAAACCAAGAGTGTTGGGTTTATCTATAAAGCTAGATTTAAGAGTCTTGAGTTTGACTGCAACACCTAACCTAGAATAATATTAATATCAATAGTAATATTTATAATACAAATAATAATATTTTTAATGTTAATAATAATATTAAAATTGTTTGACCCAAGTTTAAGTGGGTTTTACTGCAACGCTAGACCCAAAAATCTTGAATTTAGGTATAGCTACAAAGTTGTGTTATGAAAATGTGATCATTAAATAGAAAAAAATTTAATATTAAAAAATAAAATTACACAAAAAAAATAATTGAAAAGAAAAAAACAAAGCAAAGCACTATTCCAATAAATAATGCTTTAGAAGGAGGGGTACAATAAAACCCTATGATGAGATCAGGATAATCTAATGAAAAATAAACAAAATAAATTATGAAATTTAATTCTCAATTAAATCGAAATTAAAAGATAAAATTAATAGAAAAAAACTAATTAAAAAAAAAAGAAAGAAAATCCGAGTCAACTGAGTTAACTCGTCAAACTAGGTTAACCTATCAAACCTGAGATCCGTGTCATGAGAGTATGATAACTAAATTAAAAAAAAATCTGAGTCAAATGGGTTAACTCGTCAAGTTAGGTTAACCTGTCAAACCTAAGATCCGTGTCATGAGAGTATGATAACTAAATAAAAAAATTTAATATTTAAAAAAATTAAAAAAAACAATTAATTGAAAAAAAAACCTATAACTAAAAGGCATCCGCTTTCATTGTAGATTTATATAGTGAAATCTCCAATTTTTTTAGCATAAAAAATATATAAAAAAAAGTTAAGACCCAAGAGCATTGGGTCTATCTGCAAAGCTAGATCCAAGAGCCTTGAGTCTGGTTGCAATGTCTAACCCAAGAGTAATATTTATAATATTAATTATAACACCAATAGTAATATTTATAATACAAATAGTAATATTTTTAATATTAATAATAATATTAAACTTATATGACCCAAGTTTAAGTGAGTCTACTAGCAACGCTAGAGCCAAAAACCTTAGATGTGGGTCTGGTTGTAAGGTTATATCATGAAAGTGTGATAACTAAATAGAAAAAAAATTAATATTAAAAATTAAAATTAAAAAAAAAAGATTAATTGAAAATAAAAAAAGCAAAACAAAGCATTATTCTAATAAATAGTGCTTTAGAAGGAAGGGTAAAGTAAAACCTCCTCATAAGATCACGATAATCTAATTAAAAATAAACAAAACAAATCATAAAATTTAATTCTCAATCAAATCGGTATTAAAAGATGAAATTAAAAAAAACTAATTTAAAAAAAATCTGAATCAACTGAATTAACCCGTCGAACCAGGAATCCATGTCATGAGAGTATGATAACTAAATAAAAAAAATAATATTAAAAAACAAAATTGAACAAAAAAAATTAATTGAAACAAACTTATAATTAAAAGGCATATGTCTTTCAATGTGGATTGGCACAGTGAAATCCTCAATTTTTTTTTGGAATAAAAAATATATAAAAAAACTAAGATCCAAGAACATTGTGTCTATCTGCAAAACTAAATCCAAGAATTTTGAGTCTGACTGCAACGCCTAACCCAAGAATAATATTTATAATACACATAATAATATTAAACTTGTTTGACCCAAATTTAAGTAGGTCTGGGTACAACAGACCCAAAAGCTATGGATGCGAGAATGGCTATAAGGTCATGTCATAAAAGTATGATAACTAAATTAAAAAAAGTAATTTAATATTAAAGAAAAAAAGATTAATTAAAAAGAAAACAAACAAAGCAAAGCACTATTCCAATGAATAGTGTTTTGGGAGGAGGGGTACAGTAAAACCCCCTCATAAAATTAGGATAATCTAATGAAAAATAAAAAAAAATCATGAAGTTTAATTCTCATTCAAATAAATATTAAAAAATGAAATTAAAAGAAAAAAATATGAGTCAATTGGGTTAACCCATCAAACCAAATTAACTCTTCAAACCTAAGATCCGTGTCATGAGAGTATGATAACTAAATAAAAAAAATTAATATTAAAAAACTAAATTAAACAAAAAAAATTAATTGAAAAGAAAAACCTATAATTAAAAGGCATCCATCTTTCTTTGTGGATTTGCATAGTGAAATCCACAGTGAAAGACTGATTTCTTTTAGTTATAGTTAATAATACAAATAATAACTTTTTTAATATTAATAATAATATTAAACTTGTCTGATCCAAGTTCAAGTGGATCTGGCTGCAACGCCAAACCCAAAAGCCTTAGATGTGGGTTTAATTGCAAGATTATGTCATGAAAGTGTGATAACTAAATATAAAAAAATTTAATATTAAAGAATGAAATTAAACAAAAAAAAAGATTAATTGAAAAGAAAAAAACAAAGTAAAACACTATTCCAATAAATAGTGCTTTAGGAGGAGGGGTACGATAAAACCCCTTAATGAGAACAAGATAATCTAATGAAAGACAAACAAAACAAATTATGAAGTTTAATTCTCAATCAAATCAATATTAAAAGATGAAATTAAAAAAAATGAGTCAACTAGGTTAACCTACGAAATCAGGTTAACCCGTCAAACTTAGGATCCATGTCATGAAAGTATGATAACTAAATAAAAAAAATATTAGAAAGCTAAATTAAACAAAAAAAGATTAATTGAAAAAAAAAACTATAACTAAAAGACATTTGTCTTTCATATAGGATTTACATAATGAAATTCATTGAATGACTGATTTTTTCAATTATAGTTAATAACTAAATAGAAAAAAATTAATATTAAAAAATTAAATTAAAAAAATTAATTAATTGAAAAAAAACTTATAACTGAAAAACATAAGTCTTATACTGTGGATTTGCATAGTGAAATTAATGATCAAAAGCTGTTTCCATTTAAATATAGTTAATTAATATGATTATTGTTTTTATTATCTGTGAGATTAAAAATAATATTGTGATTAATTTTATTACCTTGGAGTTAATTGTAATCTAACCTTCTAGTTTAACAAAACTAATTAATCGATGATGGTTAGGTTGGTTAATACATTTAATTATTTTTTTATACTGTCTATAGGAGTTAATTATTAGTTTCAATAAACAATAGGAACTAAATTATAATTAATTTTATAATGCTTTATATGCTTGGATTATAGTGCAAATCTAATTAAACAAATAATTGGTTTTATCTCATCCATAAATTTAAGGAATAAATAATAAAAAATAAAAACACAAACTAGATTTATATCTCTCTAATAAATAATTATTCTATTTATCTTTTCTAAAAACAAATTAACATAAGTAGAAGGTCTGTTAAATTTTTAATCAAAAGGGTCCACCAATGTGGAACCCTAGGAGGTGGATTTTATTATAGATTTTTTTAACTTCAATCCAATATTCCAATCATTTTCGTTTTTTTTTTTTCCACCATTATATACCAAATTGGATAAAAAATTATAAAGAAATTCACAAGAAACAATGAAAGTAAATTATGCATCCAACAAAAAATCTAACCACTATAACATTAATATTGCATCATTTGATTATATTTCATCCTGAGCACAGATAATCTTTTCTGCATGGAAAATTTCTCATCCTTTCTTCCTGTTTTATCCAAGTAGAATACAATTTTCTTTAGGGTTCTCATAACCTCTTCACTCTCATAGCCAAACTCTTTTTCTTGAATCTTTAGAACTTGTTTTAGAAGATCCAACAACTCAGCTTCTGGCTTCCCTAATCTGGTCTGGATGGAAACCAGACAGTCCAGAGCCTCCCCTGCCATACATATCAAGAAATAACATCAGCATTGCTCAGAATCCACAAACTAACTGATCAGATAGCCTAGTTAGATGATTATAAAGGGGAAAGAAGGCTTACCGACGGGAAGAGAATCTTTTCCGAATGCCTTCTCACGAATGCGCAGAACCTCTAGTGTGAGTTGCTCCGCTTCTTCATCCTGATTCAAACGGTAGAGAGTCACTGCGAGGTGCAGCATTGGGAAGGTGATGGATGAATCATCCGGTCTCACACTTTTCATCATAATCTCCAAACTTGTCCTCAACAAGCGCTCAGCCTGGACATAGTTCTTTGATTGAGAGTAGGAGGTTGCAAGATTAATGAGGTGTGTAACTGAGCTTGGATGATCTTTTCCTTTATACTTTTCAGTGATCAACAAGCATTCTTCTAGTAGCTCTCGGCCTTCGTTTCCTCTACAAGAAACCATATAACAACAAAAAGGAAATACGTTAGCCACCTTTTTGAGAAATTCAATATAATTTTTTTTTTTGGAACAACGAAATGACACAAAAATCGCTTGACAAGCTCCAGCAAAGCAAACAAAGCCCTAAAGCTTTTCAGCAATAAAAAACAATGAACAGAAGGTCGCCACCTGCTGCTAATCCCTCCAAATCAATCATACAACGTAAAAGTTAGTTTTATCTGGCTTTACCTTCCTACAACGTGAAGCAATTCAGCCAAATCTATCCTCATCCTCTCCATGATACTGTCATCTAGAGCCATGTAGTCTGCATCCTTGATGACTTGAAGAGCCTTTCTATATAAATTAATAGCTTCTTCTGCATTCCCTGCAAAACATTGGAATATGAGCAATTAAGTTGATTTAACTGATAAATTTGGAAAAGTGGCAGCAGTAGAGTTTACAAGGTTAATATTGTATTTATCAACAGTAAACTGTTGTAAAGCAGGAGGTTTAAAATCCACCATCATGGATGAATCTTTCAGTGTGTGAGAGGGTGAAAACGAGAGAGTTACACATAGTTACCTGTTGCACACTTCACATGGGCTACCGAACACAAAGCCATGCCAAATCTTCCATCATATTCACCATATGACTCCTTATATATGCTTAAAATTCTGAAGGAAAAAAAAAGGAACAGCAAGGAGGTGAATAGTCATAACTTAACTTCAAAGATTAAATAAAGACACCAACAGAAAGTAAAGTAACCTATTAAAAAGACTTTCTGCATCTGTGGCTCTTCCTTCCTTGATCAAAAGATTGCCAAGACCAGATAAAGGCACTACCAAATCTTTGCTTTCAGCTCCTCTGCTAGATTCCAGAATACTTATCACACGTTGGTAGACTTCTATCGCTTTGGTAGCTTTTCCAATCGAACCCAGAATTTTTGCCATCCCCAACAATGGTGAGACAAGAAAAGCACTGCCTTTCCCTAAAAGAAAGCAATTTCATAGGACAACTGTTAAGTTTTGGGCTTGCCTCATTATTAAAGAGTTGAAGGAGATCTCAAAGGTTAATTGCAGCATTAAGAGCAGGAATAAAGCAATGTATTTTCAATGGATCAAACCATTTGAGACTCCATCAAACTTCATATCATCATTCAATGTTGATCCAGTTTTCATTTTATGATTATTGGTTGACCTCAGAGTCAATAATGTGGAACTGCTCAAAACTTGACAAAACTACCATGTTATTTGGTTCATGAATATAGCCCAAACACAATTAGAATACCATGGACAAATGGAATAAGAAAAATGCAACAGCATGAATTATAGTTGCACTCATGACTTGGACAATTCTAATTTTGTCAAAAACAGGACTGCTAGAAAATTTTAGCATGCTGGGGGACAGGAAATATGGAAAGTTTACTATAGTGTAATAAAAAATTAAGTCACATCCAGCTTCAACATTGGACTTTACCTTCTGCTAATTGTTGAAGAGCAATTAAACAAACAATGTTACAATAAGTAGTATATCAAGCGAACTTACCAAAAAAGAAAACTAAATTAAAAGGCATTTACCGTGTATTCTCTCTAGAATAGCAATAACTCTTTGATATACAAGCATGGATTTTTCAAACTTCCCCAAAGCTGAATACATGCTTCCCATATGTATTAGTACTGAATCCAGAAGAGGTTCATCATCCTTTAGACTCTCAACAACTTCGTCCAACTGGCCATCCATGAAAATGAAGCACAAGAGAAACAAAGAGATATATTAAGCATGTATGTTCATTTGTCAACATAAATGCGGGTTACCAGACATTGATTTAATATGTATAAATGTACCAAAAAAACTGTTGAGGATCAAAGAATAAGAAACAAAATGCAACCATGAACAATTTGACAAGGCTCAAGGCCAATGAAAAAGAAGAACTATCACCGACAACAATTTGACATAGAAATTTTACATGTTCCTATGTTTAACATACCCCATGATCACGAATAGAGACTCTTTTTTTTCTCTTAAACTAGAGAGCTAGAATTAACTTAATAACTTATAAGAAGAGAACAAATCTATGTTTTCTATATTTGTTGGTCAACAACTCAGGTAGCCTGTTCAAAAAATGACAAAATCTAAAAGAAAATTACAAACTGAAGGAAAGAAAAGCCATGAATTTAAGAACAGAATAGCAGGATCAACAAACACATACCACAGACATCAAAAGTTTAACAAAGGATTTCAAACACATGAATCAGATTGAAAACGCAACAGACTAGGAAAAAGAAAGTTACCTTGTTCAGGATAAACCCAACAGACTTTAAGTCTCCAATAGCCATGTATCCCAAGGCTATGATGTCAAGAGTAGCAGCTTCTTCAATGCCTCTAGAACCTGCATTGATCTGCTCTTTGACAAATTCATAATTTGCTTGAAGTAGATCCATGGCATCATTTTTGTTTCCCATCTTGATCATCATTTTGACTTCATCAAACAACTCTTGCAACTGTCTCTCAAAATCATTCACACCATCTGAGGGTTTACTTGAGCTGTCAGCCACTGTTTTAGACCTGCTGATGCAAAACAAAAATGTCATTTAAGGCCTTTGACCATTTTAAAAGTTCTAGTCTCAAACTTTGTCCGAGACCAACTACAAAATATTGTTCAAAGAAGTTATCCAAACTTTTAAAAAGGTCAGGAAAATATTAAAGGCATCATTTTAAAATAAAGTCTATTAAATGTATTTGAGTAAGTTTCAACCTCCGGAAGTCATTAGAAGTTGAGAAACCAGAGGAAATGTGATTTTCTTGACATTCCACTTCTGCATTTAATGAGCCAGCTGAAGCAAAAGTTTTCAACATCCAGTGTCGAGCAACTGTTGTAGTGGGTATCATGTATAGTTCGATGCTGCATTTCTGCTTCTGGAGACAAATTGAGAAGCAAGTGATGCCTCTCTGCAAAGACCTTGAATTCAAGTCTACAAACGCTTGAGTTATCCTGGAATAGTCAGATAAGAATATCAAACCATTCATCCATGAAACAGCATCATGAGATTACAGGATGTTAAAATTTTATGTCTTACAATAACAAATCTTACATGAATAGGTAGATGTGTAGAAAAAAATATACACATATCATAATGGAATTTAAGGCAGGAAGTGATGTTCCATTCAGATATGCTTCAATCAAGAACCGTTTTAAGTACAAAAATACCAAGTCAACTTGAACATTATCAAGGAAGACAGAAGCAACATTTCTTATCCTTCATCAAGCTTATTTGCGACAAATGGTACAAGGAAATAAATAGAAGTTTGAGAAGTATACTAAGAAAGCTCAGAATCGTATCACAAATCACTTCCTATTCCAACTTTAAATTAGCTTTTCTGCAATAATTTAATTGAGCTGACATTGCATTTTGATGGTGCTGACATGAATGAATGTCCTGCTTGGATGAACCACTTTGCAATAAATCATTCCCTACCATACCCATCCCAAAATGGTTGTGTAATACCCTAACTTAAACATGACAGCTCTTCATCTTACAACCAAATTGTCACAGTTTTATATGAAAAACGCATTCAAGGACAAGACTTTCAAGAAACCTCCCTTTGGTCTCTATATCATTGACTAAGCCTAACTTTAATCTCTATTTCAAGCGAAAAAGCATACTAATCCAGGCCTGTTTCCCCACAAAATATTGAAGCAACTACACACAAACTTCAAAGTTGAGCTATATGGTCTCCAGAAATAAGTTTTTTTTTTGCCACAAATTCAAAGAGTAGCAACAACAATCACTCTATGAAACACCAACTTGAATTGGGCAATTTCTACTTTGCAATTCCAAGATACCTTTATTCATTGAGCTATCATTACCCAGCTCAAAAAACTCACCTACTTCAACCATAGTTGAAAAGGGGTATTTTCTTTTTCAGTCCCATGCTAGACAAACCGATTAATCTCAGCCAAATATGAGTGTCATTAGCTAAATATATATATGTAGCAGACGCCAAGTACATACAAAAGAGTGTCAGCAAAACTGAATTATATATAACAAGAGAGAGAGAGAGAGAGAGAGAGAGAGAGAGTACCGTTGGTTGCTTAAAGGAGGGTGATGGAGGAGGGAAACTGCCATTTTCGAGGAGCTGTGGAGAAGACAGAGTGACCTGATTTTCAATGCTTCGGTTTCAAATGATACATTAGAGATAATCTGTTTAAGGTTGTCTTCGGCTTTGATAAGGTCTTAGAGCCCTGGTTA
>Ga0325401_1001312_pt1 | contig 20817 bp, 16 predicted proteins | sample PopdelMetagenome_FD_205666 | JGI IMG/M metagenome (GOLD analysis project Ga0325401, IMG submission 205666) | Populus deltoides microbial communities from Bellville, Georgia, United States - Xylem-PdKOR-R2 | ecosystem: Host-associated > Plants > Phyllosphere > Stem > Wood/Secondary xylem | place... | reverse complement strand
GGGGTAGTAGTGGACATGATAAATCTCTTGTGGATTCGATTCGGCCTTCAGATAAATGATGTTCGGAAACCGAGAAAAAAATTACAAAAACTGAAAGCAGATGCTGAGGATCTGTCCAACAGGAAGAGTGGTTTAACAGAGGAACGAAGGGATAATGTTGGAAAGATGGCCTCAAAGCATGTGAGAGTTGAAATCATAAGGCGGAGGAGATTGAAAATGAGATCAGTGAGATTGAAGACAAGTACAAACAAGATACGAAATGCTTCATTGTTTTATGTCCTGATTTTGTATCATATAGAAGGTTGGGCAAGCGTGTAGTTCAGGCAAATGTCCGTGTTCGTGAGCTCATGGAGAACTGTAAGTCAGGAAAGTCTCATTCGTGATGCGCCACCTTCTGTTGTTGAGTCACTTGAGCTACCAAATATAATGGAAATGGCTTCGATTGAATGTAATTTCCAGAAGTTATTGGGATACATAGGAGATGGAGGCGTTCGTAAGGTAGGCATTTAGGGAATGGGTGGTTTTGGGAAGACAACATTTTGAATAACTCACCGGAGATATCGACAACCTTCGAATTGGTTATAATGGTTACAGTTTCAAAGCATGGAAGTGTTTGCAGTGCTTAAAAAGATATGGAATACCGCTTGAAAGTGGTCCTAGGCAGCGGAGAGTCAGAGGAGAGATCTTCAAGAACAATATTTCAATATTTACATTCCAAGAAGTCTTACTACTAGTTGATGATGTTTGGGACGACATAGATTTGGACCCTGTAGAGATCCCTAATCCTAACAAGCAAGGAAAAGTTAGCGAGGTGGTGTTGGCAACTAGTTATCAAATAGTTTGCAACAAGATGAAAACTGATCAAAGTGTAAAAGTGGATAATGTTGAATTGATAGAATGCTGGAGAGCAGCAGGACTCACTGGGGAAGCAGGGGCTATTGTGGCAGCCTATGAAAAATGGCCTGTTATATTGAATACGCTTGTTCAGTCCTCTTTGTTGGAGATGCGCGTGAGTGGTTTTTATGTGATGCATGATGTGCTTCGGGACCTAGCACTAAGAATTGCTTCGCCCATGGGAGATAGTGTCACTAAGTTCTTAGTAAGAGCCGGTTTGGATGATCGATTGCCACCAATTGAGGATACATGGAAGGAAAAGAAATGCATATTATAGATACTTAACAAATTGAATAGTCTACCCGAAGCTCCAGATTGCGCTGTGTTGTCAACATTGCTGCTTCAAAGCAATGGGGATTTGGAGATAATTTCTGATATGTTCTTTCAGTACATGACAGGACTTGGAGTTCTAAACCTGTCAAACAATGGCATCTCATTACTACCATCTTCCGTTGGAAATTTGATTAATCTTCGAGGGCTCTATCTAAATCAATGTTACGAGCTTGCAATGCTTCCATCTGATGTAGGTTCTTTGAAGAAACTTGAAATCCTTCAGATTAAAGAAACTCCGATCAATTTTTTACCTCCTGAGGTTGGTAACTCGGCTCATCTAATTTGTTTGTTAGTATCATCATCAGCTAACCATTTTTTGAAAATTCCTCTTGGATTGATATCAAGAGTCTCCTCATTGGAGCATTCGGCCATTGTAGTGCCCATGAATAATGAATGGTGGTTGCTAATAGAGATGCTACAATGAAAGAGGCAAACTGCGTTCCACACTCTCAAACACTACTACAGCTCAAAGTCCCAAAGGTTGAACAACTTGAGCGTTTTCTTTGCTTGAGTTGGTCCTGGAAAGAAAGAAAAGGCTGTTGAGCTTCCAATTTTCTGTCGGTAGGTTCAAATTTTCTGACAAATACACAAGACAGTAACCAGCATTCACACGACTGGAATATAGAGCTAGTGGTTCTCCCACGGCCCTCGGTGCAATCATCAGCGTACTCTGTCGTTCCCAGGAGTTTCTAGTAAATGATCCTTATGGTGACATTAACAATCTATATGATTTTGGCATGCAAAATATGGAGGGCCTAAAAAAATGTGTTGTCTCTGGATGTAATGCGATGGAGATTCTTGCAGAGGGGAAGGAATTAGAAGAAGACATCTTTCCCAACTTGGAGGATTTGAGACTTCATGATCTGCTAAGGTCGAGTAATATAGTGGAAGGGCATGTGTCACCTAGAAGCTTTGCAAATCTAAAGTTCTTGTCTCTAGAAAAACGTGATAATCTGAGATATATCTTCTCATGGAGCATGATCAAGCAACTCCCTAAACTGGAGACTCTCTATATCAGTAATTGCAAGAACCTTGAAGATTTCTTCGAAGAGAATGCGACTGAGACCGAGATAGTCAATTATGAACTTCCCAGTTTGAAGTTCTTTCCCTTGAAATGCCTGCCTAAAATTTTCAGCATTGATAAGATTGTGGCATTGGCTTTATCCTCAATAGAGGAAGTTTATACTATCCATTGTATAAGCGTAAAATCTCTTCCTAGGAGCCTTGTCAATGCACCAAGATTAATGATCGTTACAGGTCAAAGAAAATGGTGGGATGAAGAACTACAATGGGAGGATTACACAATCAAGCAACAACTTCAGCCTCTTTTCAAAGTACATCTTGATCTGAATTTATTTCTTTTAGAAACATCAAAGATCGGAATCTGGGGCAAACAAAGATCGAAATCTGCTTATATTTTCTGTCTTCTGTTCTTTTGCCTTTTGTGTTTGGCTGCAGAGAATGAATTCTTGCATTGTACTGTTCAAATTCTGAGACTAATAAATGATTTTTTCTCTTCCAGGAATAAAACTCCACAAATACGTATGCTGGATTGTCTTTAAGCTTACCAGAATATGAGCCTAGGCACAGCATTTCCACCTTAGCTATTGCTTAATGACAGAGATTAATCTATTCCTAAGGATTAGATTACATTGGTTAATACTACTTGTACTGCCAAATTATCTACTAATTAATGAAGCCAGGTTCGTAATTGGAAGCAGAGCTCAATGGATTTTTTGATACCGGGACTTCCCATTTACCTGGTGAAGCACACATGCCTATGGCAGAAAGCCTCTAGTATTACACTCAAGATTTTGATTCAGAAAAAAAAAAGAAAAAGATTTGGATTCAGAGAAACCTTACCAGTCTTTTTCAGTCCCATCAAACTATCAAAGCAAATTCTTTATGCGTTACAGGTGGAAATGGCTCAGCAATAATTTGGCATCACATCAACATTGCATATTCAAGAAAAACTGAGGAGAAGAAAATGCAGATGCTGTGCATTTGGTGTTATTGTTTATGCATGGTAATTTTTAATAGTTTTTTTTTCTTGAAAATATGTAAAAGTATTTTTTTATTTTTTTAATTAGGATGTCAATATATTAAAATTATTTAAAAATATTATAAAAATATTAATTTGATATTTTTTCAAGAGAAACACACTTTTAAAATGTATTTTGAAATATATTTTTAGAACTTGATTGGGAACAAAAATGACCACTATTTTTTAAAATTTTAAATTTTTTTATTTAAAATATTTTTAAATTGTTTTGATATATTAATATCAAAAAAAATTTTAAAAATAAAAAAATATTATTTAAATATCAAAAACCAACCATTATTATAATATCAAATACAATTTTAATCAATGATTAATAATAGTTGCTTTGTTTATTAGCGTAATGATTGTAAATACATAGATAACAATTAATTTATTTTATATTATCAAATTTTATTAAGTGAGTATTTAGTGAAGTATTTAGAAGGGCTGTAATTTCTGTTTTTAAATGATTTTAAAATTATATTTTATTTAAAAAATATTAAATTAATATTTTTTATTTTTTTTATAATTCTAATAAGTTAATGTTAAAAATAAAAAAATAATTTTAATATAAATTTTAAACTCAATAAATCTTGATTTTTATAAAAAAAAAAATTTAAGGATATAATATATCAAGCTTGTAGTTCAGGTTTTATTTTACCATAACCTCGACAGTTTATTTTGAAAAATATTCCATATTTCGGACTGGGACACCAACCTTTCGAGGATTCCCTGGGGACTGTGTGAATTACTCAGAGCCTAAAATCCTTAATGACACAGAACAACGTTTTCCAAATTCAAAGTAGCAAAGAGAACTCATGTCTTTCTCCCCTTCCTCCTCCTCCTCCTCCTCTTCTTCTGTACAAACTCTACTCAAAAGTGGGTTCTCTCCAACTCTCAAATCCATCAACCAATTTCTCCACTTTCTCTCAAAATCCCACAAATACGAATTGATCACTCACTTTTTCTGTCAAATTAATCGAAACAAGATCAAATGCAACCGCCAAACTCATTCAGTTTTCACCTGTGCTCTCCTCAAACTCGACAAATTTGAAGAAGCAGAGCATTTTATGAAGACCCAGATGGAGAAATCTTTAAAAGTTTCAGGATTTGGCGTTTGGGATTCTTTAATTCGAGGTTTTAGTGTCAATAAAAAGGACCCTGAGAAGGGTTTGTCGATACTAAAAGATTGCTTGAGGAATTATGGTATTTTGCCTTCTTCTTTTACTTTTTGTTCACTGATTCATAGTTTTAGTTATAAAAGAAATATGAGTGGAGCAATTGAGGTGTTAGAGTTAATGAAGGACGAGAAAGTTAGATACCCTTTTAATAATTTTGTTTGTAGTTCAATCATTTATGGGTTTTGTAGGATAGGAAAGCCAGAACTTGCTATTGGATTTTTTGAAAATGCTGTAAAGGTTGGAGCTTTAAGGCCCAATGTTGTGACATATACTACACTTGTGAGTGCACTTTGTATGTTAGGTAGAGTTAGTGAGGTCTGTGATTTGGTTTGTAGGATGGAGAAGAAAGGACTGGCATTTGATGTTGTCTTTTATAGCAATTGGATTTGTGGGTATTTTAGGGAAGGGATGTTAATGGAAGCGTTACGAAAGCATGGGGAAATGGTGGAAAAAGGAATAAATCTGGATATGGTAAGCTATACTGTACTCATTGATGGTTTTTCCAAGGGAGGGAATGTGGAGAAGGCGGTTGGTTTTCTAGACAAGATGATTCAAAATGGGTCAAGACCCAATTTGGTTACCTATACTTCAATTGTGATGGGGTTTTGCCAGAAAAGAAAAATGGATGAGGCGTTTGCAGCATTTAAGATGGTTGAAGATATGGGAATGGAAGTGGATGAGTTCGTTTATGCTGTTTTGATTGAAGGGTTTTGTAGGGAAGGAGACTTTGATCGTGTTTCTCAGTTGCTTCAGGACATGGAGCTTAAGAGGATTAGTCCAAGCATTGTTACTTATAATACTTTGATCAATGGGTTGTGCAAGAGTGGGAGGACATTAGAAGCAGATGAAGTCTCAAAAAGGATACAAGGAGATGTAGTTACATACAGTACATTGTTACATGGGTACACAGAGGAAGAGAACAGTGCAGGGATTTTGGAAATTAAAAGGAGGTGGGAAGAAGCTGGAGTTTGCATGGATATTGTAATGTGTAACATACTTATCAAAGCACTTTTTATGGTTGGTGCATTTGAAGATGTGTATGCACTGTACAAAGGAATGAAAGAAATGGATTTGGTTGCAGATTCAGTTACTTATTGTACATTGATCGATGGATATTGTAAATCCAGTAGAATTGATGAAGCACTTGAGATATTTGATGAGTTTAGGAAGACGTTAGCTTCTTCAGTTGCATGCTACAATTGTATGATTAATGGGCTGTGCAAGAATGGTATGGTGGATGTGGCCACAGAGGTATTCGTTGAACTCAGTGAGAAAGGTTTGACTTTTGATGTGGGCATCTATATGACTTTAATCAAGGCAATAGCTAAAGCAGAAAGCATGGAGGGAGTTCTGAATCTAATTTATAGAATTGAGAATCTGGGATTGGACATTTATGACACTCTATGCAATGACACAATCAGTTTTCTGTGCAAGCAGAAATGTCCCCTGGCTGCAACTGAAGTGTGCATGGTGCTCAGGAAGAATCAGTTGATTGTTACATGTACGTCTTACTATTCAATTTTGAAAGGGCTTATTAATGATGGAAAAATATGGCTGAGTAAGGTCTTAATAGGAAGTTTTATGAAAGACTATGGCATTTCAGAACCTAAATTAAGTAAGATACTGCTGCATTACCTCAGTCTGAAAGACATTAACAGTGCACTTTGTTTTCTGAGTAAGATGAAGGAGAATGATTCATCTGTCACTTTTCCTGTTTGTGCTTTAAAAGTACTTATGAAAAATGGTAGATTTTTGGCTGCCCATGAACTTGTCATGGGAGCTAAACATAATCTACCAGTTATGGATGTGGTTGATTACTCTATCATTGTTGATGGCCTTTGCAAAGGAGGGTATCCTGTCAAGGCTTTAGATCTCTGTGCTTTTGTTGAAAAGATGGGTGTAATTTTTAACATAATAACTTATAATTCAGTCATAAACGGACTGTGCCGACAGGGTTGTCTTGTTGAAGCATTTCGGCTATTCGATTCATTAGAGAAAATCAACTTGATTCCCTCAGAAATTACATATGCGACACTCATTGACAACTTATGTAAAGAAGGATATTTGGTGGATGCCAAGAAATTACTTGAGAGGATGCTCCTCAAGGGCTATAAAGGAACCACACGCATCTATAACTCATTCATTCACGGTTACTGCAAGTTTGGACAACTAGAGGAAGCCTTGATGATTCTGGATCATATGGAGATCAAATACCTTGTTCCTGATGAATTTACTGTCAGTTCTGTGATTTATGGTTTTTGTCAAAAGGGTGACATGGAAGGGGCTCTAGGATTTTATTTTGAACACAAGGGGAAAGGTATATCCCCTGATTTCTTGGGTTTTCTGCGTTTGATAAGAGGCCTTTGTGCAAAGGGGAGGATGGAAGAGGCCAGGAGCATTTTAAGAGAAATGCTTCAGTCACAATCTGTTAAGGAGCTTATAAACAGAGTCAACACAGAGGTGGAAACAGAATCAATAGAAAGTATTCTTGTCTTTTTATGTGAGCAGGGAAGTATCAAGGAAGCAGTTACTGTACTTAATGAAGTTAGCTCTGTGTTTTTTCCTGTTGAAAAGTGGTTTGGCCCTTTTCATGAATCTCAAGAACTGCTGCCACTTTCAGAGTTGAATGGTTTTAGTAGTGTTTCTTCCAGCACTGTATCTTCTTGTGAAAGAAATGATTTGGATTTGGCATCTGTGAATAAAGTAGATAACATGGTGGAGAACCCTGGTGATTTGAAGAGGTTTTCTCAATGTAATTTCTTTGACTCTTATTACTCTCTTATCGCACCACTCTGCTTGAAAGGGGAGCTACGGGAGGCTAATATATTAGCAAAGGAGATGCTTGCTAGTTTGGATGGAGATTGTTAATGGATTACACATTGTTTGGTTCTACCAAGTTCACAGTTTCTTCCTCCCATGCAGAACATGTAACCTCCCTATTACAAATTTCAGGTACATCAAACTAATTTTTGCTTGTTTATGGTCTTTAAACTGAGATAATGTTATTCAGTGTTGTGGTCTACGATAAATAATCCTGCAAAGAGCAGTTTAACACAATAATGATGCTAGAATTTAAATATGTGATGTAGTGGATAAGATGGTGTCTTTAATTAACGGTTTGACTTGGTCATATGTGATTTCAGAATAAATGAGTCAAAACTTTGAAATAGTATCTTAGGAAAGTTAAACTATACATATGAGATTATTGGTTTCAAGAGGTCAAGGAAATAGAAATCTTGCAAGCACCAAAGACTATCTAAAGCTATATAAGTAGTCTTGTAGTGTAGATGTCATATCATGTTATTTTATATTTTTAATGAATTATCTTTTATGGTTGTTTAGGTTGAGTTTGGCTCCCTTCTATCCATTTATGGTTTGCTTCTTCTTCTTTTTTTTTCCACGTGAGTGGATTTGAATATTTATGTTTCTTCTCTCCTCCTGTCGTATCAATAAGTCTTATCTTCTGTTATAAAAGGCATTCCAATAAAATCAACATTAAAGTGTTTTTGAACTCGTTGCATCTGGGTTACTCAGAAGATTATATAAGGTTGAAGTCTAATTCATCTTGTGAAATTCAACTAGATCAGCCTACTAGCACATATTTTTTTATTGGTAACCAAATGTTTTAAATTTTGGGTTTTGCATGTCCCCATTTGTAAGCTTTTTATATTTTCAGCTACGTCCTTGTATTATAGTCCTCCAAACATGACATGAGGAACCCATTTCTTTGGCTTGAGGCATTTGAAGGAGCCAACTTCTTGCAATTTAGGAGTTCAACTGAAACAATGTATATGAAATATTAAATGAGAATACTTCAGAGTAGACAAATGACACAGACTGTGATTGGTCTTATGGTTTAATAAAATGCCTAATTTTTCTGGCCTTGAAACTGTGGTTTCAGGGGTTTAGTAAGCATAATGGGCAAGCATTTACTTTATATTTTTGAAGGAAGAAATGATTACTGGGTGCTTTTAAAAGTTGCTTACAAGGATGTAGGTTCGTAAATACTTTTCCACCAAATTCCCTAAGCATGTAAGCATTCTTTCCTCCATTTCAAGATCCAGATGGATCGTAGCACCCCCTTCCACTTCTTTTTCTTCATATGCTTTTCCTTGCATATCCAAACAGAAATAAATTTGACAATGATGAAAATGATCTCATTTTAAACATCTCCATCCTCCTCTTTTTCTTTTTATTGTAATTTCTGTTTCATCTTGTCCATATGGTTATTCATTCGGCTTCATAATAAGACCTTCACTTGAACAGTGTCATCCACAAGTAAAATATTCACTTTTATCGTTGGGATATGATTTGGTTCCCTTTTCTTTTTTAGCTGGTGCATCAAATTTACATTGACTAGAACCATTTACATTGATACAGGGAATGGTGAGGCTAGGAAATTGAATGAATGAAGCAGCATCACTCGCTTCAGCAATCTCATATTGTTTAAGGTAAATTTTAAAATTCTTGATGTTTTTATATTCTCCTCTGTTTTGTCTTTCCTTCATTTTGGTCTTGGATTGTTAATTTAGAGTTTTCTTTTTTGTTATTTTAGGATGTCTTGATGGGATTGCTTTTCGTTGAGGTGATTCTGGGAGGCTGGACTTTCGTGTTCTGGAATGGTTCAACAGCGCTTGCATGAGCTGAAGATGGATTTAATACAGGCGTAGCAGGGATCATTCCTATTTCATTGGCCCTATCTGTCCTAATTGCCATGGAGACCATAGTGCCTGTCAATCCAACATGCTTGGGGTTTTGAATTTTGTCATTTCGCATCTTATGATGAAAATCAGCAGGGTTTAGGTTCTCTCTATAACTTGCTTTCTTCTATGGCTGTAATGTAACCTCCTTTTTTATGGTTTTTCTTGGTGGTGTTGCCTCTAACGTCCAAAATTGCTAGATGGAATCGGAGAGGGTTCTGCTCTTACACTTGTGATGGTTTGTGAAAATTGGCAGGGACACTCCAATGTTTCTTCTGCAAAGCTAGGATGAGTCCGTATAAAAAGATGCATTGCATGAGGGGATCAAGAGATGTTATTCCGATCCACACAGCGGGGTGTCTAGCAACAAAGTTTGGATATTTAGGCGTCTGAGTTGGCTGCTGGCACAACAAGGTGGTGCCTTTCTGCATGGCGTCTTCTGGCAATGTTTCTGTGTTGGTTTTCCAGGAATGTAATCTTCTGCATTCAATATCAGAAATATATTCTTGTGATCATAGTTCCGAAACCTGGCCAAATCAGATAATATAAATTATAGTTTTTGTGATCATAGTTCGGCATTCAATATCAGATTATGTACATTATAAACCGTAATCAATATATTATAGTCATTATAGGGATTCTAAAATAAATAGAAAAATTGTATTGCATCAAATATGCACTAATTAATTTGATGAATTATTTATTTTGTATGAGAGGGCTAGATTTGTAATTTTTATAAGGGAAAAAACCTGGAAAAAACAGATTAAATCAAGAAAATTAGAAAAAAATTATAACTGAAAAAACCAAATTAGTATATTAGAAAACCCAAAAAAAAAAATGTTTGGTTTCGGTTTTAAAAATCTAAAACTAATTAAAGTGGATTGATTTAATCAGTATTGAACTAAATTGGTTCAACCAACACTAAACCGAGTTGCAAAAGATCAGGTATAAATAAGAAATTTTCTTCTAACCATGAAATAATCAAAATATTAGTTTTGTTTGTTTGTTTTATAATTGCTTTTTATATCATAATAAGTTTTTATATGAATAACCCCCCCTCACATGATTTTAAGCATCCTCACATTGAATTGCTACATTCAAAGAAATTTAATAAATTTTTCTTTATGTTATCCAAAGATTTAAATACAAAAATTCAAAAACAAATTAATCATAATTATAGTTTATTTCTCTTATAATTGAAGAAGTGGCTAACTTGTCATTCCACTATTTATTTTATGTAATGAAAGCTAATTATGTCAATTCTAGATTATAAAAGCAAGTTATAAAAAGCAACTGATATGATCTACTTTCATGACATGTTTATGGCATAGTTGACTTTTATAACCTATAATGAAATGGCTTGCTTTTATGATATGGTTGGTTTTTATGACATGACTGGTTTTTATAGCCTAAAATGTCTAGCTTGTAAATTGTAATGGTTAAGTGGAGCTCTATCTAGTCAATGATCAATCTAGAATTTGCATGATGCCTCGGCGTGTCTATACACCCAGTACTTGAGATTTTCTTCGTGAAGAAAAAAATGTATCATCAGTGAAGAAATTAATGTGTAATCATTGACAAGTTATGGTAGCTACATTAGTTAAGTGTCATTCTATGATTGTTGTGTCACACACTTTATTGATGGAAATGATGCATGCTCTTCACAGTGCCAAGAGAAAGAAAGAACTTTTCATGCTCATTATGAAATTTTGTAGAGCTTAATTGGGTCTGCTAATATAGGATCTGGCAGGGAAACCTGGTGACCTGCTAATATAGGATCTGGCTTGCACAAGATCACTGAAAAAACTTTGAGATTTTTTAAAACTATATTATCTTAGGGTTTTTCTTTATTATTTCAAACATTTATTTAAAAAAAAAAAAACCTTGAGTTAACTTATCCATTCTTGTTCCAAACCTTAGATCATATTGATTTTTAGGTCAGGGCTTATAATTATGGCAAGTGCAAAGATTTTTTTCCAATAAAGTCACCAATTAGAAGGGTGCAAATAGACATTCCAGACTGCTTTGTTTTTCTTGATAATATGAGAAAGGAGTCCAGGTGAGGAAATGCTACCAACTCCCTATTGAGCCTATAGACAAATCGGACCCCTCAAAAGCCGAGGGATCTCCTGTTCACTGTGCAACTCAGCTCCTTCCTCGTCAAGATCAATTCAAATGCAGACAGGTGTTGTCTCTCAGGTTTTTACCACAGCATTATTCAAATGTAATGCCGTATAGAAGCATTTACAAAGACAGGCATCCAAATTCAACAAGCCATGGTGAGAGGTCCTAGAATTTGGGAATTTTGAAGAAAAGAAACACCTTTTCAATTCAAATGGAAAGCAGGAAAATTGGGAATTTTAAGCTGATATAACTTCCTATACTTCTTTTTTTAAAAAAACAAATTGAAGGAATTTTGTTTTTAAGCTTCTGACAAATTTTCAAATAAGTTGTACAAAGTTTTGTCTTTGCAAGTTCGCAATTTTATTTTATTTTTTTTATTTTTACAAAACATCCAACCATTAAATGCACTAAAATAAATCCCTCAAAATTCACTATAGCAAAAGAGAACACTAATGGCCCAAAATGAAGGGAAAAAATGGATAACAAATCAATCACCCACTCCTGTGGAAGGCGGCAACACTAGCTAACTGTTGGCCTCCATCCCATCTAAAGTCATCCTAACTGCTCTCCAAGTTGCCCTTGCACACAAGAATTGTGCTAGAGGAACGGAACATTCACACCTTGATGACACAACATTTACAAATTTGTAACTTGGAAGGTTCGAAGAGAAACCAAGATGGTGGGTGGTCGAAAGCAACAGTCGGTTCGACCAAAGAATTTGAAGTGTTAAAACTATCTCACTCAAAGTGCTGTGTAGTTCGAGAAAAGCTGCAACAAATCATCAATAGTTTCTTTGTGGAATTTCCTCGCAAACAAGTAACATGGTCGTGTGATACCATTCCATAGGCAAGGCTGCACCTGCACTTCCTTCTACAAAAAGCACAAGGGAACGGAGAAACAAAGACGTCAACCAACAACTTATGAAAGAATCCAGTACCTAAATAGCCTTGAAAAAATTGTACCTTTTCATCACTTGTCACATGAATACTCAAATCGATTGACTGCGTAAAGATAAAAACATTCATATGGTTACGATCAAGTCCCGTATGAATAACACGGTTCAACAAAAAACATCCATAAGAAATTAACTACAAATATAACAGGAACAACCAGTCCACCTTTAAACATATTGGCATGCCAACCTACATAAAGGCCAGTAAATGATCCAATCCAAGTTGTGATGACCAATTATACCGTTTTACATTGTCATACAAAGGGGAAGCGAGGGAATAGTTACTAAAATGATTGGCTATCTGGGATGAAGGGGTGGGTATTTGATGGATGCTTGTAAACTCCAATCACTTCCATTCAGCTGTATCTACAAAGAACTTTAAACTACTATGCCAGTGATAAACCAAACTCTCACTAAAAACACCAATGGCAGTACCTATTCGAAAAGATACTCTTAAATATGAAGAAAGACCTACCGTAATATTCCTCAGAAGGTCATAAGTAACATCCTGAGACCTATACAATTTTGGATGCCACTTTCTCTCAGACCAGTCAACATGTGTTACTGACCAGTTTGCTATTCCACCTGGATCAACCATCTGAATTCACATATATAAAATAATGTCATAATGAGGAACCAGGATATGGAAGGTCAAGTTAATGGAATATTGAGGAAGATTCTCACATGGAAGTAGGTTGGCAAATAATGTTCATCAGCAATGCAATTTTTCCCTTCCAAGCCAGGCTGAAATCATGTAAAAAATCCATGTCAATATCATAATCAGAACAAAATTTAGAAACTCCACAATGTACAAAGTACCACAAGCAAGCATGTTGTCATGAAACATTTTAAAATGGTCACAGTTAACAAATGCAAGATAAAAGACAATTTGTTGTGGCATTTGCTTGAACTTAAAACATGGAAGAAGGGTTCAAAGTTAAGCTGAATGAGATTGAATATCGAACAATTTTTTTATTAAGATCATCCCACCATCCAGTAATGACATCATACTGTTCCCTGCTGTGGGAATCTGATATGGTTCCAGGAGGAAAACACTAGTTGGATGCAATGCGTACAAAATATTTTGTTGGTGAAAGGGATGCAGACAGTCTGGTTGTAATAGGTTTTCAAATTGCAATCCAAGTAAAAAACAAGAATAGAACAAAAAAAAAAGGAATAAAACAAAGAAAGAAAAGGACAAATAATTAAGAAATTATAAAGAAAGAACAAATGAATCTTCAAATAAAAAAAACAGAGCATGCAGCGATCATGAACAAATAAAGAATCCTTTATTCTGATTATTATTCCTAATATTAGAGTTGTATGACAAAGTGACCAAGTGTGAATGATAAAAAAAAAAAAAAAAAGTTCTCTGGATGGAGGTCAGACGAATCAAACAAAATTTAGGAAGATCTCTAAGATCTTTAAGGAAAAATTCCCTAAAATCTCAAATACTGTTTTGATATTCCAATGTGAGAATCAAGAGCTAAGTGTGCATTCAGCAAACCAAATTCTTGCACTACACTCAGAAGAGACAACGTGTACCATGAAGAAAATAAAACAATCATATACATATATGCAACTCTGTGGCTGTTGGAATAATGCAAAACCCATATAGAACAGATTATAAACACCCATTACAAAACCATAACTTAAGTCAGAATTCAGGAGAAAATACCTTGCAGTAATCACGGAATTTTGAATAGTAAAGGCTGTCAGCCAAAACCATCACGGCATGTTGTCGCTTCATTGAGAACCACTGCATAAAAGTTCATTCATTAAAAACTGTGAAAATAAACTGACAGAATTTGAATCGAGCATCTATGTTCTATGTTGACGTATCTATCTACACCAAAAGCTCCATTGTAAACATGACAACATATCTAGAAGTCACACTAATATGCTTCTATGCCTGACTGTAAGATATTACATCAAGAACCCACGTTCAAGGGTAAATAGCCAAAAGCTTAGCATGATCATAACCAGTAGGAATTACAATAGACATTTACATCTAGCCTTCTAATGGTATTGCATGTTCATGCAGCCAATAATGAAAAATATGAAATAATTGACTGCATTATTTTCTTTAGTTGCTCCTGGGAGAACAAAAAGGGTTGCCATAAAAAATATAGCCATATGGTCAAATTGGCTTGGAGGAAGTATACCTGTGCACCCTTACTAAAGTCTTTCATCTCAACTTCAGGTAACATGTGCTCTGAATACCTGCCATTCCCATGTGGGCCAGGATCGTAAAAGCTGAAAACAAAAGGGCACATCCATCAGGAAGGGGAAAAAAGGATCAATTTGAAATATAAAGGTCTTCAATTTTACTCCATTTCAGTAGTGATTGATCTATGACAGTCCAAACAAACAACATTTCTATAATCATAGTAGCCAACTGGAGAACCTTACACAAGTACCATAAGGTCACCGCCATGTATGAGAACAGTACTTACCGATCGACATAGCTTATATTTGTAAACATAAGATAGTTGTAGATGTAGTCAAACTTGTACAATGGCACACAACTGCAATGTCAGATGAGATTTGATCATTCAGTCAGGGCAGTCAAAATTATATCAAATTCAGGTCATTTTCAAGATTGAATGGGTAAAAGCTACAGGAAGATATAATGTGATACCTATCAGAAAGTAACACAAAGTGTTGGTTATCAGGGTCTCTAAGAGCATTTGCCAATAGGCGTCTCTCTGCATCAATCATCGAAATTTTTCCCCATATCACCTGCAAAAAAATTCCCCAAGCCAGAATTTATTAGCTGTTCACCAGATCCAAACTCATTTAGTAATTTGAGTGATATGTGATCTGTTTTTCGGTCAATGAACATACACTAAAAATATAGCTTTCAGTATGTCTAATAACATGAGATAATTCTACCATTCATCACATAGTTTATAGTGCATGCTACAGGTGTCCCATTACTCATTACAAGGGTAGCATTAACATGATCTCTACATCATATATGGTTAAATTAACTAGTTTTACCAACTCTTTGGAGATTAAGCATGGATTTGGGAAATCAATATCTGCAGTACCATGATGATTTTGATGCAGATAACATCCATCCTTTACCAATAGTCTGTCAGAAAGTTTAAATTTTCCCACTCTCAGAACAACTATTGATTAGTCAAAATTTGTTCCACATCTTCAGATGATAGTTTTTACAAGATTTATGCAGATGTTTTGGTTCATTATCATTAAAGAGTGCTGACTCCAGAACAGAGGGACAATTGAAGAAGGCATCAGGTCACCACTGATTCATCATTCAACGGCTGACATTTGACATTATCAGCTGAGCAGGGGAAATGGTCAATCAGGAAAAGGAAAGTGGACAGCTTATAGAAGGAACAGGACTCCAAGAGCACCAAGGCATCATCCCAAAAGAAAATCCCAAATGGGTGTATTAAAAGAAGCCAAATCCTATTAACTCATCTAGCATGTCCTTTCTTACAAGCTCCAGATACAACATATGTGATTGACAAGGCAAGTTTGTTTGAGAAATCATTGGCCAGCCATCTATTCTTAACAATGGGAAACCCAGACCTAAAAAATAACTAATCACTCTGTTAATTTGAAAGCAGAGCAAGCACCAGAAACCAAGAGACTATGTGTAACCAAAAAATAATGAAGAAACTTAGAGGCCTGCAAAGCCCTGAAACAAATGCAGCAAATAGGGAAAAAGTAGAAAGGCAATAAGATATTCTTTTAAACATACATCCAAAAGTGTGAAAAATCAAAGTAAAACATTAATAGATTAAATATATGAAAATCCAAAAAGGCACGTCACATTGACATTAAATTTACAGACCTGGTCACTGCGTATATCTTGATTAACAAAGTAACGGCTCACATGAACTGGTTTTTCCTTGGATGCATGCACATAAACAGAGAATCTATCCTCGTGACCCTGGCAGAGAAGATAAATTAGTTTCAGCTACAGGTACTTTTATAACAAGATTAGGGTCTAACCGAACATACAACAAAAAGGAAATCTGTCAGCAAACATCAGCAGTTTTGACATTGATTACAGCATATTAACATCCCATCACCTAACACCTAAACTGCACAATGACATCGTGTACATAGCTGAACCACACAGAAATCTGAGTTGGCTAAATCAATTGTGCAAACAACACCTAAAACCTGTAGTACTTATTGTATATGCATTATGGACCACATAAATCACTAAAAAAGCTTTACTAGTTTAGGAACATCAACCGTTACAGTTCAGAACAACATGCAGCTTGACAATGTCGACAATGTTTTCAATTGCAACTTCACTGGAGCATGTTATAACAGTTAATAATGCAATGAATTTTGTGATATTACAATTTCTTTGGGGATAAAAATCATATTTCCAGCTAGGACTTCTGGAAATGAATCTCTGTAAAATAAGCTTCCAGACAAGATTGTTTGTACTACATTTCAGAGTCCTAGCTTCACGTCTTCAAACATATTATCAGATCTAATACAGAGAAAATGATGACTATATGTATACCTTTTCTCCTCCAAAGATTCTTTTAAGTTTTTTTATCCTATGACATGCAAGAAGAGTCTTTCCCATGAAACTATCTTAAACAACGTTGCATTCATCCCTTCCTATCAAATCATTTAAACATTCATCAAAATCATCTTATCTGTATTAGAACACTGGGACTAATCTTCTAGCTAATGCAATGTGCCAATTTCTAGCCTGTCCAATCCAAGACATAGATGGGAACTAACGATCATCAATCAATATAGAGTTAAAGCCTTATATATAAATTCAAGATTGGTAGATAGTTTAAATATGTTTACTTATCGAAGATTGTCTGAAACATGAACATGCATAAGCTCCATCTATTCTCGTAAAAATGATAAGCCACAACTAGAAAATGATTTCTTTGATCCAATAACTTTAAAGGCAATAATTGATAATAATTCAACAGAATGTATAGAAAAGATATGAATATTTAACATAAGGTGAGATCAAAGCTTACAGAGAAAAATTTGTCCCAGAGTTTCTCGAAAGGTAAGGGGCCAGGAGTCAAAAACATAAAAGCAATTTTAGCGTTCTTTGTTGGAGTAAGAGATGCGCTCAAAATTTCCCTAATCACAACACGAGAAGCAATTTCTTCATCTGTAAGTTCCCTTGTAGGAGCAGGTGGAAGCCAATCTGTTAGAACCTGGCATCCTCTTGAAGAAAATACATAACAAGCATTCCTGCTTTGCGGTGGATAGATATAAGCACAAACTAGAAACAGGCTGACCATTGAAACCAAAACAATAATCCATGTTGGCCTCTTCGAAGGAGGGCGGTGGCGAGCTACAGGCAAAATCTGCATATCACCCATGCCTAGACGCCACACTTGAGATGTCTTCATCCACTACAAGCACATCAGAGAAGAAACTTCCAGTGATGCATCACTTTACTCACAGCCACATTTCACCACTCTCTCTCAAACAAGAAATTAGGATTTGAAAGCAAGAAGGGATTCTCCAATTGATTGAAAAAAATCTCCAATAGAGTGCAAAAAATCTGAAGTCAGAAAGTAGAAATCATTAGTTGGTGTAACATAATCCATCAATTAATATTCGACATGTTAAAATACACCTATTTGGATTGCATAACTGATACTCAAGTATAAACCCCAGGAACAAATAAAAGAAGAGGAATAGGTTTGCTTCTTAACAAATGGGGCAGAGAATCTTCAATGCTTTGCAATAACAAAGAGAAAACCATTTTATTTGCAAACACGCCCTCGGAAAACAAAACAAGGAAAAACAGCACAATCATGCCATCGCCAGAGAAATAACAACACAACCATTAACCAAGCCAAGAAATCGCACAACAAACTCTCAAACATAAGAAATAATGCAGGTGAGGATCTAAGAGTAAGAAGAAAAAAACTAGAAGGAAAAAGGGTATAATGTCAGAAGGCACCTTTATGGTCAAATCAAGCTCCAATCAGATGGCGCTTGAGAATTTACTTTGCTAATAGCACAAAATCTAAATTCTAAAACTCCAAATCTTTATCCTACCTTTTCTAAGCAAACAAACTGGGCCAAAAAAGGTGAAAGCTTTTTGAACAATTGAAGATTAAAACCAAACCATGACGAAAGATCAAATAAAAAAACAAGATCAAGAAACTTAAAAGGAAAATAAAAAAGCCTAGATGGATACAAACAATTCAAAGTCCTCGAATTGCCCAACTACTAAAACCAAACCCGTATCCCCTGCTTCACCAATAAATTCATATAAAAAACAAACCCCTGGAAAAAAGTCAAACCAATCCACAACAATTCTTAAATATCAAAATCTTCACACTTCAATTCCCTCTTACAGTTCCAAAGCAAAACACAAAACCCACGACTTATTCCAAATCCAAAACCAAAATGCACACTCAATTGCACTGAAGTCAACCCCTCCCCTTCCTAAATATCAAAATTTTCACACTTCAATTCCCACCCCCTGTTTGGTTCCCAAGAAAATAAAAGAAGCAATCTTTTCTTGCAATAAAATTCAAAAGTATACTGAATTAGCCATTCACTTGACCAGCCTAAAACACTCACTTAGATCCATGCAACCATACAACAATTCTTAATACCAACACAACCCACAAAAACACAACAAACATAAAAAAAGATTCATTCTTTCCTCTCCTTTCACTTCCTTTTCCTCAATTCTTTCCCTCAAAACCCAAACAACAAACATGAATCAAACCCCCCCCCCCCCCCATCAACTAAAAAAACCAATGAATGAGCCAAAAACAATAACAACACCTGATAAAGCTGAACAGAGAAGAACCCAGATCTCAAATTCTCTCAATCAATTCAAAAACTTGATTCAAAAAGATCAAATATTTCTCCCCTTATTGGCTGTTCAAGATCTGGTGCCACCCAAGAACCACAAAAATAAAATTAAAAACAAAAACACAATAACCTAGAAAGGAAAACACTTCATATTTACATATATAGCGAGAGGTAAGAGAGTGTTTGTGTCTGTCTCTGTGTCTTCGTATGATCCGTTTATGTGTGTTGTGTTTTGTTGTGAGTTTCTTCTTCTCTCTGTTGTTTTGCTGGCTCTCTCTCTCTCCCCCTCTCCCTCTGTCTTAATATATATTTTTCTCTCCCTCTTACATCCAAAAATGGTAAGAAAATGGAGAAGTCTTCCTATGTGGTATCATCCGGTCGTTATTTAGGGAGGGGCTGGCTCTGTTCCAAACAGAAAAACAGGTAGGAAATTCAAGCCGGCGGATTATTTTTGTTAATTAAGTAGTAATTAAATTGATTAATGATTCATTACGGTTTTCTTAATAGTATGACCATGCTTGCTTTGATTATTTGATGGATAAATTAGGAAAAGAAAAAAGAAAAAAAAAAAAAAAAGGAAATGTGTCTTGTTGCATGTTAGGAAGTGATCTCTGGGTGCCGGTGTTTTGAATTGAGTTGGAAAATTAAGGATGTGAAATGACTTAAACACCCTTGTAATTTTAATTGACCATACTCATAGATGCGTGTGTGTGTATATATATATATATTAAGCTTTGGTTTTGACATGTTTATAAGTGTAAAAAAAAATTAAAACTCCTGGTGTGTACATCTATTTTCTCAATTAAAAAAATATATTATTGGTATAAGAGGTAAGATTTTGTGTTTCGAGGTAGGCTTAAAACTAATTTAAGATATCATTCATTATAAAATAAAAATAATAATTATGGGGTCAATGTTTTTTTTCTTTGCTTTAGTACAAGAGATTGACTTTTCAATTTCTTATTGATTTGTTGAAATTTTCATAGATATTTAGGTGTAGGGAGGCATAGTTGGAACAATTCAAAGTTCCAAAGAAAAAAAATAAGACAACAATAAACTATAAATTATAATTTATTAGTGGAAATTTCAATTAATTACACAATTATAATAGAACACTAGGGCCATGATTTAGGATCTAATCTTAATCCTTCTATTATTTCATTCTCTCTCTCTTCTCTTTTTTTTTTTTTTTTATTTTTATGAGTCCTTATCCACCTTTTGGGAATTGGTCCTTTTTTTTTAATTCTTATTATAATTATGATGTGATTTAGAGATATTGACTTTTCTTACCTAATTCCTTGTATTGATGGTTTCAGAACTGTTACCATTGAATCAAACAACTACCCTAAATGGAAGGATCTTGCTTGCTGTGATCAAAATACATATAAAAAAATTAATATTTTCTAAAAAAATAGAAAATAAAATCCTTATTAATTGTTTGCCATGTTTTTATTGCCCTACAGCAAATAAATGAATTAAAAAATAGAAAAAAAAGGAGTAATAATTTAATTTCCAATTTTACATGCCATTTTGTTGCAGGCTAGGTTGCATCTGCCAAAAGGGTCAAACTAAGCTCTATTTAATTGCAATGCATAGTTTTGTTCAAATTATTTAATTTTCAACTATGTAGGAACGGAAAAGGAAAGGTCTCACATTGATTTGATCGATCTGACTGTTTCTAAGAAATACTCTGCCGCTAACAAAGATAATTTAATAATGGGTATGGAACGGTCCTTGTAAGCATTCTCCTTTTCCTTTTCTTTTTCTTTTTCTTTTTTTTTT